>Ga0207674_10008007_pt1 | contig 12263 bp, 8 predicted proteins | sample KBSCornC72_FD_184303 | JGI IMG/M metagenome (GOLD analysis project Ga0207674, IMG submission 184303) | Corn rhizosphere microbial communities from Kellogg Biological Station, Michigan, USA - KBS Corn C7-2 (SPAdes) (version 2) | ecosystem: Host-associated > Plants > Roots > Rhizosphere > Soil ... | reverse complement strand
GCCGGTCTTGGGTTACTAATGATTGCAACGCAATCGTAGTTCCAATCACCTTCATCTAGGGAGGCCCTTCTCATCGTAGGTTGTGCGGTACTGGGCAGTTATTCCTCCGGAAACGTTTGTCTTTTCTCCGCTGGAAGATAGCACAAAAGTTGATGTTGGCAGTTGTCGCCCCCTGAGCGACTAAGGTGAGACAAGGGCAATACACGAGAACCAACTCGCCTATGCAAGTCACAACAAAATTTGGCCTTCGAATCATATGCCACATCGGCATCATGTTACGGCGTCGCTCATTTCCAAGTGAATCGCGCTCGATTCCACTCGACCCCTAAGAAAGGCCGTCTCATGTTCAATAATAGGAAGACAGAAGGAGCACCCATTTCTGCTGTGAGCACTGAAGTTGACAGATCAACTTTCGTTGCACACAACCCGAGAGACACTCACTCCGGTAATTACAAAGTCGATCCATCCGCTCATTCCGTTGTCGATAAGTTCCTTACTATGAAGGGCGACTTAGAGAGCGAGGGCGACATCCACGTTAAGGGCAAGGTCTTCGGCAACATCAGGTGTAGGCTCCTGATAATCGAGGTCGATGCATTGGTCGAAGGTGGGGTCGAGGCCGAGGAGGTTATTGTTCGCGGCAACACCAAGGGAACAATTCAAGCGGATCGCGTAAAGCTTGAAAAGACCGCCAACGTCGATAGCGAAATTTGTCACCACACGTTTTCTGCCGAGGAAGGCGCACGCATCAAGGGCTCCCTGCGTTCAAAAGATGAATCGTTGGGTGGACTGACTACAAAAGATGGCGCGCGCAGTAAGCTCGCTAACCGCTCAAAAGAAGCGCCTTTGGGCGGACAGACCGTTGCAATGAACCCGGCCTGAGCGCGCCGCAGATGATAGGAAGCGGTGGTATCAGAGCCCGCGGCGGCAACTGGTGGTCTTTAGTACTTGGCCCGGGCGAAAGCCCGCTCGCCGCGCCTACAAGCCACAAATCGTAATGAATGCGCATGAACGGTGGTTGCCCGGTGATCGCCTAAAGCGAAACGAGGCAGAAGTATTTGGGCTTTGTTATAAGCTGATCCAGATTTTACCATTTGTTCATTACGTCGTTGAGCGTGGTGCTTACGCCTCTTAGGCTGTTTGCGGGCCACGCCTGCGCTTATCGCGATGAGCCCAGATATGGGAGACCGCAATGGTAAAAATGGTTGCTGCTGTGACTTCCTTTGTATGCACCGCGTTCTGGGCAAATGCCGCGTCGGCGTTCTGCATTTTTGGTATCTGTATAGGTGGCGGTGGCGGTGGGGGTGGGGGTGCGTCTTCGGCCCCTGAAATCGATGGTCCAGGTGGTCTTGCGGCAATCGCCCTGCTCATCTGCGTCGGAGCCGTCGCCTACCGGGCATTGCAGCGACGCTGAGGCTGCGTCTTTCGCAGACGCGGTCCCGATGTCAGTAAACCAATCTAAACTCGCGGGTGGGGAAGCGCCTTCTCCTTCGGCAACTCTAAGAGTTGCCGGATGCGCCATTCTCGGCGCAATTCAGTACGTCGCCGCTCGCGCCCTCCTCCCGAGTGTGTGGGACGAGTGGCCCCCCATCAGGACGGCGCACGCCCTCGCCAATGCATGCGTTTTGGCAACCGTAATTTTCGCTCTCGCGGCGTGGCCGAGACGGACTGAACTTTTGGGCAAGCTTCGTCACCTCTCCAATGGGATACAAACGCGGCTAGCTGTTCCGGTATATTTTGCTTCGCTAGCGCTTCTATTCCTTTTTCGTTTGCAGCTCGCTCAGACCGATCCGGCTACTGGCGCCGTGTGGGCACTCGGCTATCCTTTGTTGGTCTTGACCACTGCAACGTCACTTTTTCTTCTTGCTGCACCAATTACTTTTTGGAGCAGCGTTCTCAAATCATGGCGATTGGAGGCCATGATTGCCGCCGGTGTGACCGCCATCGCGCTTTTGATGGGCCTCTTACCAAAGCACAGCTGGGCGATCTTTTTGTCAAAGGAGAATTGGGAGTTGCTCATCGTGGCAACGCTGCAGTTCTCGTACTGGATATTGGCCCTATTTCAAGACAACGCGTTCATGGATCCCGGCACCCGCATTCTGGGTGCCGGAAACTTTAGTGTCCAAATCTTTGGCCCTTGCTCTGGCTACGAAGGCATGGCGCTGGTCGCTGTTTTCCTCGTTGGCTATCTCTGCATCTTCCGGCGCTCCCTTAGATTCCCGAATGTGTTGATTCTGTTTCCAGTAGGTATGGCGGTCATCTGGCTGCTCAATGCCGTCAGAATCGCTCTGCTTGTGTGGATTGGCACCAACGTCTCTCCGGAGATCGCGTTGGGCGGATTTCATTCGCAATTTGGATGGATGTGCTTTTTGCTTGTCGCAATCACAATTATGACCTCTGCGCAGCGAATTTCATTCTTCGCGATGGCAGCTCCGGCGCCACGAAGCGGCAATCCAGATAGGCTCAAAGCTGAGACGAACTATGTGCTGGTTTTCCTGGCGCCTTTCATTGCCTTGATGGCTGCCCAGATATTGGTCCGCGCGGCCTCTCCGTACGAGCACGCGCTCTACGCTATTAAGGTCGTTGCCGTCGCAATTGGACTTTATTGTTTCCGGCACATGTACGCACGCATGTGGAACCCGCCTTCGTCGCTTTCGCTGCTGATAGGAATTGCCAGTGGTCTCCTGTGGATTGCGACTGACTCCAACAGCATCACCGAAGCGCCGCTTGGAAGCTGGCTTGCCCAGCTTACCCCAGTTGCCTTCGTCGCGTGGCTCATCGTCAGGGCCATCGGCTCGATCTTCATGGTCCCGATAGCCGAAGAGCTCGCATTTCGCGGCTATCTGTATCGCGTCATCATTTCCACGCGCTTCGAGGAAGTCGACTTCAGAACATTCAGCTGGGTCGCGCTCATTGTCTCGTCAGTGCTTTTCGGCTTTATGCACGATCGTTGGCTTTCGGCAGCCTTCGCAGGTGCCGTGTACGCGCTCCTCATGTGCCGAAGCGGCCAGATCTCCGACGCGATCGCCGCTCATATGGTGACCAATGCCGTTGTATTTGGCTGGGCGGTCGCACTGCACCAATGGTCGCTCCTTTGAGCGCGACGCGAACAGCTTAGAAGTAAAACTAGCCAGTTTCTTTCCAATTTGCTCGGGGGACTTTGAGAAGTAACTTAGAAGGAAGCTCTTTTCGTTCCGGGTTCGAGCTTGCAATGCTCCACACACAGCCCACCTTGCCGCCCTGCGAAAACACTGCTATCGCCCCGTCTTCAAATTGGGATGTAGCCAAGTGGTAAGGCAGCGGATTTTGATTCCGCCATTCCCAGGTTCGAGTCCTGGCATCCCAGCCAATCCCTTCGGCCAGTACCCTAACGTAATGTAGCCTTCTCTTTCGCGGCATGGCGAAAGGCCCGGTTGCAGACGGACGGCGGTTCGCCGCGGCGAATGGTCAGCGGCGTCTTCGCCGCCACCCCCGTCGGACTCATCAAAACGTTTCAATCCGCGAATCTGCGCCGACCAAATGACGTTCGGCGCCTTCGATCTCGCGCGGTGCGGGGATCAGCAGTGTGCCATCGCGGTTCACTTCAGCATCGAAGGCCTGTCCAAGTTTGGGTGCGATCAGGGCCGTTGCCGGCCACTTGCGCGGACTGGGCAGTGAGCAAGGCCGCCGTCTTTTCAGCCGTCCTTTCAACAGCAATTGGACCCCGGCCGGCCCGAATTCGACTGGCATCGAAGTTGCACTGCAGTCGCGAGCCGACAACCGCTTTCGCCAGTCGGCCTCCGTAAACCAAGCCTAGAATTGAACGCCCGGTTACATTGTATTAACTTGCTGAACCGGGTACAATTTTAGGTAATTCTTAATCAAAGGCCTGTCGCCTTTTTTGTATCCGAGTACATCAAGTGAAGCATGCGGGTAGGACCCAGCCGGTCTTTGCAGATCCGACTGGCTGGCGTCGACATTTATGGATGGCGTTCAATTGGGCCGCGGGAACGCTCCTAGGATCGTTGGTCTTTTGTATTTTTGTGACGTCATTCGTCGGGCCAAAAATCCCACCCCTGCATCTCAAGGGCGAGTCGCACAGCCAAGCGTTGGCAGTCTCGCAGTCGGAGGCCGCGCTACAGGCTTCTCCGATTAAAACGCAATCCGCACTTCTTGAAACGTCGGGCCCTGAAGTAACACGTTACGGAATAATCTCGGATTGGGACGAAGACTCGTTTGCGTCCTTTAGGCGGAACAGTCGCAATCTCGATGTTCTGGCCGTCGGCTTTTTGCGACTTGGACCTAACGGATTAAAGCAACGGGACCGTACCGACGAACGCGCATTGAAGGATTGGCTGACCGCCAATAATTCGCAAGTCAAAGTGCTTCCTCTGCTCGAACCGGCTGACGTCGAAGACGATGCCGAGGACACGAAAGCTGCGTTGCAGACGCTTGCTACTCCTGCGGCCCGTATCAGGGTCGCCACACAGCTTATCGACTATCTCGTTCGCAATCACAGTGCCGGTGTTGTCCTTGATGCCTCCCGGATCACGGCATCGGACGCCGCTAACTTCAATCGCTTCGGACTGTATGTGTCGTACGCATTGAAGCGTCGCTCATTAAAAACTTTTGTCGCCGTCTCCCCGGCAAACAGCGCATTTGACCTCAAAACCTTGGCTGCCCATTATGACGGCGTTGTCGTTCATACCTACAGGCGCGATTTCAACGGTGGCCCGGGCCCGCTCGCCGCGCAGGACGCGGTCAAGGCCTTGGCCTCCGGTGTCCTGAAAGACGTCGACCCCAAGAAGCTGATCATCAGTGTCGGCTCATTCGGATACGACTGGTCTGACGCAGACGGCGCGAAAGAAATCTCTGTCTCCGATGCCTGGTCGCTGCTCGAGAAATCAAAAGCACAGCTGGCCTTCGACGCGCCGTCTTTGAACCCGTCGTTTTCCTACCTCGATGAACAATCTCATTCTCACAAGGTTTGGTTTCTCGATGGCCTGACGGCATACAACCAGCTTCAAGCGATACGGTCGCTGAAGCCGGCGGGCATAGGGCTTGGGCAATTAGGCAAGGAAGATCAAACCGTCTGGAGCGTGCTGCGCGACAGGCTGGCGACGGTCGCTCAAATTACTCCTGCGCTCACGACCGTGAAATGGGGCAACGACGTCGCGTACACCGGCAAGGGCGAGATTTTACAATTCCTCGCGAGAGGGCGCGACGGACGTCGTGAAATTTCTTTCGACAAGGGGAACAATCTCCTCGTCGGCGAGACGATGAGCAAGTTTCCGGCGCCGACCTTCATAAGGCGGCTCGGCGAACGAACCGATAAAGTGGTCGCGCTCACATTCGATGACGGACCCGATCCGGTCTATACGAAGCAAATACTCGACATCATGAAGAGCCGGAATGTTCCTGGATCCTTCTTCGTCGTCGGCGCGTTGGCGGCGAAGCATCCGGACTTGTTGAGGCGCCTCTACACAGAGGGGCACGACATCGGCAATCACACGTTCACCCACGTCAATTCGGCGGAAATTTCGGGCGATTACCTCACTCTCGAACTCAATGCGACGCAGCGTCTATTGGAGTCCGTCCTCGGAATTCGGACAGCCATTTTCCGCGCACCATATTCAGGCGACAGCGAACCGCAAACGACCGATGAGGCAAGCGCGCTCGCGGTCGGGGGGGCGCTCGGTTACATGTCGGTGGGAATGAACATCGACCCTCACGATTGGATGAGGCCTCTGCCCGATCAGATCGTGAAACACGTAGTTGACGATGTAACCCGTGGTAAGGGAAACATCGTGCTGCTCCACGACGCCGGCGGCATCCGCTCGTCGACCGTGAAGGCCTTGCCAAGAATTATCGACGAACTTTCGAGCCGCGGCTATCGCTTCGTCACGGTGCACGAACTCGTTGGATTGCCGCGTGCCGCGTTTATGCCGCCAATCGATAAGGCAGACGCGACCGCGGCGACGATGAACAGGTGGAGCTTCAAACTCTTCAGCGTTTTGGGGCAGGTGATCGGTGTGGTGTTCGTCGCGGGCATCATCCTCGGTATTTTGAGATCCATCCTGTTGTCTGTCGGTGCCTGCCTTCACGTTCAGCGCGAAAAGCGCCGCAGCGTGCTTAGCTGGCAGCCGAAATCCGTCACCGTTCTGATCCCGGCGTACAACGAAGCCAAAGTCATCAACGGCTCTATCCGCGCGATGCTGAAGTCGCGCTACACTCAGCCGTTCGATATCTTGGTCGTCGATGATGGTTCGACCGATGGTACCGCGGACGTCGTGCGAGCAGAATTCGGATCAAACGACCGTGTCAGCGTCGTCACAAAGCCCAATGGCGGCAAATGGACGGCACTGAATTACGGCCTGCAAAGTACAACGTCCGAAGTCGTCGTGGCGCTGGACGCCGATACGATGTTCGAACCAGAAGCCTTGATTTGGCTTTTGCGTCATTTCGCCGATCCGAACGTGGGGGCAGTCGCGGGCTCCACGATGGTTGGCAACACCCGCTCTTATATGGGCGCGTTCCAGGAACTCGAGTATCTGACCAGTCAGAATTTGGAGCGTCGCGCCCTTGAGTTGTGCAACGCCATTACCGTTGTCCCTGGCGCAATCGGCGCGTGGCGTCGTGAAGCCGTTTTGTCGGTAGGCGGATATAACGGCGATACCCTGGCCGAAGACGCCGATCTGACGATGGCTCTACCTCTTCACGGCTGGAAGATAATCTACGAGTCGCGCGCCGTCGGTCTAACGGAAGCACCCGAATCCGTGCGGCCATTTTTGAAGCAGCGCTTCAGGTGGGTGTTCGGAACGCTTCAGGCCGCATTCAAGAATGCCTGCCTCGGCGCGTCGGCAACCGGAATTTATTGGGTCGGGCTTTCGAACATCTTCTTCTTTCACTTCATCTTTGCCCTCGTCGCGCCGGTCATAGATTTGGCCGCGATTTGGTCGATCGCGTCGACCTTCAATCCGGCGTGGGGGCATACCGCAGAGAACCCCGGCACTCCCACTCTCGCTTTGATTGCCTACTATGGCTTGTTCCAAGTCATCGATCTTGCTGGAGCCGGTTTGGCGATTTATCTGGATCGCAAAAAGGGCGTGTGGAAGTTGCTGCCGCTCGTCCTGGTACAGCGCTTTTTCTACCGCCAATTGCTGTCGCTGATCGCCGTCCGAGCCTTCATCGCGATCTGTCAGGGCCGCATCGTTGCTTGGAACTCGGTGGCGCGGACAGGAAGCCTGTGCACAGAGCCGTTCTCTGCCGCGCTTCCCGCGCAGGCAACGGCGACGCCGACAATGTCCGAGCCAAAGCGTAGGCCGGCACTAGCCGCCGCGACGGGGCTTGCGACGGTGCAAGCTCCCGCCACGCTCGCAGCGCTTCCAAGCGATCGCGAAGACAATCGGAAGTGGGCAAGGTCCGTTTCCCTTGGCGTCCCGGCGTTGGCGGTTGCCGCTTGCGCGATTGCGCTGCTGCGCGTGCCAGAAGTCGTCGATCTCGTAAGATTGACGAGTCCGCCAATGATGCAGCATCCTCGTATGGCCGTCGCATCGGCCGACCCAAATATTGGCGCTTCCGGATCGGTCAATAAACAGGACGCGCTGAAGGCCTTTGAGGAAAACCACACCGTCACCACAGCGTTAGCTGGGACGCCGATCGACGTCGTAAAACCGAAGCGACCGGAAGAAATGGCTGCGACCATCCGCGCGGCCGCGCCGGCGATCACCGAAGTCACACAAGCTGCGATTGCTCCGTTGCCGCCGACGCGGATCGAGAACGTGAAACCGGAGCCCGCTAAGGAAGTGGCTGCCGTCGATGCACCGCAAGTCGTCGTGGCGACTGAGCCGGTGAAACAAGCGACGATCATACCTCAGAACGTGGCTCAACCCGATGCTCTCAAATCTCGCTCCGTGAAGACAACGGACGTGGCCGAGGCCCAGGTAACGCCGGCCGTCACCCAGGCAAACCCCGGCATCGACAATCGTGTGCCGGCGATGGAAGAACCAAGTCTAGCCGGCGCCCGGCACGCACCCGGCGTACAAATCGCCGAGGTAGTCGAAGTTCCAACCGTTGAGGCGGAAGTGCCGACCGTTGATGCGATTGAGGTCAAAAACCCGGCCAAGCTGCGAAAGAGACACCTGAAGGCAAACCGGACGGCCAAGCTCGGCAGGACGTCAGTCACTAAACGCAAAGTCGCGGTGGCCAAAAAGCATGAGAACCAGAAGCAGGCTAAAACCAAGTTGGCTGGAGCTGGAACCGCGACGGGGTGGGACGCTTATCCGGCGCGCCCGCGCCATCATTTGACGGCGATGCGCTGAGTGGTTCTCCGAAAGTCGGGACAGGCAACTACTAAAATCGACCACTTGGTCGTGCAACTTACAGCTGTGCCGAACGAGCAACACAATACTGAATAGCGTGCATAATTCGTATGCCCATGATTGACTTGGAGTGTCCGAAGCATCGAAGTCCTCACATCGAACAAAGTTCAGAATCACGGGGGATTTGTGATGCGCACGACAAAACAGTCAGTTGTCGCGATGTTGACGGCGTGTGCGACTTTAGCCTGCTCTTACGGAGTGGCCAACGCCGGTGATGGCAGCAAAGATCTCGACCCGGTGACGCTCTACTCGGGCAGCGACTTCTCTCCCCACTCGCAATATTACTACTTGGGTTCAGTCGTCCCGCTCTTTCGCGACTCCGCGACGAGCCAGATTTTGCTGCGCGGCTACAGCAGCTACAACCACTACGACTACAATAATGAGGGAAAGCGGAACGCGGACGAGTGGCAAGGCGACGCCATGCTCGGCTACCAGGTTGAGGGCACGCGCGTTACGATGGCCGCGTTCATCGGCGTAGATTTCCAGAACCACAGGATCTTCCCGGACGATTTGTCGAACCCCGGCAGGGGCTCTGAAACGGGCTTCAAGGTAGCCGCCGAAATCGAATCCAGTGCGGACTCGCCGTACTACTTCGATCTCGATGGTGACTATTCGACGGCGTTCAGCACGTATTGGGCGCGCGGCCGGCTTGGCTACAAGTACGACTGCATTACCTTCGGCCCCGAAGCATCGGTCGACGGATCGGTCGGCTATGACTCGCAGCGCCTTGGCGGTTTTGCGACGTTTGACCTTGAGAAGATCATTCAGAGGTCAGCCACGCTTACCCTTTCTCTCGGTCATCAATTCGTCAGCGGCTCGGGTTCGGGTCCGGATTTTGGTGGTGGCGAGGGAACGTACGGCGCCTTCAGCGTAGGGTTTGACTTCTAGGCTCCCCAATTAGCTGGCTCTAAGCCGATGACGTGAGATCTACAAAGATAGGGCAATTCGTTGCCCTATTTTTTTTGCCAATCCATCGGTCTGGTTTGCTTGTTCTCGTGCAGAACGCCTACGCATTGCGTAACGACGGAAGTCCGACGTCTAACTCGGATGGCGTTTGGGTGCGGGGGGATCTGTAGAAGTCTAGCGACAACTACCCCGTTGCCCGTGCGTGGAGATAAGCTAGGAGCGATGCCCCGGCGATCCACGTTGCGCCGATGATGGCGAGCGCTGGTTTCGGCGGCATCCAAACCGGCTGCATCATCGCAAGCGCGACGGCACATGCAGAGCACAGCAGCGTAATCACGCCTGCCAAGACGATGCATCGGAGCTTTATCGCGCGGCTCGCGTTGCCAATAGACGCTCCGCCGATCATCGATAGGCCAGCGCTAAAATGAAAAAACGCTATCGGCCCAAGCGCAAAGAACGTCTCGTAGCCATTATGGCCTGCGGATAGAACGCTTCCTGCGAGTGCTGCCAAATAAAGCAGAACGCCAAATGAAATCGAAGCAAGTGCGTTCACTATAATCCGCCGCCCATATTTTGCGGTTCGATGTCTATGTTCCTTGCTTGTAATGCCAGCTGACGCAGCAAGAAGTTAATTCTCGCATCACTCCAGCTGTTATCCTCGATTTTCAAAAGTGATCGCAACGAACCAGAGCCTGCAGCCCGGCTGTGGCAATTAGTTGTTTTGCCATTTTCGCCAAAACCTTACCCTAATGCCGGATTTTAGATAAGTTGCGCTCGTTGTCGCGCGGACTTTTGCAGCCGTTTTTACTTGGCATTTAACGGTTCGCGGGGTTTCGTTTCACAACCTTCGACATTTGCTCGAGCGCTTACTAATTGCTGAAAGGCGATCACGATGCACGGCGCGCGAAGAGATTTTTTGTTGGGCACGTGCGGTGTTGCCATTGCCGCACTGTTCCCGAGTTGGGGGCGAGCGGCCTCTATCGGAGCAACTTCTGCGGCCGCGCATCGGCCTTGGAAAACACCACCCGTGGAACCTGCTCTCGCAGCAAGGATCAAGGCTATATCCAACGTGTTCGAAGTTGGGAAGGCGCAACCCGACTACGCCTACGTGGAGAAGCTCAACGATGGCCGCGGCTACACCGTCACAAATTATGGATTTTGCACATCGACCGGAGAGGTTTCGACGGTCATTCGCCGCTATTCGATCGTTGTTCCGAATAACCCGCTTAAGCGCTTTCTTGCACTGATGCGGCCGGCACACGAACAGGTGGCGGGGCTCGATGATTTTCCCGCAGCATGGCGCGAACAGGCACATGCATCGGACCGGCTCGCAGCGGTCTGCGAGCAGGTTGCGGATAAGCTGTTTTTCAAGCCCGCTATGCGCGCTGCGCAAGTTGCCGACATTCGCACGCCGGTTGGCAAACTCGTCTTCTACGACACGTGGCTGCAGCACGGCGGTGATACCGATCCCGACTCGTTCAAGACGATTTATTCGCGCACCCGGCGTAGCGTCGGTGATCGGCGGCACTGTGCGGAGCCGGATTTCCTCCGCGCTTTTTTGACGATACGAAAAGGGATCTTGCTCGACCCAAGTGATTCCAGTACGGCGGCCGTCTGGCAGCAGTCGGCTCCGCGCGTTGATGCGCTTCTGAAGCTTCTCGACGACAATCCCGATCTTGATCCGCCGGTCACGGTAGCGAACGCCGAAATCAGCGTCGTCGTTGATTGATCGAACGTGGACGCGAGCGCCGCTAAGTCAGGCCGCACCTTAAGCGCTGCAGTACTCAGCCCCGTAAACTCGAGTTCGGACACCACCTCGAATCAACTGTAACCAGCGTCGGCTCGGCGCGGTTCCATGAAACTTTCTTATGGTTCCGATGTGGAAAAACGATTGGGTTCGATGGCGGAGAAAGGGTACTCCAAACCACAGCTAGCGGGAGGTACTCCACCCAAGGAGTACGAAATGCGAAGCGTAATAACATATTCGGTGGGCTTCTTTGTTCTTGCAGCGTCGCCGGCCCTAGCCAACGAAAGTGTATTTGAGGCCACTAAAAATCCCAAGAATTGGGCGATGCAGCAAGGCGACTACAGCAACCATCGCTATTCAAAACTGGATCAGATCAACACCAAGAATGTCGGTTCTCTGCGCACGGCGTGGAGCTTTTCGACCGGCGTCCTCAGAGGCCACGAAGGATCGCCTCTCGTCATCGGCAACATGATGTACGTGCACACGCCTTTCCCGAATACCGTGTTCGCGCTGGATCTGGACCAAAATCAGAAAATCGTCTGGAAATATTCGCCCAAGCAGGATCCGTCCGTCATCCCGGTGATGTGCTGCGACACCGTCAATCGCGGCGTGCAGTTCGCTGACGGCAAGATTTTCCTCTATCAGGCAGACACCACCCTCGTTGCTCTCGATGCCAAGTCAGGCAAGGAAGTGTGGAAGGCCGTCAACGGCGATCCAAAGAAGGGCGAGACCGGTACAAGCGCTCCGCTTGTTGTCAAAGACAAAGTTATCGTCGGCATCTCCGGCGCCGAATTTGGCGTGCGTGGAAACCTCACGGCTTACAACATCTCCGATGGCAAACTCGTGTGGCGCGCCTGGTCGACAGGACCAGATAAAGAGATGCTCGTCGATCCCGACAAAACCATGTCGCTTGGAAAGCCTGTCGGCGCCGACAGCTCACTCAAAACGTGGAACGGCGATCAGTGGAAAATCGGCGGTGGCTCGACCTGGGGCTGGTACTCCTACGATCCCGATTTGAACCTGATCTACTACGGGACCGCCAACCCTTCGACTTGGAACCCGGTGCAGCGTGCCGGCCCTGACGGCAAGCCCATCGATCAGAAGTGGACGATGTCGATTTTCGCCCGCAATCCCGATACGGGCATGGCGGCATGGGCCTATCAGATGACCCCATTCGATGAGTGGGACTATGACGGCATCAATGAAATGATCCTCGCGAACGGCATTAGCGTCAAAGGCGCAAAGCACAATGT
>Ga0207674_10008001_pt1 | contig 12265 bp, 9 predicted proteins | sample KBSCornC72_FD_184303 | JGI IMG/M metagenome (GOLD analysis project Ga0207674, IMG submission 184303) | Corn rhizosphere microbial communities from Kellogg Biological Station, Michigan, USA - KBS Corn C7-2 (SPAdes) (version 2) | ecosystem: Host-associated > Plants > Roots > Rhizosphere > Soil ... | reverse complement strand
GTTCTTCCTGCAGGAGCAGATCGCCTGGAAGGACCGGCTCTTCATTACCGGCGGCCTCCGCGTCGATGGAAGCAGCGCCTTCGGCGACAACTTCGGGCTTCAGAAGTATCCCAAGATCGGTGCCTCCTACGTGCTGTCCGAGCATGGGTTCTGGCCCACGAAGTGGTGGGACACGTTCAAGTTGCGGGCCGCGTTAGGCGAGAGCGGCAAGGCGCCCGGCGCATTCGACAAGCTTCGGACATGGTCGCCCGTCACGGGCGATGAGAACAAGCCGGGCTTCACGCCTAACGATGTAGGCAACCCCGACATCGGCCCGGAGCGTACGCGCGAGCTCGAGGGCGGTTTCGACGCGAGCTTCATGTCCGGTCGGCTCGGCCTCGAGTTCACGGCGTTCAGCGCGCGCACCATGGACGCGCTCGTCCCCGTGACGCTGCCGCCCTCGAATGGATTCCTCAACTCGCGCATCGCGAACATCGGTGAGCTGAAGAACAGCGGCGTGGAAGCGCAGATCAATGCCGGTCTGCTTCGTACGCGCACCGTCGACTGGACGGTCCGCGGTAACTACACATCGCTCTCGAGCAAGGCCGTGAACCTCGGCGAGCAAACCGAGGTGTACACGGGGCTCGGCTCGTACATCAAGACCGGCAAGCAGTTCCCGGCATACTACGGGACCATCGTGACCAACCCGAACGCGATTGCCGACTTCGAGACTGCCGACGACCAGCTCATTGGAAGGGTGAATCCCGACAAGCTGTGGGGGCTCGGGACGACACTGCGGCTGTACAACCGCTTCACGGTCGATGCCTTCTTCGAGCATCAGGGCGGCTTCTACGTGCAGAACTACACCGCCTACCAGAATGCTCGCCGAGGCGCCTGGCACCCGTGCTACGACACGCAGGAGAAGGTCATTGCCGCGGGTGATGATCCGAGTGCGCTGGCCGGCGTCACCGCACTCATGCGTGCTCGCTGCTCGAGCAGCGACTACGACATCGGTTTCTGGACCGAGAAGGGCGACTTCACGAAGCTCCGATTCGTGTCCCTGACGTATCAGTTGCCGGCGCGCCTCGTGAACGCGAAGAACGCCACCATCACCTTCGCCGGGCGCAACCTCGTGACGTGGAGCAATTACCACGGCGGCGACCCAGAGGTCCAGGACGTCGCCGACCAGGGCAACCTTTCCGACTTCAACGGGACCTTCGGCCGCCGGGATTACTACCAGATCCCGCAGCCCAGGTCGTTCGTGGTCACCTTCAAAGTGGGCTTCTAAGATGAGGAGACCAACGATGATCACAACGCATCCGGCGGTGCGCGGGTCCCTCGTCTTCGCCGTCGCGCTCGCGCTGAGCGCGTGCAGCGGAATGTTCGAGGTGGAGGCGCCTGGACGCATTGCCGACGAGAACCTGAACGATCCCGACGCCGCGCCGGGTATCGTGACCGGTATGTCGTATGACCTCGCCCAGGCGATGAACGCAGGCTCCGATATCCTCGCCCTCGCGTCCGGCGAGTTGTTCCACGGTGGCAGCTACAACTGGGCTGACGTACCTCAGGGAGTCATCACCGACGAGGACGCAGACGGCATCTGGAACAGCATGATGCAAGCGCGGTGGGTGACGGAGCACGGACTGGAACGGCTCCAGGCGAGCATGCCGCCCGATGAATTTCCCAAGAGTGAGCTCGTGGCGAGGGCGTATCTGCTTGGCGGGTTCGCGAACCGCCTGATCGGCGAGAACGCTTGTGAGACGGTGATCGATGGCGGTGCACCGGAGCCGAATACCGTGGAGTTCGATCGCGGTCTCGAAAAGTTCAACAAGGCGATCGAGATCGGCACGGTGGCCGGCGCCAGCGACGTCGTGACGGCGGCGTACGGCGGCCGAGCGTCGCTCAAAGCGTGGAAGGGCGACTGGGCAGGCGCGGTCGCTGACGCGCAGCAAGTGCCGACCGATTTCGAGTACTACGCCGTTCTCATGACCGACGGACTGACCAACACACTCTCGTACGAAACGCACGATCGGTACGAGTACACGGTGTTCGGCACCGAGTGGGCGGAGCGACCTAACGATACACGGGCGCCGTGGCAGATCGTGTACAATGGCGACGGGTCGGTGGCAACGGGCGCGAACGGGTCCACGCCCATGTACCAGCAGCAGAAGTACGAGGAAAACGGCTCGGACATTCCGCTCGTGAAGGGCACGGAAATGCTTGCCCTTCGCGCGGAGGCTGCGCTCCGCAGCGACGACATCAACGGGGCGATGACGTTGTTGAACCAGGCGCGAGCGGCCGCCGGCATGTCGGACTTGGCGACACCCGGCACGCTCACCGAAGCGTGGGCGATTCTCCACGCCGAGCGCGGTGCCATCACGTGGCTCGAGGATCGCCGGTTCTGGGACGAGCGCCGCTGGTTTGCGGAGAGCGGACCGCCCCACTTCGACTTCCTGAACGGTCGGGACAAATGCATCCCGATCAGCAAGACAGAGAAGGATTCGAACCCGAATATTCCGTAACATGAACTCGAGGCGACTCGCCTTCGTCGTCTTCACCGCAGCCGTGTTCGGCGGGTGCTACTCGTATCGAGTAGTGCCCGTCGAGCAGGCGCCGGTTGGCGAAACCGTGCGGGCGAGAGTCTCGTCCGCCGAAGCCGAGCGACTGCGCGAGGTCATCGGCCGAGACGATCGCGTTGTGGAGGGCGAGCTGCTCGCGCCGCCGGACAGTGCGATTCTGGTTGCGGTGCGCACGAGCGGGGTCGATGCGTCGGTGCTGACGCACCAGCGCGTGACAGTTCCGCGACAGGGGTTGCTGGAGCTGGAGGTGCGCCGTCTCGATCGCTGGAAGAGCCTGGGCATCGCAGCAGTGGTCGTAGGCGTGGCGAGCGCGGTAGCGATAACCCAGTTCAACACCGACAAGCCCACGGAGAACGGCGGCAAGGGTGGAACGAACAAGTCGGTGGTGCTGCCCGGAGTGTCACTCCACTGGAGTCCTTAGGGCGCACGCGTCGGCGTTAAGAGCTCAGCCGACGCTCCCAGGCCACACGCAATCCATGTTGCGCTGGACATAAGCCACGTTGCACGCAACGCTCGTGGCCTGAAGTCGCAACGCGGCTGCTCAGTAGCCAGCCGAACCGCCGAATAACGTCCCAGCACCGAAAGAGCTGTTTTCTTCGAGCCTGGGGGCAGTTATGCGTGCGCATCGGCGGCTTACGCCAGTTTCATGGATTGCGGCGGTCGTAGTCAGCACCAGTTGCGGACCCGCGCCGGACTCGGCATCACCTAACACGTCGGCCCTGCCGACCGAGGTCTCGCCGCACCGCGACGCCGGCCACGGTGCTGGCGCGAAGGAGGCGACCACGCTCTACATCTGGGCGAGCGATCAGGCCCGCGTGGCGCCCGACTTTCTTGCGGTCATCGATTTCGATCGCAACTCGCCCGACTACGGCAAGGTGCTCGAGACCGTGCCCCTCCCACCGCCGGGCAACATCGGTAACGAGCCGCATCATTGCCACACGTCGATCGACCAGACTATACTCGCGTGTGGCGGGCTCCTGAGCGTGCTCAAGGGCCAGAACGACATCTTCTTCTTCGACATCTCCGACGCTCGCAACCCGAAGTTCCTGAAATCCACGCACGCCCCGAACTCGAGCATCACCGACGACTTTCTGCCCATGCCCGGTGGTGGATTCCTGGTCACCAACATGGGGTCAGCGAGTGGCGGAGCGGGCGGGCGCGTGGTGGAATTCGACAAGGATCTGAACCTCGTCGCCGAGCACCCGTCCGTGCTTCCGGCCGATGGTGGATTCAATCCGCACGGCGTCGACGCCGACTTCGCGAAGAACCGGCTCGTCACGAGTGACTTCGTCAATCCCGTGACGACGTTGAATGTGTTCGCCGGCGATCTCCAGCTGAGGAGCTCCGTTCGCTTCTGGGATCTCGGAACTCGCACCATCACGCGGTCGGTCTTTCTTCCCGACAACGCCGGCACGATGGACGTGAAGCTCATCCCCGGGGACAACCGCGGGCGCGCCGTCACGGTCAACATGTTCACGGGCATCATGTACACGGTCGATCCGACCGACGGCAGCTACGTGCAGTCGTTCGACATGGCCGACGTCACGCCGCACGTGGACACGCCGGTGTCTGGCGGCATGCCGGGGCTCCTCGCGGTCCCCCGGAGTGGGCGGCGCGTCATCACCGCGACGCTCATGGCGGGCCAGGTCGTGATGCTCGACATCACGAACCCGAAGAAGTTCAAGCAGCTCTCCGTCGTCAGCTACGGGAAGGACACGGGACCGCACTCCGTCCACCTGACGCACGACGACAAGCGGCTCGTGGTGACGGACTATTTCCTCAACCAGGATGACTTCGGGAAGGTCCACCTCGACGGCGACCACAAGGTGCACGTGCTCAACGTCGGGGACCGGAGCCTAACGGTGGATCCGGCGTTTCAGGTGATCGATTTCAACACCGCGTTCGCGACCGGACCGGCGCGTCCGCACGGCATCGGCATGAAGTGATGCGCTCTGATCCCTCACCGAGGGTGCGGCTGGAGGTCGCGTTTCTCGACGCGGACCAGGCCGCACCCGCGCCAGCGCCAGCCGCCGACGAGCGCGCGTGCCTAACGGTGCTCGTCGTTGCCGCCGAGGTGGATCTCCGGCGTTACGTCCGCGAATGCCTGCGTGAGCGTTCGGACCTCCGCCTCATCGAGGCGGCGACGGTCATGGCGGCGGTCACGCTCGCCGAGGATCACTCGCCGGATCTTCTGGTTGTGGACGAGCCGGAACGCGACGTCCTTGCAACGCTCTCGCAAGTCCGCGCCATCATCCTCGTCGACGACCTTCCGCGGGGCGCACCGCCGCTGATCCCACACGTCCGGCTCCTCGCGCGGCCATTCACGGCTGAGCGGCTCGTCGCGGAGGTCGGTCAACTGCTGGGTGGCGTCGGGCAGCCATCCAGAACGGAGGGGTCGAACGCATGAGCGGCATGAGCAGCATACTGAGCATCCCTCCAATGCCACCCACGACTCCTCGCGCAACGAGTTGAATGAAAGGGGAACAACCTATCGGGATAGTAGCATCCCGAGCGGCAGTCCCCTTCTTCAATTCGGCTCGTGGTGAGAGGGGACGTCCCGATAGAGCGGGATGCAGAGCATGCTGCTCATTTCGCTCATGCGGTCGACCCCTCCGTTCTGGATGCCAAAGTCGCGCGATAGATCCTCCCTAAAGAGCTCTCTATCGGGACGATCGCGATCCCTCGCTTCGCTCGGGATGACAACCGAACTTCACTAGGTGATGCCGCGTCGGATGTCTACTCGCATCGCACGAACCGCCGACGGGAGCGCAGCCGCAACGCCGATCATCAGCATGACCGCGGTGACTCCCCCAAGTACGATCGGCGAGCGCGTGCCGACGCCGAACACGAATCGCTCGAGGGCGCGACCGAGGAGGATCACGACAACGAGCCCCACGGCCACCCCGCGGCCCGTTAGGCGGACCACCTGGTGAAGCACGGAGCGGCCGAGCTCCGCCGGCGACGCACCGAAGACGAGGCGCACCGCGTACTCACGCTCCCGGGTCGCGACGAGCTGCCGCATCACGCCGTAGCATCCGAGCATCGCCATCAGTATGGCGGCAAGGGCGAAGGTGAGCAGGATTGCGCTCTGCAATCGCGGCAGGGCGTTCGCCTGGCCCACGAGCACGTCGAGCGGCGCCACGTCGTGCGCGGCAAGGAGCGGGTCAGTGAGCCGCATCGCGTGCTGCATGGCGCCGAGGGCGGCCTGCTGACTTCCGCGCGGCCTAACGACGAGGGACAGCGTCACCGCTGACACCTGTGCCCACGGGACATAGACGGTCTCTCCCGGCGGCGCGCCCGCTCCCTCGTCCATCACGTTGCCGGCGACGCCGACGACGGTGAGGGGACCCGGCACTTTGCTTCCCGGCATCACGCGGTAGATGCGCTTTCCGATCGCCGGCTGATCGGGCCACAGCCGGTTGGCGAGACGGCGGCTCACGATCGCCACCGGCGGCGCGTTGGCATCGTCGTGGTCGTTGAACTGCCGGCCGAAGAGGAGCGGGATGCCGATCGTTGCCAGGTAGCTCGGCGAGACGCGACGGATCTCGAAGAGTGCGGGTTCGCTGCTGAGACCCCCGCCGGTCACGGGGAAAAAGAAATAGGTGACCCAGGGCTCGTCGCTCACGGGCAGCGTGGAGGTGAACGCGGATGCGGCGATCGACGGCTCGCGCGACAGATGATCGCTGAGCGTTCGGCCGACGGCCGCGCGCGACGGATCGTCCGCGTATCGCCGGCGATCGAGCTGCACGCGTGCGACGATCGCATCGCGCGTCGAGAACCCGAGCGGCACGCGCTCGAGGTTCCGGAAACTCACGCCGACGAGCGCGGCCGCGGCCAGGATCACCAGCGACAGCGCGGCCTGAACCACGACCATCCCCTTCTGCCAGCGGAGCGCGGCAGGCGAAAGGGTGATCGACCGCCCGCTCGATCGCAGCGACTGCGCGAGGTCGATCTTTCGACTGAACCACGCGGGCAGCACGCCAGCGACCAGGCCAGCGATCACGGCGACCAATGCGCTCACCGCGAGCACTCCGCCATCGAGCGCGATCCGTGACGTGAAGTACGTGAGCGACGGGAGGTCCACGCTCCGGAGCCACGGTATCGCGAGCCAGGTGGCGCCGACGGCGATGACCGCTCCCGTACACACCACGACGAGGCTCTGCAACACGAGTATGCGAAGCACGCGTGCGCCGGCCGCACCAAGCGCCTGTCGCACGGCCAATTCATGCTGTCGCTCGAAACCCCACGCGATGAGGAGCGATGCGAGGTTGAGCACGGCGAGCAGCAGGAGCACCACGGCGCCTTCCTGGACGAGAATCACGGTGGAATCCGCGCCACCCAAGAATGCGTCACGCATCGGCCGCACCTCGTAGCGGAACTCGCGATTGTCGGCACTCGCCGCGACCGTGCGCTTCGTGAAGTCGTTCGCCTCCGATTCGGCGTCCCGCATCGTACGACCGTTCGCGAGGCGACCGTACACCTGGTAGTGGCGGGCTCCGGTGATCGCCACCCGATCACCGGCCGGGACGTCCAGTGGAATCCAGATGTCGGTTGGGTGCGGGAGCGCGAATCCTTCGGGCATCACGCCGATCACCGTGTACGGCTCACCCTCGAGGCGCATCGATTTGCCGATCACGTCGGGGTCGCCCGCCATCGCGGACTTCCAGAATCGGTCGCCGATCACGACGACGTGCGCCGCGCGCGGCTCTTGCTCGTCCCCGGTAAACGCGCGTCCCAGCGTCGGGAACACGCGCATGGCCGGGAAGAAGCTGGCGGTGACGCGAGCCATGTTGAGCGGGCGGGATTCGCCGCGATCATCCCAGCTCGTGATGCCGGGATACACAAGCATGACGTCGGCGAAGCTGCGCTGCGTGCGGCGAATGAGGTCGTAGTTGGGATACGCTTCGTCGTATGGCTCGCTGCCGTGCCCACCTTCCAGGGCGTGCATCGGCATGATGGCGAGCAGGCCGTCCGGCTCCGGCACGCCCATGCTCGCGAACAGGAATGTCTTGAGCGCCGAAAAGACGATCGTGTTGGCGCCGAGCGCGACCGCCATCGTGAGGACGGCGACGGCGAAGGTCGCCTTGCGCCTAACGAGGAATCGGAACCCGGCCTCGCGCGCGAGCCAGCGAAGAGCGTACACCATGAGGACTGGGGCTGGAATGCCGACAGACGATATGATGGGCCGTTCTTTTGAACGCAGGACCGGGTTCGAAGCGGCCATCACCTGCGCGAGAGGCTGAGCCTGGTAGCGACGCGACGCGCAACCATCCGGTTGCGTTTGCGGTCACTGGCGTATAGACTATTACGCAACCGTGAGGTTGCATATGACAGATACCCGACAGTCGCAGCAGACCACCAACGCCATCGAAAAGCAGATCTTCCTCCGCGCACCCCGGGCACGCGTGTGGCGCGCGCTCACCGACGCCCGCGAGTTCGGGACGTGGTTCGGTGTGAGCCTGGACGACCCGATCGAGGCAGGGAAGTTGGTCAGCGGGCGGATCACTCACCCCGGATACGAGCACGTCCGGTTCCAGATGCTCGTCGAGCGCATGGACCCCGAGGTACTGTTTGCGTACCGCTGGCACCCCTATGCCATTGAGCCCGACGTCGACTACTCGAAGGAGCCGATGACCTTGGTCGAGTTCCGGCTCGAGGACGCCGCCGGCGGGACAACACTCACGCTCGTCGAGTCAGGCTTCGATCGCGTGCCGCGCGATCGGCGCGCCGAGGCGTTCCGCATGAACGAGCAGGGCTGGACTCAGCAGATGGAGAACATTCGGCGCCATGTCGAGACCTAACGCCGCAGCCCGGTCGCCGGTCCGCGATGCCGCGCCGCTCTTCGCCGCGCTCGGCGATGAGACCCGCCTTGGGCTGATCCTCCGGCTGTCGTCAGGCGGGCCCGGCTCGATCACCCAGCTGAGCGCGAAGTCCGCGGTCTCTCGTCAGGCGATCACCAAGCATCTCCGCGTGCTTGCGGACGCGGGTCTCGTGCGCAGCACGCGCCGGGGACGGGAACAAGTGTGGGACCTCGAGCCCAGGCGGCTCGTGGATGCGCACGCCTACCTCGACCGCATCTCGGCCCAGTGGGATGCGGCCCTTGAACGACTCAAGCGATTCGTAGAGGAGTAACACTGCAAAGAGCGCGGGATTGGCGCCGTTCGGGATTGGCGCTCTACGGAATTTCGCGCCGTATCGCGGTTCGCGCCGTTAAGTCCCGGCTCCGCTCCTCGCCGGAGTCAGGACGACGATCGGCGCCGTCCACCGGAGTGGTCCCCACTCCATTGCCAGCGTTCCGTGCTTCGCGTCCGACCCCGTGATCGAGATCGTGAACTTCTCCACCGGCGTCGCGACCGAATCCGATTTCATGGGCGCCATGGCGAGGTCCTTGGAGCCGTCGTACTCGGTGCCCCACTGGCCCGTCTGCGTGTTCACGATCAGGTCCGCGCGCTTCGGCCGAGGCACCGTCCAGAGCGTGTAGGTGCCCGCGGGCACGCGCATCCCCGCCAGCATGATCGGCGCCGACGTCGTGAACTGCGTCGCAGCGTTCGCGCCGGTACGCCACACGTAGTCGTACGGCAGGAGCTTGCCCAACAGCTCTCGCCCGCGCACGAGCGGGCGCCCGTAATCGACGGCAAACGTCGCGGCACCGATCGTCGCGCGCGCCGTGTCCCGGACGCTGAGCTGCGCGAACCCATTCTTCGTCTCGAGCGCAGCGAATTGGGTGAAGACGGGTTCCACAGCCGGCGGGTCGCTGACCCGCGTGACGTCGACCTTGTACGTCGTCCGCGCTCCGGAGTAGCCAGTGAGATGTCCACTCGAGTCGACATCCGCGACGCCGATCCCTGACAACCAGTCGTGCTGGATCTCGAGCTTCCCGTCCGGCCGCCGCCACACTCGGCCCGTGTGGAGCGGGAACCGGTCGAACTCGCGGTCGATGTAGAACTGCCGCATGTGCGCGGTATCGCGGCCGGTGGCACTTGCCTTCAGCTGGCCTAACGCGGCGTCGAAGTACAGCTCGTAGAGGCTGTACATCTGCGGCAGATGTGCCATCGCGATGCCGCCCTGCGTCGCGAAGTCTCGGCGAACCGTTCCGGCGGAATCGTGCTTCACGATGTGCACGGAATCGCTTGTCACGTCGACGGTAACGTGACGTACCCGCTGCTTCGGCTCCTCGCTTGGCGTCACGATGTCCATCGCGAGGTGACGGATGCCGCCGTTCTGCGCGAGCTCGATCTCGGTATGACGCTGCCGCACACGCGGGAACCGGTCGACTTCGTCGCTCGTCACGCGGTTGCCCTGGCGCGTCACGTTTTCCACGGAAACCGTGTCGCGGCCGAGGCGCGCGATGAACCCATAGCGTTCGGTAGGCCCGCTGGGACGACACGCCCCGAGCGTGAGGCCGGCGAGAAAGAGGAGTCGTTTCATGCGACAACCTTTGAGGGCCACGTGCTTCGGCGCAAGGGCGTTGGGATGAGGTGTCTAAGCGCAGCCTCGAACGTACATTGTACCGCGAAAAAGCAGCCTGGCCCTGACACCCCGCTAACGTTCGCATTGACCAGCACGCCCTTCCTCCGCGCGGCGCCGCTCGGCGCGATACTGCTGCTCGTCGCATGTCGCGCGACGGCGGGCGACCGCGCCGCCAAGCCACCGCTTCGCTGGGGTGGGGACGCCGAGGGCGGCGCGCCGTTCGTGGAGGCCGACGCCAACGATCCGTCCCGCGTTAGGGGCTTCGACGTCGAGATCGCCGACCTGATTGCCCAAGGGCTCGGGCGTCGGCCGCAGTTCGTCCAGGTGGCGTGGGCGTCGATCGCCCAGTCGGTCGAGCGCGGTGACTTCGACATCGGGCTCTCCGGCATCGAAGACCGTCCGGAGCTTCGAGAGCGTCAGGCGCTCACGATGCCGTACTTCGAGTTCCGCGAGGTGCTCGCGGTGCGGCCGGCGGACCGCGATCGCTTTCGCACGCTGTCGGACCTCGCCGGCCGGCGCATCGCCACGTTAGGGTCCACGACCGCCTACCAGATCCTCCTCGACGAGCAGGTACGCGCGAAAGTCGTTCCGGTGTCCTACGACGACGACGTCCACCCGTACACCGATCTCGTTGCGGGCAGGGTGGACGCGGTGCTGCTCGATCACATCATCGCCGAGCGACGGCTGCGCGTACTGGGCGGCTTCGTGATCCAGCCGGAACCCGTTGCGACCGGGCGTTACGTCGGTGTGCTCGCCAGGGCGAATGTCGCACTGCGGGACTCGGTGAACGCGATCCTCCGCGAGCGGATGCGCGACGGGTCGCTCGAGAAGATTTTCCGGAGCTGGGATGTCTGGGACTTGCCCCAAGCGAGCTACTTCGCGCGCGTGCTGGCGGATACGTCAGTGGCTGCGGCGCGGCCTGCCTCGAGCGGTGCCACGTCGGCGCTGTCGTACCTCCCGTCGCTTCTGCGGGCGGCAGGCATCACGCTGGCGCTGTCGATCCTCTCGATGGTGCTGGCCGTGACGATCGGCACCGCGATCGCGGCGGGTCGGGTCTACGGCTCTGCGCTCGTGCGTGGCACGCTCACGGTGTACGTGGAAGTCGTACGCGGCACGCCGGTGCTGCTGCAGCTCTTCGTCATTTACTACGGTCTGTCAGGTGTCGTTCGACTCCCGGCGTTTCTCGCGGCAGTCATTGGGCTCGGCCTCAACTACGCGGCGTACGAGTCGGAGATCTATCGTGCCGCGCTGGAGGCGATTCCGCGCGCGCAGCTCGAGGCGGCGCGCACGCTGGGACTGTCCGAAGGACAGATCCTGCGACTCGTGCGCGGACCGCAGGCACTGCGACTTGCGCTCGCGCCGATGACGAACGATTTCGTCGCGCTGCTCAAGGACTCCTCACTCGTCTCTGTCATCACGGTTGTCGAGCTCACGAAGCAGACGGCGATTTACGCGACGAACATCGGCAGCTGGGTCGTGCCCGGGATTTTGTGTGCGCTCGTCTACCTCTCGTTGTCGCTGCCGCTGTCGCGGTTCGCACGGCGTCTGGAGCGTCGATGGAGTCTCACGTGACCGCGCCTGCGCTCACCGTGCGCGGATTGCGCGCGACGCGTGGCAGCACAGCGGTGCTGCGCGGCGTCGATCTCGACATCGCGTCAGGCGAGATCTGTGCGCTGATGGGCGTGTCGGGCGCCGGGAAGTCGACCGTGTTGCGCGCGATCGCGGCGCTTCAGCCATTCAGCGAGGGCAGCATCGTGGTGGATGGGTTCGCATTACAGCCAGGTCCGGTGCCGCCCGAGTCGCGACTGCGACCCCTCCGAGGCAAGGTCGGCTTCGTGTTCCAGGCGCACTCGCTGTTCGAGCACCTCACGGTGATGGACAACGTGACGCTGGCGCCGATCCATGCACAGCGGTGGACGCGCGAGCGCGCCCGCGGGGTGGCCGCGGGCCTGCTCGAGACGTTAGGTGTCGCGGCGCGATCTGCGGCGTATCCGCGCCAGCTGTCCGGTGGTGAGGCCCAGCGTGTGGCGATCGCGCGCGCGCTCGCCCTGGACCCCAACCTGCTTCTCATGGACGAGCCGACGTCGGCCCTCGACCCCGCTCGGCGCGGCGCGTTAGGCGAGACGCTGTCGGCCCTGGCGAAGCAGGGGAGGGGGCTGCTGATCGCGACGCACGACGTGGATTTCGCGCAGGACCACGCGGATCGCGTGGCCGTGTTGGCGGACGGGGTGCTGGTG
>Ga0207674_10008000_pt1 | contig 12266 bp, 11 predicted proteins | sample KBSCornC72_FD_184303 | JGI IMG/M metagenome (GOLD analysis project Ga0207674, IMG submission 184303) | Corn rhizosphere microbial communities from Kellogg Biological Station, Michigan, USA - KBS Corn C7-2 (SPAdes) (version 2) | ecosystem: Host-associated > Plants > Roots > Rhizosphere > Soil ... | reverse complement strand
AGGCCGCGCAGGCCGTAGGTGATGGCGGGGACGTTGCGGGCGAACTGGTTGGTGTCGGAGACGAGGGCGACGTCGGCCTTGAGGTCGGCCTGGTGGTCGCGGAGGAATTGTTCGAGATGGATGCTGCCGATTTCCTCTTCGCCTTCGATGAGGGCGATCACGTTGACGGGGATTTGTCCCCCCTGCTGTTTCCAAGCGCGGAGCGCTTCGATGTGGCACCAGACCTGGCCCTTGTCGTCCACGGCGCCGCGGGCGTAGACGGCGTCGAAGCCGTGTTCGTCCTTGCGAACGGTGGGTTCGAAGGCGGGGGTGGTCCACTGGTCGAGGGGTTCGGGGGGTTGGACGTCGTAGTGTCCGTAGACGAGGACGGTGGGACGGCCCGGTTGGTGCTGGTTTTTGGCGACGACGACGGGGTGGCCGGGGGTTGGGTAAATCGTTGGCGCCAAGCCGCAAGCGGCCAATTGGTCGGCGACGAACTGGGCGCAGCGCTGCATGTCGGGTTGGTGATCGGGCTTGGTGGAGACGCTGGGGATGCGGAGGAAGGATTTAAGGCCTTCGAGGGATTGGCGTCGGGTGGCGTCGATGTGTTGGAGGACGGTGGTGAGCATGGGAGTAAGTTCCGCAGGATGGGGCGTGGTGTCAAAGGGCGGCGTCCCAATCGCCTCGCGGGACGTCATTTCCGGTCGGATCGAAAGCAGGTGGTCAAATGATCGTTAACCATCCCCACCGCCTGCATGAACGCATAACAAATCGTCGAGCCCACAAAATTGAAACCGCGCCGCTTGAGGTCTTTGCTCAACGCGTCGGATTGGGACGTGCGTGCCGGGACCTCCTTCGAGGTCGCAAACTTGTTGCGGACGGGCTTGCCGCCGACGAATTGCCAAAGGTAAGCGTCGAAGGATCCGAACTCCTTCCGGACGGCGAGGAACGCCTTCGCATTCCCGACCGTCGACGCGATCTTGAGCTTGTTGCGAACGATCCCCTCGTCCTTCAGCAGCTTGGCCACCCGCCGCGCGTCGTACCGCGCCACCCGCTCGGCGTCGAACCCGTCGAACGCCCGCCGGTAGTTCTCGCGCTTCCGCAGGATCGTCTCCCAGCTCAGCCCCGCCTGCGCGCCTTCCAGAATCAGGAACTCGAACAACACGCGATCGTCATGCCGCGGCACGCCCCACTCCCGATCGTGATACGCGATCATCAAATCGGACTTGGCCCAAGTGCAGCGCGTCGGCTCTGGCATGACGACCTACTTTCCTCGCGCCAGTTCGGCGGGCGCAGCGGTCGGCGCCGGCCGCACGCCCGTCACCCCGCGCAGCCGCGCGTAATGCCGCGTCAGCGAATTGACCGGACTGGCGAACACCAGCATCAACACCAGCGCGATCGCCGACGTCGCCGCCAAGGCCACCCCGATCGGGTTCCCCGCGAACGCCGGCCGATCCCCCGCCGGCTCCAGGTACATCGCCCGCACCACCCGGAAATAATAAAACGCGCTGGCGATCGAGTTCACCGCGATCGCCGCCACCAACCCCCACCACCAACCCCCGTTGTTCATCAGCACCAGCAGCACGTTGATCTTCGCCACGAACCCCGCGAACGGCGGCAGCCCGATGAAGCTCACCATGCACGCGAACATCGAGTGCGCCAGCAGCGGGTTCCGCTTCACCAGCCCATTAAACGCCGCCAGATCCTCGCTCCCCGTCGCCCGCGCCACGATCCCCGCCACCGCGAACGCCCCCAGGTTCATGAACAGGTACACCGCAAGATAGAACAGCACCGCCTGCGCCGCCTGGTTCATCCCGCTGCCCGCGTCCGTCTGCGCCGCATTGCGATCGACGATCAGCGACAGCGCACACATCACGTACCCCGCGTGCGCGATCGAGCTGTACGCCAAGAGCCGCTTCACGTTCCGCTGCACGAACGCCGCCGCGTTCCCCGCCGTCGCCGTCACCGCCCCCAGGATCCCCACCGCATACGCCAGCGCCGTCAGCGGCTGCACCGCCTGATAATGCAGCCCGTCCGCGAACGTCAGCAACACCCGCAGCAACAACACCAGCCCCGCCCCCTTCGACGCCACCGACAAGAACGCCGACACGTCCACCGCCGCCCCCTCGAACACGTCCGGGCACCAGAAGTGGAACGGCACCGCCGCGATCTTGAACCCAAGCCCCACGATCAGTCCGAAGAACGCCACCGCCAGCAGCGCCGGTTGCGGCCAAACCCCCTGCCCCATCTGTCGCGCGATTTCCCTCAGTTCCAGCGTCCCGTACATCCCGTACAAAAACGTCAGCCCGTAAATCATCACCGAGCTGCACGCCGCCCCGAACAGCACGTACTTCAGCGACGCCTCCGCCCCCAGCCGGTGCGTCTTGCGGAACCCCGCCAGCACGTAGCTCGGCAGCGACGCCAGCTCCACCGACATCACGATCATCAGCAGGTTCGTCGTCGAGCCCATCAGGCTCATCCCCAGCGTCGCCCCGATCAGCAGTGTAAAGAACTCCGGCCCATCCCCCTCCGGCATCGACGCCGCCGTCGTACTCCGCCACAGCAGCGCCACGCCGATCGTAAAGATCAGCAGCATCGCCTTCCAGAGCATCGAAAACGCGTCGGAAACCATAATCCCCCGCAGCGGCCCCGTCCCACCACCGCCGGCCGGCACCCCGTACCACAGCAGCGCGACCAGCGCCACCGTCAACCCCGCCACCGCCACCACGAAGCACGCCAGGTTCCGCCGCCGCGCGAAGAACGGCGCCAGCAGCACCCCCACCAGCGTCAACGTCAGCCAGCACTCCGTGGCGAACGGGCCCAGGTCGCCCCACCCGGGGACGTACGGCCGACCTATCGATGCGAGCAGCGTCATCATGCCTCGGCCCTGTTCCTCTCACCGCGCGAAGAGCCGGAAGAGCGAATCGACCGTCGATTCGGTAAACGCGAAGACGAAAAACGTCGGCAGAATCCCCAGCAGGATCGCCATCGTCGCCAGAGGCCAAAGCACCACTTGCTCGCGCTGATCCACCTCCGCGAACTGCCGATATTCCGCCCGCTCGGGCCCCAGGAACACCCGCTGGATCGTCCAGAGCATGTACGCCGCCGTCAGCACGATCCCCAGGCACGCCACCACCGCGATCGGGTAAATCTGGTGCGTCGTCGCCGCCCCGCTGTGAACCAGCAGCGAATCCGGCTTGGCCGCCTCGAACGACCCCAGCAGCACCATCACCTCCCCCACGAACCCGCACAACCCCGGCAGCCCCAGGTTCGCGAAGATCCCCACCGTCGCCAATCCCGTGTACAGCGGCATCGTCGTCGCCAGTCCGCCAAGCCGCGACAACTCCCGATGGTGCGCCCGGTCGTACACCACGCCCACGATGAAGAACAGCATCGCGCTGGTCACCCCGTGCGCCACCATCATGAACAGCGCCCCGCTCGCCGCGGTCTTGGTCATCATCGCCGCCCCCAGCACGACGAACCCCATGTGCGACACCGACGAGTACGCCACCAGCCGCTTGAAGTCCGTCTGCGCCATCGCGCACAGCGCGCCGTAGATAATGCTCACCACGCCGACGATCGCCAGCGGCATCCACAATTCACGCCCCGCGTCGGCGAACAGCGGGTACGACACGCGGAAGATGCCGTATCCGCCCATCTTCAGCAGCAGCGCCGCCAGCACCATGCTCACCGGCGTCGGCGCCTCCACGTGCGCGTCCGGCAACCACGTGTGGAACGGGAACGACGGCACCTTGATCAGGAAGCAGACGATCGACAGCACGAAGAACCACCGCACCGCCGTCATCGACATCGCGTTCCGCGCCACCGCCGCTTTGATCAGCCCCGGCAACTGCACCAGGTCAAAGCTCCCCAGCCCCGTCGCCGGGTCGCGCGTGAACAGGTACGTCCCGATCAGCACGATCAGCAGCGCGATCGACCCGACCAGCGTGTAGATGAAGAACTTGATCGCCGCATACTCCCGCCGCGGCCCGCCCCAGATGCCGATCAGGAAATACATCGGCAGCAGCGTGACCTCAAAGAAGACGTAGAACAGAAAGAAATCCAGCGCCAGGAACGTTCCCAGCAGCCCCGCCTCCAGGAACAGGAACAGCGCGAAGTAGCCCCGCGTCATCCGCTCGATGTTCCACGACGCCACGACCCCCAGCACCGAGATGAACGCCGTCAGCAGCACCAGCGGAAACGACAGCCCGTCGATCCCCACGCGGTACTTGATGTTGAACGCCGGAATCCAGTCCGCCTGCTGCACCATCTGCACGACGCCGAACGTCGCGGCGTTCGCGCCGCCGCCGTAGGCGTAGGTGGACGTCGCCCCCGCGTCCGGCCGCCACTTGAACGTCAGCAGCAGCACAAAACACGCGCAGAGCGTCACGAGCGTCGTCGCCAGCGCCGTCCAGCGGACGGCGTCGCGGTTCTTGGTAATCAGCGTCAGGATCCCCCCCGCCGCCGGCAGGAGGATCAGAAGCGTCAGCAGGTTGTTTTGCAGAAAGCTCATCGAGAATCGTCAACGCACCTTGGAAAGCACCACGATCACCGCCCCCGCCAGTCCGACCGCCACCGCCGCCACCAGCGCCGTAACATACACGCGAATTCGGCCCGTCTGCGGCGCACGCACCGCCGCGCCGATCTCCAGCGCGACGTTGGCCGTGCCGCGCACGACGCCATCGACGATCGCGTCGTCGCCCACACCGATCACCGCCGACCACCGCCGGACCGTCCACGCCGTCAGCCGCACCGCCGCGTCGATCACGTACCGGTCCAGGATCGACGCCATCGTCGACAGCGCTAAAGTCATCGCGACCACGACACCGGCGTAAAGCTCGTCGAAATACATCGCCCGGTAAAGCCACACGTTCACCCACCGGATCGGCGCGACCCTCAGCACCATTGCAGGGATCGCCAATCCGCGAGAATAGATCAAGCCCGCCAGCCCAATCCCGACGACGAACGACAACGGCGCGTACCGCACCAGCGTGTCGCCGTGGTGATACGCCCGCGCCGGCGACACCGCCGCGTTCGTCGCTTCCGTGTCGGCCGACGAAAGCGAATCCGCGTACGCCCCCGGGTTCTGCCAGGCCGTAGAGAAACCGGCGAACCGCGTCCCCGCCGCCGCCGGCCGCAACCGCGCATCAAAGTAATTGTTCGTCTCCTTCGCCGCGCTCTCGATCATGGGCCGCGCGCCCAGCGCCGTCCCCCCGATCACGCTCAGCACCGCCAGCAGCACCAGCGGGATGTACATGACCGGCGTCTCCCGCGCGTGCTCGTACACCTCGGCGTTCCGCGGCCGGCCGGCGAACGTCAGCATCCAGCAACGCGTCATGTAAAACGCCGTCACGTACGCCACGATCATCGGCAGGTAAAACAGCAGCGCGTACGCGCTCCCGCCACCAGTATGCGTCGCCAGCCACGCGAAGGCGCCGGCGTGCTGGAGGATCAGGTCCTTACTGAAGAAACCCGCGAACCCGATCATCGTCCCGCCGATCGTCACCCCCACGCCCGCGATCGCCAGCACACCCACACCGAAGGTAATCGCCGTGTACGGGATCTTCCGCCAAAGACCACCGAACTCCGCCATCTCCCGCTCGTGCCGCGCCGCGTAGATCACGCTGCCCGAACCGAGGAACAAGAGCGCCTTGAAGAACGCGTGCGTGATCAGGTGGAACAAGCCGCCCACCCACGAGCCGACGCCCATCGCGATCATCATCAGGCCCAGTTGCGACAGCGTCGAGTACGCCAGCACGCGCTTGATGTCCGTCTGCGCGATCGCGATCAACGCCGCCATCGTCATCGTCACGCACCCGATGATCGCGATGAACAGTTTCGCGTCCGGGGTCAGGATGGGAAAGATCCGGCCCACGAGGTAAACGCCCGCCGCAACCATCGTCGCCGCGTGGATCAGCGCGCTCACCGGCGTCGGCCCCTCCATCGCGTCCGGAAGCCACACGTGCAGTGGGAACTGCGCCGACTTCCCCATCGCACCGCAGAACAGCCCGATGCCGATCAGCGTCAGCATCGCCGTCGTCACGTGCGGCAACCGCGTGAATTGCGGCTGATCCGGTTGCCACGTCCCGACGATCGCCGCGTCCGCCGCGCTACCGCCCTGCATCGGCAGCACCAGCACCTGCCCCTGTCGCGCCGTCCCCGCGTTTCCCAGCGCGCCCCACAGGTCCGGCAGCGTCACATTGCCGAGGTGGAAGAACAACAATCCAAGTCCGACGAGGAAGCCGACGTCGCCGACACGATTCACCACGAACGCCTTGATCGCCGCATTGCTCGCCGTCTTCTGCTCGTACCAGAACCCGATCAGCAGGTAGCTGCACAGACCCACCAGTTCCCAGAAGATCAGCACTTGCAGCAGCGTCCCGCCGAGAACCAGGCCGAGCATCGAGAACGAGAAAAGGCTCAGGTAGGTGAAGAAGGTGTGAAACCGCTTGTCCTCCGCCATGTACCCCAGCGAAAAGACGTGCACCAGCGCCGCCACCAGCGTGATCATCGAGAACATCACGACGGTCAGGCTGTCCACGTAAATCCCGACCTGAAGCCACCCGTTGTTCGCCACCCACTTGCCGACCGGAATCCAGTCGAACGTCTTGAGAATCGGCTGACCGCCAAAGCCGTACGCCCGCCCTTCGGCGTTGTCCAGCGATAACCAGACGATCATCGCCGCCAGGCTGCAGATGAACGACCCCGCCACGAAGAACGTCCCCACCATCCCCGCGAGCGGCGTCCCCATGCGCTTGCCGACGAACGCCAAAATGACGAACGCGACCAGCGGCAACAGCGCGGCGATGATGAGGAGTACGGCGACGGTCATTCTTACGCGAGTCGGCAGTGGGCAGTCGGCAGTGGGCAGTAAGAGAATTCTCTTCTACACTGCCGACTGCCCACTGCTGACCGCCGACTATCCTTTCAATTCCTGGGCACGTTCCACGTCGATCGTAGAAAAGTTGTTGTAGTAGTTGAGAAAGATCGCCAGGGCAACCGCCGCCTCCGCCGCCGCCAGGACGATCACGAAGATTGCGAAGATCTGCCCGTCGAGGAGCGGCCCGCCGTCCGCCGACGCCCGGTGGGCGTAGCGGTTGAACGCCACCAGGTTGATGTTGGCGGCATTGAGGATCAATTCGACGCCCATCAGGATGCCGATCGCGTTCCGCTTGAGCATCATCGACAGGAGGCCGCAGACGAAGACGAACGCCCCCAGCACCAGGTAATGGTTCAAGCCGACGACGGCGTTGTCGAGCAGGCCGATCGTCATCGCGGCGAAAAGGTTCGGGATGTCGGCCAGGGCGATCAGCTCCACCGTCTCGCCTTCTGTGAGAGGGGCGTGACGAGGTTGGCGCCCGGACCGCCGCCCCGCGCGACCGGCCGCCCCTCGCGCCGCCGCGCCTTCGCCAGGTACGCCGCGCCGATCATCACCACCAGCAGGACGACGCTGGCCAGTTCGAACGGCACGAGGTAGTCACCCAACAGCGCCTGACCGAGCGCCCCCACCGGGTACTTCGCCTGCGTCTCCATCCAACCGGTCACGAAGTGCGCGTTGCGGATCGCCATCACCAGCGCCGCGAAGAGCACGACAGCCACGGACCCGGCGATCACGATCTCCGCCGGCTTGGGTTGGAAGCGACGAAACTGCGACCCGCTCGTCAGCATCACGCCAAACACGATGAGGATCAGCGTGCCGCCGACGTAAACCACGAGCTGCACCGCCGCCAGGAATTCGCTCTCGAGCAGGAAGTACAATCCGGCCACGCCGAGCAGCGTAAACAACAGACAGACCGCCGTGCGGACGATGTTGCGGGATAGAACGACACCGAGCGCGCCTGCGGCCGTTAAGCCGGAAAACACGTAGAACAGCACGGCCGAGAGCGTCTCAACCTGCGTCGCCACCGCCAGCAATCCTGCGTCCGCCACCAAAACCACTACCTCTTTTCTCTGCTTTCTCTGCTTTCTCTGCGTCTCTGCGGTTCAATCCGCATTACGCCGGGATCGGCTCCGGCTCCGTCAACCGCTGTCGCCGTTTCCGGCCGTGTATAAACGCCAGCCCAACCCATAGCATGACAGCACTCAGAAGGCCAAGCCCGATCAGCGCCAGTATCACCTGCACGACCAGCGAGGTGGTCGCCCCGCCGCGCGCCCAGTCCGTCCATTTCACGGGGTTGTAATCGAACCACGGCAGCGGATTGGTGAGCATCCGGGCCACGTGCCAAGACGGCACCATCAATTCCCACAGCGCCGTCCCCAGCAGCAGCACGCACGCCGCCGGCAGCAATACTTTCACACACGCGTAAAGCACTTGGTCGATCCGCGGCCGCGGCAGCGTCCAGCGCAACCACATCTGCACGAACATGATCCCCAGCGCCTTCGTGCAGAAAATCGCCAGGCCAATCAGGTTCAGCACGATCAGCCCATTGCGGTGCGTCACGGGGTCGCCGATCCACTGGCTGTAATACCGCCCGATCAGTCCGAACGGATCGTTCCACCCGCCCAGGAAGAGCGACGTCTGGATGCCGCCGACCACGAACATGGCGGCGTATTCCGCAAAGAAGAAGAAGGCGAACCGCATCCCGCTGTATTCCGTGTGGAAGCCGGCCACCAGTTCGCTCTCGCTTTCCGGCAAGTCGAAGGGGGCGCGCTTGTTGCTCGCCAGGCTGGCGATGAAGTAGACGAAGAAGGCACAGAAGACGAACGGGTTTTTGAAAATGACCCAGGTGTGAAGACCGCCGCCCTGGAGGTGACCCAGTTCGACCAGGTTCAGCGTCCCCGCCGCCGTCACGCCGACGATGATCGACAACCCCAGCGGGATCTCGTAGCTGACCATCTGGCACGCCTCGCGCATCGCGCCGTAGATGGCCCACTTATTATTTGATGACCACCCCGCCAGGATGACGCCCATCACTTCGACGCTGAGGACCGCAAGGATCCAGAAGACGCCGGCGTTGAGCTTCGGCTCGAACGTCAAATTTGGGCCGAAGGGGAGCGCCAGGAACGCCGCAAAGACCGGCGCGAAACTCAGATAAGGCGCGAGTCGGAATAGAAGGCGATCCGATGCCGCCGGTGTCAGGTCTTCCTTCAGGATTAGCTTGATCCCGTCGGCGAGCGATTGGAGGATGCCGAACCGTCCCACGCGATTGGGTCCGGGTCGGCTTTGGATGTGGCCGCAGACCTTGCGTTCCCACCAGATCGAGAACATCGCCAGCAGCAGCACGCTCGGAAGGAAGACCACGGCGATGGTCGCCGCCCCCGCAGCCACCTGTTCCCATACCAGCGGCGCGTGCCCCGTGACGATCTCGAAGAAGGTCTTCTGCCAGTCGGCGGCGCTCAGGGGGACCAGGGGGATAAGGGTGGCCATCGGTTCTTCCGGCGGCATCACCTCGCGCGTTCGCGAGGTCGATCAAATGCCGGTCGCGTTGTAGTGGTCACTCTGACGGGTGTCAAGAAACGCTCAGCGGGCGGCATTGCCCGCGTCCCCCATGCCGCCCGGCAGCTCGCCGGGGATCTCGCGCAATTGCCCCTGCCGATCGACGCAGGCGATCGTGGTCGCCGCCTCCGCGATCACCGTTGGCCCGCGGCGCAGCGTATAAGCATGGTCGATCCGCACGTGCGTCCGACGGACGACCCGCGTCGTCAGCGTCAGTTCGTCGTCGAACCGCGCGGGGGCCTTGTATTTACATTCCACCTTCGCCACCGCGAACAGAATCCCCTCCATCTCCAGTTGTGCGTACGAAATACCGCTGGCGCGCAGCAGCTCGACCCGCCCCATCTCCAGGTATTGAAAGTAGTTACTGTGATGCACGACGCCCATCCCGTCGCACTCGGGGTATCGGACTCGAAACGTAATCTGATGCTCGTTCAACATTTACAGGCCGTCCTTTGTCACGCCGCGCCATCTTGAACATCCCGCAAACGTCGTTACACTAAAGCGTTCCGGCCGATCAGGCAAAGGGCTTGCCGACCGCTTAACGGAATTGGATCGAAGTTTCCCCGAAAGGATCGCGTTCATGATCAAGGTGAAGTCGCGCGGCAACGAGACCGCCGAACAGATGCTGCGTCGTTTCAAGAAGATGTGCGAAAAGGAAGGTCTCACCAAGGACATCAAGCGCATCGCCTACTACGAAAAGCCCAGCGAAAAGCGCCGCCGCCGCGCCCGTTCCAAGCCGCGCGTCTTCAAGCCCATGGGCAGCAGCAGCAGCACCAGCAGCCGCTAACCTTGTGATGGTCCGTAAAAGTTCCGGGAAGACAAAGAAGTTTTCAGAAACCTGCACCGGTGATCATCCGGTGTCACTTCTTTTGCCTTTTTCGTCCAACCTTTTACCCTCTGTCACATGAACCCAGCCAACGGCGCCGCCGTCCACACTCAAGCACTAACCAAAGTCTACAAAGACTTCTGGGGCCGGCCGAAAGTTACCGCATTACATGACCTGAACCTCACCATCGAGCGTGGTGAGGTTTTTGGTTTGCTCGGGCCTAACGGGTCCGGGAAATCGACCACGATCAAGTTGCTGCTTGGGCTGATCTTTCCGAGCCGGGGCACGGCCCACGTGCTGGGTCAGCCGGCGGGCAATACCGTCATTAACGAGCGGATCGGATTTCTGCCCGAAGAGTCTTACCTTTATAAGTTCCTCAATGGGGAGGAGACGCTCCGGTTTTACGGCAAGCTGTTCAAGATCTCGCACCGCGAATTGAACAAGCGCGTTCCCCTGCTGCTCGACAAGGTCGGCCTTGACGAGCCCAGCCGCAAGCGCAAGCTTCGCGAATACTCGAAGGGCATGGCCCGGCGCATCGGCCTGGCGCAGGCGCTGATCAACGACCCCGACCTGATCCTCCTCGACGAGCCGACGACCGGTCTTGACCCGATCGGCACGCGGGAGATGAAGGACCTGATCGTGTCACTTAAGAAGCAGGGCAAGACGGTCATCCTCTGCTCGCACCTGCTGGCCGACGTGCAGGACGTGTGCGACCGCATCACGATCCTGTTCAAGGGGAAGATGCAGACGCTGGGCGACGTCCGCGACCTGCTTCAGGTGCGCGACATCACGCAGATCGAAGCCAGGGGACTTAACGCACAGCAGATCGACGAAGTCCGGCAGTTCATGTCGCGGATGGGGGCGGCCGACGCGGCGATCACCCACCCGACCACGACCCTCGAAGACCTCTTCATCCGGGTCGTCCGGGAGAACACTCCGACCGACGCCACCGGCGGCAGCGCGCGAGCGCAACCGGCGGGCGGGTTTCCGGTCGCGTCTGGCACGTCCAATGGCGATAAGGCCTAGTTCGCTCTGCAGGAGTGTTCGATGAGCGTGATTACCAATATTTTTGGCGTTGTCGCACAGGCGACGGGCGCAAACGCCGGCATCGGGGAGTGGCTTAGCGGCAACATCGGTTACGTCATCGCCGCCGTGATCGTGCTGGTGGGACTGGCCGTGGGATTGGGCGACCTGTTGCGCCTCAGCCCGAAGCGCGTCCGTGACGACCTTGACCCCGGTCATGTTGCCTCAGCCCCTCGCCGTCAGGTGGGCCGCCCGGAACAGGTCGACGTTGTAGCGGGCGGGACGCAGCTCGCGGCGGCCGAGGTCGGTGACCGCGCGTTCCAGCGCGCGGGCGAGCGCACCGCTGAGGGCGACGCCGTGCATCTGGTCATCGCTCCACAGGCTGCAGGCGAGGTCGGTGGGGACAAGGGCATCCCCCTCACTGGTGAAGAAGGACAGCGTCATGCGGTCAGTCTTCCGCAAGGCGGCCGGCCTGTCCAGTCTTCCTTTGGATATCCGCGTTCGACAGTATTTCGGCCTTAACTGTTGCCCGATGAGGTACAACGTGTCGAGACATTTCATCAGCAACAGGCTCGCTGGATTCGATCCGAATGGAAAAGGTCAGCCTCGGGCCACTGCTTTTGCCGCACATTCGAACGCGATGCGAAACGCCTCCGGCCCCTGCACACCATATCGGAAGTGCGGAAGACGTCGGGCTGATCGCCTGAATGTAGCGTCACGAAGGAGCCGACGCTCATCGGCTATGGGACCTCGCCGCCTATTCCGATCTGAGAGTCATTAACGCACGCACAAGTTCAACTTGTGGCTACTGAATATCTATCGTAGGCAACATGGACTCGGCCTGAACCCTTCATTCGGCGATGCCGTCTCGGATTGCCGATTACTTCGTAATGCAGGCGGCGCACAGCGCCGCCCTCTGCCAATAGGGTTTTGCGCGCTACCCGTTTCAAGGCGTATTCCAATATTGAGAGTCTTGAGCCACTGCGGCATACGTCCACATGC
>Ga0207674_10007990_pt1 | contig 12277 bp, 10 predicted proteins | sample KBSCornC72_FD_184303 | JGI IMG/M metagenome (GOLD analysis project Ga0207674, IMG submission 184303) | Corn rhizosphere microbial communities from Kellogg Biological Station, Michigan, USA - KBS Corn C7-2 (SPAdes) (version 2) | ecosystem: Host-associated > Plants > Roots > Rhizosphere > Soil ... | reverse complement strand
AGGCAAACTGGTCATCGAAAAAATCGACCCCAAACCTGATTCCGAGGCGGAGGATTCAGCGCGATTGAACGGCATTGAGGGTCAGGTCACCGGCCCATTGGGCAGTGATAAAATCTATCTCGGCCTCGCGGCAAGCTTGCTCGACGCGAAATTCTCTTTGCCTTTCATGCCACCTGAGCGGCAGCGACTGCTCGAATACGATATATCGCGCGCCATCGCGGGCGTGGTCACGGCAAGGACGGTGGTCGGAGTTATGAGCGGGCTGCCTGTATTCGGTGAAGCCCCGGATCCTTTGATGCGTCCGGGCCAGAATCGCGCCCAGGATTGGGCATTCATCACGGAATTGAAACGGGACTTTGCCCTGAAAAATGTGCCGATGGATGCCACGAAGATTGATGACGATATCAAAGTCCTTCTCGTCGCGCATCCAGTCGAAATTACGGATGCTGCGCAGTACGCGATTGATCAATTTGTGCTGCGAGGAGGCAAGTTGCTCGCGTTTCTGGATCCGCACGCGTATTTCGACCAAAAACATGATCGCAGCAAGAACTTCACGATCGGCGGCGATAATGCCGGACAATCCTCTTTGGATAAATTGCTGAAAGCATGGGGATTGAACATGGATGTGAATCTGGTCGCCGCGGATACATCGTTCGCCAGCCGAAATCTGCAGTCCGGCGATAGCATGCCGACTCTGTTGCTGGTGACTCGGGAAGGAATCGATGAAAACGATGTCGCAACGAGCCAAATCGATAATTTGGTTTTCCCGTTCGCCGGAGTATTCATGGGAAAACCAGCGGATGGACTTAAAGAAGATGTGCTCGTCAAATGCTCGCCAAATTCTGAGTTGGTTGACAGTTTGATTGCGACGGCGGCGAGTGAAAAGATTCTGCGAAATTTCAAGCCTGCGAATATTGAGTATCCGTTGGCAGTTCACTTGAGCGGAAAATTCAAAACTGCTTTTTCGGATGGTGCGCCGCCTTCAACCCGCGAAGGCCAATTGAAAGAATCAAATGACAACGGGGAGGTTGTGCTCGTGTCTGATAGCGACCTGCTCAATGACAATGTTTGCATTCGAGTGCAGAACGTCATGGGCCGGCCGACGCCCCAGGCTGCGAATGGCAATCTCAATTTTGTGCAGAGCCTGGTCGAGCGACTGGCGGGTGACGAGGATTTGATCAGTTCCCGAAGCCGCGCCAGCATGAGCCGGCCATTCACCAGACTCAAAGAAATGGAATCAAAAGCGGGCAAGCAATGGCAGGAGAAGATCCGTGTCCTTGAGACCCGGCAGCGCGAGATGGATCAGAAAATCAAGGAACTACAGGCACGCAACGAAAGTGGCGGAAACCAAAGCGTCATACTTTCACCGACGCAGGAAGTGGAACTGGAAAAATACCAGAAAGGTTTGATCGAAGTGGGCAGAGACTTGAAGCAGGTGCGCAAGAATCTGCGCAGGGAAACGGAAGCATTGGAGTTTTGGACCAAGGTCATCAATATCAGTGCGATGCCGTTGGTTGTGGCAGTCTCGGGATTGGTTTTGGCTGTTATTAAAGCCAGGCGCCGGGCCCCGTTGGCAAGCGCTGCACCTCCGAGGCCGCGGACCCCTTCCGCCCCTGGAAAAACGGTGCCGAGTGAAGCCAGAGAATTGGTTCATTCCTGATGTAGTGTCTCTCAAAATGCATCCACGTATCGCGATGTCGTATCCGGAGGGATGTTTGAAAATAGCCCAGCGTTTCAACGTTGGGTGGGCGACCGCACAGAGAACAAGTCCCGAAGGGACGGCCGAAATTATGTAACTGGAATTTCGAGACACTGCGTTACCCACCCATGAATCGAAGACAATTTGCCATTTTGTTGGCGGCGCTGGTTCTAATCGGCAGCGCCGGCTTGATCGTGATAAATCGTCACAATGAATCGTGGAACGTTCGCGAAACCAAAGTCGGAGACAAATTGCTCCCGAATTTTCGCCCAAATGATATCGCAGCCATTCATATCAAAGGCTCCGTAGATCTAAATGTCGAAAACAAAGACGGAGTCTGGTGCGTGAAGGAACGAGGCAATTATCCGGCGAATTACGATCGCATCAAAAATCTGTTGCTCAGGATAAAAGACATCAAGGTCGTTCAATCCGACGACATTGGACCGTCACAACGAGCGCGTGTTGAATTGGAGGAACCTGGAAAAGGTGTTGGCAGTGGCACGTTAGTCGAATTCAAAGACGCTGCGGGAAAAGTCCTCGACTCATTATTGGTTGGAAAGAGGCATCTACGTCCCGAAACCGCTTCCGATCCATTTCGAATGCGAGGACTTTTCGATGGCTGTTACGTGCTTTTGCCCAAAGAGCCTCAGAATGTTCTTTTGATTTCGGATGAGCTGGCCGGAATTTCAGCCGAACCGGGAGCGTGGTTGAACACTGAGTTTTGCAAAATCGAAAATGTGAAATCAATAGCGCTCGCTGGCTCCGACGGCACCAATCTATGGACATTGTTGCGAGAATCGGAGTCGAAACCCTGGTCTTTAGTTGACGCCAATCCCAGCGAGGTATTGGATGCCACGAAGGCAGCTCAGAGTGCCGAGTTGCTGAATTTTCTCGCTTTCGTGGATATCATTTCCAATGCCGTGCCAACGGAGCACGTTTTCATGGGGCAAAAGGAACTCAAGATTGAAACGTTTGATCACTTCTTTTATACGCTTCAGATTTTGTCGCGGCGGGAAGGGATGTTTCAAGTGGCGCTTGGGGTCAGAGCGGAGATCCAGCCTGGTGCAACGGCACTGCGAGATGAACTCGGGCGTGAATCGCGATTTGCCACAAATGGATGGAATTACATGGTCGAGTCGAAAATGCTCGAGCCATTGCTGTGCGAACGGGCAAATTTAATCGAAAAAACAGAGCTTGTCCGCGCAAAAACCGGCGGGGATCTTTAGAAGGCGCTGGCTGGCATAAATCTGGCGGTGATTTCGGGACTGTAAAATTTTGTTCGTTTTGGGCGATTGGCGGGTTTATAAGACTAAAGAGCAGTTATGTCGGGCACTCAGTCACTGTTGATGGAATATGCCAACGGGGGATCGGAGAATGCATTCCGCGAATTGGTCACTGCTTACGTCGATTTTGTCTTTTCAACAGCGCTAAGGATTGTGGGTGGGGATCGCCCTCTGGCAGAGGATGTAACGCAAACTGTCTTTGCGGATTTGGCGTGGAAGGCAGTTTCATTGCCCAGGGACGTTCAGCTCGGAGGATGGCTGCATCGACACACTTGTTTTGTGGCGCGCAAGACTCTGCGGAAGGAGCGCCGCCGAATTGCGCGTGAGAAGCGAGTTGTCGAATTCCAGAACGCCGAAGATTATTCAGAGTCGAATCTTGCGCAATTGAGCCTGGTGCTCGATGAGGCGATTAATGATTTGAGTAAGGAAGATCGTAATGCGCTCACACTCCGCTTTTTCGAGGAACGCGACTTTCGTTCAATCGGGAAAACTTTAGGCACCAGCGAGGACGCAGCTCGCATGCGGGTCTCGCGAGCCGTTGATAAAATCGGAAGGTCGTTGAAACGACGTGGCTTCGTTCTAACGGCAGCAGGAATTGGTTTTGTGTTGAGTGGCACGCTCGCGAGCGCGGCGCCTGCCGGTCTTGCGACGAGGATCATTTACGTCGAGCTTGCGAGAGCAATAAAAACATCAAGTATTTTCCGAATACTTAAGGAAGCCTGTTTCACTCGACTGAATGTTGGCGTTGTCACCGCTGCAATAATTCTTGGATTATTGGTCTTGCTCATTTCGCCCAGGCGTACCGGGGCGAGAGCATTGCCGGATCCGGATGGTAAAACGTTCACGCCTGCTGAGTTTGCAGGTCTTGCGGTTGAGGAGGCCGACGAACAAAACGCGCCGCAACCCGAAGTCGTGTCTCCGAGAACCGAAATCTCACCTGCGCCCACCCTGCCACCTGCCCAGGTGGTTGTCGCGTCAAGAAGACCCGTCACAATTCCGGCCAAACCAGTCGCAGTTAATCAGCCACCTCCTCAGCCTACTCAAGTTACGATTCAGCCCACGCCGACCGCAAATGGCGGCGGAGAGACCATTGGCAGTCCACAATGGAATCAAATCGGAAATTCGTCAGGTCAGGGAACCCGGAAATACGTACCTCCCAGCGTTACACCGCAATCTCGTCCGGCGACTAATAACTCAAATTCAATTCTTGTTAGCAATTCGCCAAGTCTAAATTCACACAATCCAAATTCGCCGACGCAGCCCTGGTCCATGACGAGGGCGATGGCAGCCGCTGAACCCGGCTCGACCGCGCAAACTACTCCGGCAAATCAGCCGTCGGTTCAATCAATGCGTTCTGTTTCACGAAACGCGCCCTCAAGCCGTTCTAACGATCCACGAAAACGGGATCGGCAGCCTTGAGGTGGGTCAGAACGAAGTTTCGAGCTATTGCGCAGTAAGGATAATACGCTGCTTACGGGCGTTCGTTTTTGTCAGCGAAAGGATTTATACCGATATGCACAAATTCAAAACAACGGGTGTATGGGCATTTACGCTGGTTGAACTCTTGATTGTGATCGGAATCATCGGGTTGCTCGCCGGCATGTTATTGCCTTCTTTGGCTCGCGCTAAGCGGCATTCGAAAATGACCGTTTGCGTCAACAATCTGCGGCAGGTCGGCGTTGCCATTCAGATGTTCGTTGATGACCATAGCCAAAAATTTCCCGGTGGTCTTGGAGGCCACGAAATTGCCGAAGAATTCGCGTGCGGAATTGACCGTTACAAAGAAATGACAAATCGACCGCTCTTTGAATACATGGCTCCGTATTCAGAGGTGTGGCATTGTCCGGAAGATAAGGGACTGGATTTTCGACGGGGTGGGCCTTTTTTTGGACCGACGCACCATTATGCATTTGGGTGCAGCTATAAATTTAATAGTTTACCTTGGATTTATACCATTTACGCGGCGAAAGGAAATCTTCCAGGAAAGACAATGCAATGGGTCGAAAATCCAAGCGCATATATTGCGGTTTATGAACCGCCAGCGCGGCCGCTTGTTAAGCTTACTCTTGCGCCAGATGTGTGTCACCTCAAGAGTCCGGGGCTGGATCCTCCTTACTATTATTTTCATTGGCACTTCAATACTGGTGCTTCGAGCGTCTTCGATATCACGAAGGACGGCCAAAAAGCGATTTCACCAATTCTTTTTGTCGATGGACACAGTGCCCAGCACGATTTCACGAAGGCATTGCACAAGGATCCGAAACACCCGACTGAAAACACCAAAGACTGGATTTGGTACCAGCCTATGGTGGACACAAATGGACAGCCGGTGTTACGGAAGGAGTGAGAGTAATGGGAAGTATCGAAAGTATAGGACGGATGGATGAATCCATTGTCGCTTATCCCGATATTTTAGGCGAAGGCGGGTCATTCGCTCACGCAATCCGCCTTGCTCCAGAAAATCTTTTTCTAAAAAGAGAGCAGAGTGTGATAGTCGCCACGCGGCGGTAGCAGCCTCTCTGAATCTCGATCATTCTTCACATTCGTCCCATCATTCCCATTCCTCATTTGCCCAAAAACGGTAGGGTTTCGAAAGGCTTTGTAAATAAATAAGCAGCTTGTCTACTGTCGGATTGCGAATCGGACTCATGCGATATATTCTCAAAGATATATCGCGATTGCTCGTTGTAAGATAAAACCAATTGAGCAAACTGAGTTTGATGAAGAATGTTGCAGATGATTTCCACGCCCCTCGCCGCAAATTCCTGAAATTTGTCACCTTCGGGACGGCGACTTCATTGCTGGGCGGAAAACTTTGGCAGCGCGAGTTGCTCGCTTATTGCGAACCGATACCCGATCAACCGCAGGGTGTGTTTAAGGTACGCATCAGCGATTATCCAGCATTGCTCCAAAGCTGGGGTTCGGTGCGCATCGGCGTAAACCCTCTTGTGGACGGTGATCCATATCCGAATGGAAATTTCTATCCGATTTTGATTAACCGTGATGACGTCGGAAAATTTTATGTGCTGGACTGCGAATGCCGTCACCAAAGTTGCGTCGTGCCGACCTTCAATCTTGCGGAGTCGGGGATTCACTGCCAGTGCCACGGCTCGCTGTATTGGATCGACGGTTCAGTGTTGAACGGTCCAACCGCAGCGGCGTTGGGAGCATATCAATTTGAGTTCGATGGCAATGATATGCTGACGATCCATATTCCATGCTGGGCATTCCAGGTGAGCGCGAAAGTTTTGCCGGGTACAGCGAACTCGCGGATTCAAATCGATTTTTACGCTAATCCAAACGTGACATACGAAGTCAGTTTTCGTCAGCAATTGGCGAATCCATGGACAAGAGCATCGTTCGCGACTTCGCCGGAAGGCGCGGCGAATCAGAACAGTCTGCTGGGAGCTGATGCGAATGTAAGCATCTATCTCGATCGTTCGACTGCCAGCGGGTATTACACAGTCGGCATGAAATTGTCTGAGCTGTAGATATGCGATCGGAAATTTGCGTTCCTAAGCCGAACTTCCGAGAAAAGCGGCAGCGGTTAGCCGCACAGCAAGACGTTGACCGGGTGGACTGCCTGCCGCTCCTTCCGCGAGGTTTTGGAGTGCGGCTGTGGCCAGACCGGCTCGGTCCCTCTGCCGCTTTCATTGCACTCACGTTTTCGGCACTGTGCGCACACGCAGCACAAATTCACGTCTTTGCCGCCGCCAGCTTGACCGACTCGCTGAAAGAAATCGCCAGCGGCTATGAGAAAGCAAGTGGAGATAAAGCCGTCTTTAATTTCGGAGCATCGAGCATGCTCGCGCGGCAAATTGAAGAGGGCGCTCCCGTGGACATTTTCTTTTCAGCGGATCAGGCCAAAATGGATGACCTCCAATCGAAAGGATTGATTGATAAAGAAACGCGCAAAGACAGGCTGTCGAACACATTGGTCATAATTGTTCCGTCAGAAGGTGGGACGACAATCAACTCTCCAAAAGATCTTGCGGCGCCTGCGATCAAGCATGTGGCCATCGGTGACCCTCGCGCCGTGCCAATTGGAATCTACGCGCGCGAATATCTGCAGACACTGGGGCTTTGGGATGGAATAAAACCAAAAGTTGTCGCAACGGAAAATGTGCGTGCGGCATTGGCGGCGGTGGAAGCGGGGAATGCTGAGGCGAGCATTGTGTACAAGACTGACGCGGCAATTTCGAAGAAGGTGAAAGTCGCTTTTGAAGTGCCGATCGACAAAGTGCCAAAGATTCGCTATCCGCTCGCGATGGTAAAAGAGCCAAAAGAACCGCAGGCGGCGAAGCGATTTTTTGATTTTCTGAGTTCGGAGAACGCGGAAAAAGTTTTTAAGAAATACGGCTTTATTGTACTGGGCCCGGGGAAAGAACCATGAGCCGCGAAGAGTGGCAATTCGTCGAGTTCACCGCGCGGATGGCAGTGCTCAGCACGCTGTTGTTATTACCCTTCGGGCTTGCGATCGCATGGTGGCTCGCGCGAGTGCAATGGCGCGGTAAAATCATTGCTGAAACGATAATTTCTTTGCCCTTGGTGCTGCCACCAGTCGAAACGGGACTTGTCCTTTTGAAATTGTTTGGCCGGCGCGGACCAATCGGGCATTGGTTACAAGAAGCGTTCGGCTTGGACGTCGTTTTTACCTGGCGGGCGGTGGTGATTGCGTTGGCGGTGATGTCGCTGCCGTTATTTGTTTGGGCGGCACGGACCGCGTTTGAAGAGATCAATCCGACTTTCGAGCAAATGGGGCGCACTCTCGGCGCGGGCGAATGGCGAATTTTTGTTACGATTACTTTGCCATTGGCGAAGCGCGGTGTATTGGCCGGTACAATGCTTGCCCTGGCTCGCGCACTCGGCGAATTCGGCGCAACGATTATGGTTGCTGGCAATATTCCGGGCGAAACAACAACGCTTTCAGTCGCAATATACCAATACGTTCAACTCGGCCAGGATTCTCACGCGTGGACTCTGGCAGGAATCTCGACGATTCTCGCCTTTACGGCAGTGTGTGGCAGCGCCTGCTTGTTGAGGCGTCGGAAAGCATGAGCGCAGGAATTGAGGCAAACTTCGTTAAGCGCTTCTCCGGCGGGCCGGAAATTCAAGTGGAAGGGTTGCGCACGCGTGACCAGACAGGCGTAACGGTGCTATTCGGCCCATCAGGTGCAGGCAAAACGACCGTGTTGAATTCCCTTGCTGGTCTGTTGCGGCCGGACGAGGGAAAAATCATCTTCAGCGGAAAGACCTGGTCGGACGCTTCGCGTAAATATTTTCTGCCGGCTCGCGAACGTCGCATCGGTTTTGTGCCGCAGGAATACGCCCTGTTTCCGCATCTATCAGTCGAGCGAAACATCGCGTACGGGTTGAACGGTGCGAGCAATAGTAAATTGCAGAGCCGGGTCGCAGAAATGATTCAATGGCTTGGATTGCATGGACTGGAAAAACGTTTGCCGAAGGAATTATCGGGTGGCCAACAGCAACGAGTGGCTTTGGCGCGGGCATTGGCGCGACGTCCGGATTTGCTTTTACTCGACGAGCCACTCGCCGCACTCGACGCGCCGACCCGTCAGCGCCTGCGTGGCGAGTTGCGACGATTGTTGAAGAATACAGGCATCCCGAGTGTGCTTGTGACCCATGATCGAACAGATGCATTGGTGCTTGGAGACGATTTAGTCGTAATGGACGGCGGGCGAGTGATGCAGCAGGGGCCCGTTCATGAAGTTTTCGGCCGACCAGCCAATTTGGCGGTGGCGGCGATTGTTGCCGTCGAGACCGTACAGCCCGGTCGTGTGTTGGAGAGAGGTGACTTGATTACAATCGCGATTGGCGATCAGAGGCTGGTAGCGTTGGGCGGCGATTTGCCGCCGGAGACAAGCGAAGTTTACGTTTGTATTCGAGCGGAAGACGTCATCCTGATGAAAGGCGAGCCCAGGCGCACCAGTCCGCGGAATTGCCTCGGTGCAACAGTTCGCGGATTTATCTCAGAAGGGCCTATGGTGCGAATTGATTTGGACTGCGGCTTTCCGCTGAGCGCCTTGTTGACCCGACAAGCATGCGACGAATTAACCTTGAAACCAGGCGAAGGCGTGCTCGCGCTCATCAAAGCCCCCAACATTCATTTGATTCCCCGTGCGTGAACAGGAGCGCGGCCGTCCCCGGTCGAAGCAACCCTATGCTTCATTTGCAAGCTTGCAACTCGCAGTGCGAGGATGGTTGCGGCTCATTCACCTTCTCAGGGGAGAGGGCAGGATGAGGGGGAACACGTCGCCGATCGTTCAAACGTCGTCGCACTACCACCTACACCTTGCTCACTCCACGAGCAATACCCGATAGAATCGCTGCGGCGCGCTACCAACCAGGTCCGTCGTGCTGATTGTTGAAGTTGTAGCCGGGATATCTCCCAAATCCTGCCAGTTCGTGCTGTCGAGGCTGTCCTTGTATTGCAGCCGGTACGTGCCGCCTGGGACTGCGCTCCATGTCAGCACGGCAACGCCATTGGTAACACGGAGAGATTGTATGCCGGGTGGTGGCGGCTCCGTGAGTGACTTGCCGTTTGCAGCTATAGAAAAATTGGCCCGCGAAATATCAAGGAAGATATTATCAGCAGCCTGAACCTTAATCCGAGCGCTGGCCGTTGCGATGTTTGGCAAGAGAACACCCTGAGCGCCACTGTTGGGAACATTGGCAGCCAGGACAATCGGAAATGATTGCCCACCGTCGGTGGAGAGCAGAATGTTGACGTTGGCGGCATTGATTGGCTGCCCCGTAGTTCCGGCGACGTCCCATGTCACCGTTTGATAGCCAGACCATGTAACTGCTGAATTCGGTGCGGTAATTCGAAATGGACCCGCGTCTGCCCAAACGCTGACTAGCGTATCTACGCTCACCATCCCACCTCCGCCAGGATGATTATCTCGGGCTGTAACGCGAAAGCTCATCGTGCGCGTTGTCGTTGGCAAAGTCTCTCCCAGAGTAACCGAACTGTTCAAGATGTCGCTCAAACGCGGAAAAGTTCGAGTAGCTTTGGATGTCGGACTGAACGATCGAAACAGTGGGCTGCTTCCGTTATCGGCAGATGCCAAAGGCGTGCATGGTCCGAGATCGCGTTCTTCCCAGCACCACGTCAGAGGGTCGCCGTCCGGATCGCTACCTGCGGCAGACAGGACAAAAGGTGTGCCTTTTGGAATTACGTAGTAATCCCCGGCACTGATGTTCGGAGAATTGTTTGTCAGCCCTGTGACGGAAGCAGATGCACTGCCCGCGCCCGATGTGACGAAAGCTTTGATTTGCTCAAGGCTGGCAGAATGGAAGTAAGGATCACTATGCGGCTGCAAATTGTCGGTGCCGCAAACGCCCGCGTAAGCCATGATAGTTGAGCCACTGCCTGGTTCGAACGCCGTCGAGGCGCAACGGTTCCCACCGCATCCAGACGCGCCCCCGTTGAAAGTGTGCGTTGCGCCGAATTGATGTCCCATCTCGTGTGCGACGTAATCGATCCAGAATGCGTCACCGATCGGCGGATACATCCCGGTTTCGCCATAAGCCTTGCTGCCAGCAACGCAAGTTACTCCCACACCCGCGAAACCGCCGCCAGACGTGCTGAACACGTGGCCGATATCATAATTGGAGTTGCCAATGATGAAGTCCAGATTCGATTGATTTTGCGTCAGCAACAGACCCGGATTATTGCCCGTGTAAGGATCCGTGCCTGAGTTCGTATAAACAATCAGATTGTTCTTCGCGACAAGGACCAGACGAATTCCGACTTCAGTTTCATAAACACCCGTCACGCGGTTAATTGCCGAAACAATCGCCGCGAGTCCCCCTGCGACCGTACCGCCGTAAAATTGGGTGTATTCACCTGTCGCTGCGCACGCCAGACGGTAAGTGTGAAGCGAATTTTCTCCGAGCACCTTTGGCTTCATACCCGTTTTTTGCGCTGCCGCTGGCTCATCAGCCGCAAAGCACGTGAACTCACCTTTTGCGCGCCGATAGTCCCGCTTGTAGTAACAAGTGTAGAGATTCGTATCACCGCGACTGTACGGATCGACATAAACAACGCCATTGGGCGAGAGAATCTGCGCGTGAAAACCTGAAGGCATTGAATCAAAGCGCACGGTTGCTGTCGGATCGTCGATGCCCTGGCCAACGTACGTCTTGATTTCTGGAAATTGCGCCGCCAATTCAGGATCCATCACAGACGACTCGACAAAGCGAAAGCGATTCAGTTTCCCATCCGGTGTCGGCAATTTGATTTCAACAGGCGAAGAAACTTTGGCCTTCGATTCTTTTGGCGCGGCCTTCAGCAGCGCCTGAAGCCGTGAATGGTTGAGATTGAAAGCCCGGAAGTTATTCGGACGAATTTCTTCTTGCGAGCTTGCGAAATTACGCGAGAACGACGAGACGGCCTGCCATGGATTCGTCTCCGGCCCTCCTTCAGCAACCACAGCATTTGCCAAAAGAAGAGCCAAAAGAATAAAAAAAAGTTGGACAAGCCTACAGACAAAGCCGTCGCCGTTCGCGAGTCCGAACCGGGTAATCTTCCTAGCCATTCTCTGCGAACGACTTTAGATGACCGGCCAATTCCAACAATCAGGAGAAGGCACAGTTCCTACCCCGGGGCAACCCCCAAAGTTGATCCCGGGGAAAGCCCGGGAAAGTGTTAAAGCCCAAGAATAAGATTGACCCCGAAACTACCCTTTGTACTTTCAGGTGAAAACGAGAATCAGACTGGCGCTATGAAGAATCGGCATGTAACAAGTTTGGTCGCAGGAGGAATGGTCGGCGTTTTAATGACTCTTTTGACGGGTTGCTCTTCCTGCAAGCCCGGCAAGCTTGGTCCCGCCGGCAAATACACCATTGAGGTGAGTTTGGATGAATCGCTGAAGTCGTCTTCGGTTCTTGTTGATCTCGTCGGCGTCAACCCATCCGGTCTGCCGCGATGGGAAGCTTACGACATGGGGAAATATTGGCGTGAGGGCGACGCTCTGCGCCACGATGCAGACAAAATCGTTTTGAACTTCGTTTCGGGCCAGACCCTCACCAACTCGCTTTCAATCACCAACTCTCATTGGGACGTTTGGAAAAACCAGGGAGTGTCGCATGTTTTGGTTTTGGCCGATTTGCCTGGCTCACAGACCTCGCGACCCGGAAATCAAGATGCGCGGCGGCAAATTCTCCCTTTAGGCAAATGCTATTGGCCGGGCGGAACGAAAACGGTGAAAGTGCTCGTCCAACGCAGCGGGATTAAAGTACTGACACCAGTCCGCTTCCCGCAGTGAAGGTT
>Ga0207674_10007989_pt1 | contig 12277 bp, 27 predicted proteins | sample KBSCornC72_FD_184303 | JGI IMG/M metagenome (GOLD analysis project Ga0207674, IMG submission 184303) | Corn rhizosphere microbial communities from Kellogg Biological Station, Michigan, USA - KBS Corn C7-2 (SPAdes) (version 2) | ecosystem: Host-associated > Plants > Roots > Rhizosphere > Soil ... | reverse complement strand
CGGCGAGAGAAATGGGACAGAAAACAGCTGTTAACGAGATAGCGGCAGGAGGAACCAAATGAGTCACGAGGTATTCGGAGATCGCTTTATTGGACGTCGCGAGCCTGCGTGGCACGCGCTTGGAACCGTCTTTGACGCCGACGAGCAGTTGACCGTACGTCAGGCGTATGAGCGCGTTCACATCGACTACACGTTCGAGAAGCAGCCCATCGCCCTCCCGATGGCGGGCGTCGACACCTCCAGCAAGGTCGCGCTCGTGCGCAGCCCCACCTTCGACGACAGTCGGTGGCGCTTCATCGACACCGTGTCGAGTGACTATGGCGTCATCCAGCCGCTCGAACTCGCCGACGCGCTCGACAAGTCGCTCAGCCACCGCTATCCGGTCGAGACCGCTGGCGCGTTGCATCACGGGGCGACGAACTTCGCCACCCTCAAACTCGACTCCTACGACATCAGGGGCGAGCCAATGGAGCAGTATTTCTTGCTCTCCAACTCCAATGGCGTCAACCGTTCGATGCATATCCTCGTCACCGACATTCGCGTCGTCTGCGCCAACACGCTCAACGCGGCCCTGAACAAGAACGACCTCAAGGTCGCCATCCCGCACACCGCCAACATCAAGCGCGACATGGAGATGTACATCGACCTCGTCGCCGCCGCCGAGGCTGCCGCCAACGAGCAGCGCATCCTGTTTAACGCAATGGCGCGGATGCCGCTCGTGCGCTCAGGTCTGATGGCCATTGTGCAAGCCGCTTATCCCGATCCCCGCATGCCACAGCGCGCTCGCGTGTTGGGCGCGGCGCTGGAGAAGCAGGGACTGACCGATGGGCCGACGAAGCTCTACAACACCGAGCAGAAGGCGTGGCAGTCCGCTCGCGAGCGCAACGCACAGTTCCGCGACGCCGCCATCGAACTCTACGACGCGTGGGGTGATCGCGACCTAGGCGGCAAGCTGACCGTCAACACCGTCTGGGCAGCGGTGAACAGCGTCGCTGAGGTCAGCGACAACCGCATCGGCAACAGCGTCGAGAGCGCCGCCGTCGCAACCCTGCTGGGCGACCGCTATCAGGAGCGCATCCGCGCCACCACCGTCGCCCAGAAGTACATGACCGATCACGCCAGTGATCTGATCAGCCTTAATTAAGACTACACAGGGTGGTCGGGAGAGAGCCGACCACCCGACCCCGCCGAGAGGGGACGCATATGAACGAGCCAACACACGACCACAGGCTGCGCGCACGCGCGCTTCGCATGGCGGCGAACGCCGTCCTTGCCTCAGCCTATTCAATCGAGTCGGCTGGCGAGATGAGCGCAGAGGTGACGGAGATGAAGCAGATCGCAGCCGACCTTCTCGCCCGTGCAAAACACCGCGAGGAGATGGCGGAACATAGCGCGAAGGAGTGAGCGAGATGGGCTACGATTTTCACGCGGCGGACACAACCGGACTCAACGCGCCACCACCAAACGCGCCATCTGAGTGGTACACCAACAACCCCGAGTATTTTCGCGACTACCACGTTGGCGGCTACGCCTCGACCGGCTACTGGATTGGTCCGGCCCTACAGGCGCTGCTCAAACGCGCCGATGCGCTGGTCCCTATGACCGGACATGGAGAGCCAGACTACCCCGCCGAGGTCGAGGAGTGGTTTGCTCGCCCGGATGAGGAGGAGGACGCGCCGATGCCTGATGCCGTGCGCGCCTTCCTGAGCGAGGCCGCGCCAGAGGGCAAGGTGCTCATGTATAAGTGGCAGGGTGATAGCTTTATCGTGACGCCTGCCGAGTGCCTGGTGATCGATCGCGTTATCACCGACGCCTACAGCAATGGCGGCATGAGCCTCTTCAACGTGGATGAGGTGGAGAGTCTGACCCACTTCGGTGGCTATGCGCGCTTCTGCGCCGATCACGGAGGGTTCCAAATTGGCTAATGAACCGACTGGATTGACCGAGATCGAGTATCGCGTGCTCTGGCTGGCCGGATGGTATCGTGAGCGCCTGTTACCACTGCCTGAGCCGACGCTTCGCCCCGACATCGCCGGGCGCACATTCGACCGACTGCTGGGCGCGGAGTATCTGGAGAGGGTACACACCAGGAACGGCGACGCCGCCTATCGCATCACCGAGGCCGGTGTGTTGGCGTGCCGAGACTATGAGAGGAGACAGCGAGATGGATAACCAAGACATGAACCAGATCACCCTGCTGCGCCTGAAGTGGCGCGGAGGCTTTCACTCCAGTCGCGCGCTTTTGCCCAAACAGTTCGGCGTCAAGCGCCCCGACCTCAAGACCTGGGCGGCGCGCATCAACGGACCCGACAAGCGCTACACGCTGGCGCGCGTCTTCCTGCCGATGGTCTACCCCATCGTCTACAGCAAGAGCCCCGTCGTGGCGTACGACTTCGACACCATCGAGGCGGGCGACTCCATCGAGGTGCGCGGCCAGCAGAGCCAGACGGTGGCCCTGAGCCGCTTCTACACCGTCATCGCCACCACGCTGGAGCACATCGACCTGCGCGAGGTGAGCGCGTCCGATGTGCTGCGCGATCTACAGGAAGCGCGCGGACGAAAGGAGATCGGGAGAGAGATCGGAGGATGATCAGAGCGTGAACCAGTAGTACCATGGAGGCTGTCACCTACCCCGCGACTAAGGCCGGGGGGCTTGCCCGCAAAGGAGTGAAACACTACGCGTCCGGGCTTCAGGGCGGGGTGACATTACTGAGCCTGTACGGCCACGCGGACCACTGCCAGGTTCCCGCCCACTGCACCACCGAAGCGACACAGTAAAGTGCTGTCAAGCTGTTTCTCTAGCGCGCTAGAGTGCCTTAGCACACGGGATAGTATAGCATAAAAGGAGGCAGTCCACGTAGTACCATGTGGTGGGGCGCCAGCGACGGCAGGGCGCCCCTTGCGTGAATAGGCTATACTGCCGCCCATCAAAAGTGCCGAGTGTCCATGGATGCTTAAACTGGCACTAATGCCGCTTCGCGAATGCGAGTTCAGAGAGACAGGAGAGAGTCGGATGGGAAAACTAGCCACAGTGCCGGGAGGGGAGACGATCTACGTGGGCCACAAGCCTGACACGGGACGCGTGCTGCTCGAAGACCTCCACATCGATCGCAGCTATCAGCGAGATCCAAGCAACGCCAAAATCGTGCAGATCGCGCAGCGCTTCGAGGAGCGCGCGGCGGGCCACCTGATCGTGAGCGTACGCGAGGACGGGTCCATGTACATCATGGACGGGCAGCACCGCTACCTCGCGCTCAAGCGCCTCGCACGCCCAGACGTGCTGTGCGAGTTCTGGTACGGTTTGAGCGTGGCCGATGAGGCGACGATCTTTGTTGAGTGCAACTTTCAGCGCGCCATCCCGCGCTCTGCGGCGGTCTATCGCGCGCGTCTGGTCGCCAAAGACCCGATCGCGGTCGACATCCAGAGCGTGCTCGATGAGTTGGGGCTGCGCGTCGTCAATTCCGTGTCGCACAACAAGCGCCTGCCTGGCGGCGTCTGGGCCATCAACGCGGTCGAGCGCATCTATAAGGCGGGCGGACGCGATGGCCTGGTCTACATCCTGGGCATCGCGCACGGCACGTGGCCCACGGAACCTGCGGGCACGTCTGCCGCGATCATGCTCGGCCTCTACAATTTCTGGGCCACCTACCGCCAGCGTCTGCCCAAGGACTGGTACAAAAAGCTCGAACAATACACGCCGCGTCAGCTTGAGCGCGACGCGCGCACCCACGCCGAATTGCACCACACGTCGCTCAATATGGGCATGGCGCGAGCGATACTCTCGTTGTTCAACAAGGGCATCCGCAACAAGCTGACCGACACCTTCAGCAAGAGTGTGCTCGTCGCCTACGTCAAGTCAGACCAGACGCAGACGCCGATGGATCGCGCCAACGACGACGGAGGCGTGGGTGACGGCCTATGGGACGGCGACACCGACGGTGAGATGGTAGCGCTCTCAGCCGACGCGTAGGAGGAGGCGTGAGCAGTGCCGGGTTCAGGGTTGTGGTCTGAGGAGGAGACCCCACCAGAGCGCGAGGCCGTCACCAAGCCGGACAAGCCGCGCGCGCTGGGCGGCGCCACCAGATGGAGCAGAGGGCGTCGGGCCATCTCCTCACAGCCAGTCGGCGTACCAGTGAGCGCGCCCGATGGTGATCTGGGGTTTGTCGCAGACAATGTCGAGATGACGCGCTGCGCCTCCTGCGGAGAGATGGCCCCAGGAGGCGGCGCGCCGACACGACACAGGGATGCGGAGTGGCTCGCGCTCGCGCCCTGGCATAGCGCAAGCTGCCGGTGGATCGCCACACGCGGGTACACCGACAAGTCGGAACGAGAAGGGTTGGCAGACCGATGAAAGTGGCATGGTTTTTCCTGCGTGTCTGGATCGGCGTGATCCTGGCCATCGTTGGAGTGGTCCTCATTGGCGCTGGCTTGATTGGCCTGGGTTACACCCTGCGCGGAGCCTATGGCCAGGCGGGGGTGGCGGCGGAGGTTTTCCTCCTCGTCACCATGCTGATCGCCCTCATGATTACCGCAGCGCAGTACGGGGATTGAAAGGGAGCGAGTAAATGGGAGTCTTGACACGAGAGGTCGAAACAGCGGAAACCGTTGAGCGCGTCATCACGGAGGTGGCCATACCCGCCCTGCCTATCGCGCCAGAGGTGACGCCTGAAGCGCCGCAGCGCCCCTACCACGCGATAGCCGAGATACTGCGCAAGGCGCATGGCGTGGTGCCGAAGATGGAGGGCTTCCTCCACCGCGCGGGACAGGGCTATTGCGCCATGGGCGTGCTGGCGAAGCACATGGGCTACTCAGACGCCGACCTTGAGGGCGCCGCATGCCCCGGTGAGGAGGTCCTCGAACACTACGGTCTCACCGAGGGGATGGCCGACACGATCATGACCGCCAACGACGGCTTAGGCTCGACGCATGTGGGCGCGCAATCGTTCGCCGATATCGCCGACTGGCTCGACAAAATTAGCGGCGAGGACTAGGCGCGACCGACGCCGTTTCACAACCGTCTGACGTCGCCGCGCCTGGGGCGTCAGACGTCACATCTGAGAGGAGATTGTCGCATGACAACAAGCAAGGATAAGACCGACAAGACCGCCGGAGTCTTTGATGACTACATCATCGACTTCGACCAGGCTGCCGCCGACAGCATGATGCAGTTCAAGGGCCGCGACTACATGACGGTGCAGAAGCGCCTGCTCTGGTTCATTCGCGACCAGCGTAACTTCATCGCCGCAGGCATCGCTAAGGTGGGCTACATGGTCCACACCGAGGCGGTCGAGGTGGACCTTGAGCGCGGCTACGCGCAGTTTAAGACGTTCGTGCGCGACGTGCTGGGGAACGAGGCGACAATGTATGGCAGTGAGACCAAGGCCGACTTCGCCGAATATGCTGAGAAGGCGAGCACGAAGAGCCTGGGGCGCGCCCTCCTGGCGCTGGGCTATGGCACAGCCTTCGCTCAGGAGATGGACGAGGGCGAGCGTGTCGTGGACTCCCCACAACCGCCACGCCGACCTACACCGACACGACCGATCGCCAGCCCGATCAACATCGCCAATCAGGCCAACGACGGCGGAGGCGTCTCGCCGCTGAGCCTGACGATGGAGCACCTGCCGCTCGGCACGACACGCGAGACGGTGGCAGCCTTCGCCAAAGAGAAGGGCCTGGACCGCGCCGCCTGGGAGGCGATCTGGACCAAGCACAACGGCGCGCTGCCCGCGATGTGGATCGAGATACGCGCCGCGCTGCGCGCGCCCGCCCATCCCCAGCCCTAATTCAGACGTGACATCTGACCAAGCGGGCTAGCACAACCGACCTATTGACCACCACAATGAAACGCAGGTACACTGCCTCATTAAGCAACGAAGCCAGGAGTGAGCATCATGGCTAGATTAATCGCACGGAAACAACCAGGGGCGCCCAAGCGCGTGGTCGCGGACGAAACGACACGCTCACAGCAGCGCCAGGCGGCGGCGCACGAGCCGCTGCTGACCTACGCGGAGGAGATCGACCTCTGCAGACGCATCCAGGCTGGCGACCGCAAGGCGTCGAACGAATTGGTGCAGCGCAACCTGGCGCTGGCGATGGACTACGCGGCGCGCTATATGGGCAGCCGCCTGACGGTTGGCAGCCTCACCTACGACGACGTCTACCAAAACGCCGTGCTCGGTCTCATCCATGCGGCGAAGCGCTACAACGGAGAGAACCGCTACAGCACCTACGCCACGTGGTGGATGCGCCAATCGGTCAATCGCGGCGCGGAACAAGAGGCCGACGCCATCCGCCTCCCCAGCTATGTGCACACCGCGATACGTAAGACCAACCGCGCCGTTGAGGCGGGCGAGCCGGTCGATCCGGTCGACGCCGAGCACGCCGCCAGCGTGCCGGAGATGCCCATCAGCTTGCACACCGAGGTCTTTGTCGGGCATCAGGACAGCGTCACGCTCGCCGATCTGGTCGAGGACGAGCGCGCGAACAAAACCGACGCCGTCATCGAACGCCTTGACGCCGTCGAGACGCTTGAGTGGATACGCGGCCATCTGACGCCGACCGAGTGGATGATCTTCTCCAACCGCATCACGATGGATCAGGACGTGACTCTGGGAGCGGTGGGTCCAGGCTATGGGCGCGAGACCATTCGCCAGATCGAGCTACGCGCCAGCCGCAAGCTGCGCGCCCTCGGCCTCTGCCAGGACGGCTCAATACGCCCGCACGGCCCCATTGCACGCGCGGCGCGCCGTGAGATCGATGCGATCGCCGAGAAGCAGCGTGAGGCGCACAACAAGTCCAAGACGCGCGGACGCGTCGCGCGATCACAGACGTCACTGCAGGCGAGCGCCTGAGACAAACAACTTGAGGCAAGGAGACCATAAGATGATCACGGCCCTATGGGCGGGCTTGACTAGCTTCGGCTCGATCACCGTCCTTGCTTTCACCTTTTACATCATTCCGAGGCAAGCAAGGCTCACGACGCCTCGGACTTGGACGGATGATCAATTCATCCGCAAGATGCGCCTCTGGCTTGCTGGGTTTATCGCCTATGACCTGCTTGGTGTCATAGCGCTGGCTGTAGGTGTTCTCAAATTGTCAGGCGTTTGACGCAACCAGCAATTTTCGGGCAAAGGACATAAGGCGATGGAAGTTAAGTGGCAGAACGAGGCAGAGCGGCATGGAAGAACCGCCGCGCAAGCGGACTGGAACGAAGGCAGAACGGCCTATGATCCCGCTCACTGTCTCTTGATGGGGAACTCCTACGCGACCGCTGCTCATAGGACGATGGGGCTTTCAATGGAGGCGGCGCGAAAAGCGATGCAGGAATGGATCATCGGCTACGCCGCATTTTATGAGGAGCAGCCACAGTAGGTACAAAGCGAGATTAGCGAGCAGGAGGCATAACGATGGAGAAGCGTGGCGAAAGCTCACTAGAGCGTGCCGTGATGGTGTTGCTATCGTTCGTTATCGCCACTGGTCGATGTCCGATTTGCGAGCATAAGCTGGGCAATCAAAAGACTCGCTGCCATTGCGAATGTCACGACGAGCGCGAGCCATGGATTGATCCGGTATTGGCAGAGAGTTACGTAGAGGCCTTCTATAACCGCCAGCGCTCTTAGGCGCAAATGCGGCTTTGTGCGGGTGAGAGAGGAGACATAAGGATGAGCCTTGAGATTGCCGAGCGTACGGCGCACCTAGAGGGCTACCTTCGCAGGCTTGACAAGATGCTTGAGATCATGGGGACGCGAGAGCTTCGCGCCTACGACGTAAACGCCTCGCTGAATCTGCTGGCAAGCGCGGTGCAGGAACTCGTGTTCATGGTCAAAGATAATGACCGTGAGATACGTCGGATACTGGCGAAGGACGGGCCGAGCGCGGCGGGAGGGGAGTGATGGCGGTGTGCTGGATATGCGGCACTGAGGGAGAATGGCCGCTCTATCTCGGAGTGGATGGCGAGTATCACCCTGTTTGCGCTGCCTGTATCGAGCGCATCAATGCGGAGATTGTGGCCGATGACAATGCGGCGGGAGGGGAGTGATGGACGAGACACCAGTCAAGAAAAAACGTGGTCCCAAGCCAGGGACAGAGCGCGCCAAGCACGGCGGACAGGCGCTCGTGCGCCTCTACGGGCGTGGCCACATGGCCGAGATGGGTCGACGGGGTGGTGAGATCACCCACGAGAAATACGGCGCGGACTACTACGGGCGCATCGGTGGCAGGGGCGGCAGGATCACCAGCGCCAAGTATGGACCGGAGTATTACAGCCGCATCGGTAAAGCTGGCGCCGCGCAGCGTGTGCGCAACGCGCAGTTACGCAGGATGAACGAACGCAAGAACAGCAAGAAGGAGAGGAGCGCGTAGATGAGTATTGGTGTGCGCTACAGCAACGACGACGACGAGGGTGCGGTCGTTATCGTGGAGGAGTCACGGCCTGCTGGCCCCATACAACAGACACGTACGCTAACCAGAAAATTTGGCAAGGGCGCCAAGGCTGCGGACGACGGGCTCATCTTCGTCCATGGCGTCAACCATGGCGAGATCAAGCCCGATGACATCTTGCCGCCGTGGGGACGCACGACGCCATGAGCGCGCCGCCACACGCGCGCTGGCTGGCGAAGCTGCGCCAACATCCACTCGCCACCCTCGTCGCCTTCTGCCTCGTGACGTTTGTCGTCGGCGCGGGCGCTGGCGCGTTCGTCTCCACCATCTCGCACGCCTCCGGCGGCGGCATTATTGATCCGCTTCCTGCGGGCCATCACCCGCTCACCACGGTCACCACGCTCGCCGTCGGCGTCAGCAACGCCACCGTTACCAGAGCGCCGACGAGAGCGCCGATCACTCTCCTCAAAACAGCGGGGAACGGCGGGAAGAAAACGCCGACCTTCACCGCGCCGGGGCCATGGGACCTCATCTATCACTGCCGCAACACCACACCATACGCCAGCAGGCTCCTTATCACGATCTACACGAACGCGAACACCTACAGCGACTACGCCAGCTATACCTGCGCGCAGACCTATGGCGGCGACACCACGGTCGAGCACAAGGGTGGCTCATACTACCTTCAGATCGACGCCGTGGTCCCGTGGGATATCACGGTGACGACGCACTAAACGATGGAAGGAGCAGTCCCATGGGCGCGCAGGCGCGGCGATTCCAGCGCGGCGACGTCGTCTATGTCGCCGATCCAGACTCGACGTGGTCGAGCCGTGGCATTATCGGACGCGTCAAGCGCTCCGCCCGTGACGGCACTTGGGTCGACGTGCTCTGGCGCACCGGCTACGCCACGTGGACCACACGCATGCGCGCTCAGACGCTGACCCTGAAGACATCTGCGAAAGAGGCTGCTCATGGCGCCCGTTGATTTTGCCGGATGGATGCTGCTCTTCATCGGCCTCGGCGTCGCGATCGGCGTGCTGGCTGGCTACAGTCGCGGCTTTCAGGTGTTTCGCAAACAGCTTGCCGAACACCACGCGTCGCTTGAGGCGTTTTACGCGCCGCTACGCGAGGAGAACGAGCGCCTGCGCGACGAGATACTCACGGTCGGCGCCAGCAACGAGGAGCTTGCACGCGAGAACGACCGCTATGAGCAGACGCTGACGGAATGGGAACGCGAGATCACCGGCCTCCACCACGCGCTCGACGCGCAGGCGGAGGCCAATCTCATGTACGAGGAGGAACTGCATGCCACAGCGCCACGCAAGGTCACGCGCATCCGGGCTCGTAAACAGCCGACGAAGGAGAGTTCGGGCTAACCAATACTGGGAGGACACCGCCTGGCGCGCACGCCACCTCATGCACCGACCAAAGACGCCGATCGTCCTCGTGTTGGTCGCGGGTCTGCTTGGATACTGCGCCATCTACGTCTCGATCGCGCTCTTCGCCGGTGAGCTTCCCTGGATCATGTGGCTCGCCTTCGGGGTCATTTGGGGCATGGGCCTCTTCCAGGTGTCGCGCTGGGTCAGTGACGACATCATGCGCAAGCGCTGGGCGGAATGGGCGCGCTGGGTCGACGCCTCCAACGAGCGGATAATCACCGATATGGCGGCGCAACGCGCGCGGCGTGAGGCGTCGACAGGGCAGCCAAAAGCCGATGGTATGCCGCTCCCGCCTCGACGCTACGAGAACAGGTATGGGTCGACATTGCCACCGGCGTTGGATCAGGAAATCAACCGCTATGTCTGAGCGAAGCTCTGAGCGAAGCCTAGCCGACCGCCTCGCTATCTTCTATCGAGATACTGAGCGACTCACTCGCAGGCGCGCCGTAGAACCGTCTGGCCCATGGACGCACAGCGCGGATATCCGCGACCAACTGCGTACCCTGTTTGAAGCCGCCCATCTCCGTCTTCATCGCCCGCATGAGCGCTGGCTCACCGATCGAGATGTGGGGGTATTCGAGCGCCAAATAGCGCAGGATGTCCTTCTTGTTCCACGGTCCTTTTGCATTCGGAAGTCCGGTTGATGACCGGCCTGGCGCCGCATCAATCTGCTCGGATGCGCCGGTCAAACCTTCAGGGTTTGCGTCCGACACGCTCGCGGGTTTCGCCTTCGGCTTGACGACGTTTGCGCTCTCCAAAGCGCCACGGACACCAGACGCAAGCCCTGACATACGCGTCGCGTTGATCTTGGCATTGAACTCGGCTTGCCGGAGCTTGCGCTGCTGCTGCTGCTCGAATTCCTCGTCGGATATCGCCTGCTTTGGTCGCGAGGTGAAGCCGTAGAACATGGCGGATAGCGGCAAGAAAAGCGAGAATGCAATGGCGGATGGTGTTACAGGGAAGTCCTCGATCGCCGCCCAGCGCATCACCTCCATATCGAGCGGAGATGGTCGCGCATCGACGCTGCGCTCGACCAAGTTTCCCCAGACCTCGATCGTACAGAAAGCGAACAGACCAGCCATGAGAAACAGCGCGCGTATGGGACGTCCTTGTGCGAAGGAATCCGCCACGGCCTGGGAGAGTGCAACCGCTACGCCAGCAGCCGCTAAGCCTGCCGCAAGGCCGAGGGTCAGCGCGCTGGTCCACTCGTACCAATTCCACGTCTCAGGATGGGCATAGTCATGGGTGACCAACCGGATCGCCAGCCCCATGTTGACAACGAACTCGCCGATAATCAGCAGCGTCAAGACGACGTGACGCTGGATCGCCAGGAACCATCCCGGCAGGTGATGCGTGGCATCCTTCTGCTTGCTCATGCTCTCGACTCCTCCCGCATAACGCTAAGTGATACAATACGTATACGAAATCGTACCACACGAGCGGAAGGTAACGGAAAAGGAAGGAAGTACTTGTCATGCCAACGGTTGATCCAGCGGACATTATCTGGATTCAGGACGCGGTGAAGGAGAGCGGCAAGAGTCGCGAATGGTTCGATAAGCAACTCAAGGGGCGGCTTCTGAGTGTCGTCAAGATGCCCGCAGATGGTCGCGTCTATCTGCTGCGCAGCGAGATCGCCGATCTCCTTGAGCCACGCATCGTCAAGCCGCGAGAGGACAATGTGGGATGAGCGAACTTCTCATGCTGGAAAACGCCTCCGGGGGCAGGGGGGAGTTTGGCGGGGTGTACGCCATAGTGAATCTCGCCAATAACAAGGAGTACATCGGGGCTTCTGGTCGCGTTGGGTGGCGCATCCGAGAGCATCTGACAGCCCTGCGCAGGAACGACCATCACAACAAGCGCCTGCAAGAAGACTGGGATTGCTTCGGGGAGAGCGCGTTTCGCTGGATGGTGATAGAGCGGCTGCCGCCTTCGGTTTTGGAGAGTGCGGTAGATCGCTTCTCTTCGCTTCACCTCGCTGAGGCGCGGTACATATCGCTTCAACAGCCGGATTACAACATCCGCGTGAGCATGGTGTGGAGCAAGTTCGCTCCGCAGATCACACAGTCGCGAGAGGAGCGCGCCGGATGAATAACCGCTGGACGATGTCGGACGAACGCCCGCAGATCGCGCAGGTCGTCTGCGCCGTCTGCCACGCCCAGGTCGACCCCGTCGCGCCACGCCCCGACGACGACAAGGGCTGGCGCAAGGTCGCCAAACAGCACGAGAAGGATTGCGAGTGGGCGCGCACGCGCTGCTGGACGCGCGACGTTGAGTGGGACGAGCTACTCGGGCGCGTCGTGAAGACGGAGAAGACATCGTGAGCGAGACGGATCAGTTCATTTTTAGTGACGACGAAGGTCTGCATGCATGGACAACGCCAGACGAGGAGTGGGTTCGCCCAACGGCAGGAGACGCGCACGAGAGGCGCCACGGTAAAGGGAGCTATCGCCCCGTCTTCG
>Ga0207674_10007988_pt1 | contig 12280 bp, 13 predicted proteins | sample KBSCornC72_FD_184303 | JGI IMG/M metagenome (GOLD analysis project Ga0207674, IMG submission 184303) | Corn rhizosphere microbial communities from Kellogg Biological Station, Michigan, USA - KBS Corn C7-2 (SPAdes) (version 2) | ecosystem: Host-associated > Plants > Roots > Rhizosphere > Soil ... | reverse complement strand
TACCGATGGCGGGCGGCGAACGCGGCGAAGGCCGGAACGGCCGCGTCCACGGCGAAGGCCAGCAGCGCGGCGGCCGCGCCGTCCGCGACCAGGCAGAACCGGTCGGGCAGCGCCGATTCGAGCAGCGGCAGGCCCTGCAGCCAGTACCAGGGCAGCTTGATCGCCGGGTGGTGGTGCCCGCCGAACAGCAGGGTGCCGCCGAGCGAGAACACTCCGAGCACCACGCAGGCGACCGCGGCCGCCCGGACCGGCAGCCGCCGCCAGCAGGCGATCGTGGCGCCCGCGAGCACCACGACCAGCGGCCAGCCGAGGTAGCCCAGGTACTCGGGCAGCGAGCCCTGATACCGCGCGGCGGCGGCCGCGCTGCCCGTGGTGTGGAAGAGCTGGTACGACGAGGGGACCACAAAGGACGACAGGTCGTTCTTGAAGTAGTCCAGCATGAACGGGCTGCCGTGCTGGCGCAGCGGACCGAAGAACTGCACCCACAGCGGGTAGCCGGCGATCACCGCGGTCACCCCCGCCGCCGTGGCCAGGCCGGCCGCCACCCGCCTGGCCGCGGCCGGCACCGCGCGCGGGCGGCTGGCCGCGAGCACCGCGACGAGCACGAACCCGGCGATGGCCGTGACGGCGAGGATCTCCTCGGTGATGAACAGCTGCGCCGTCACCAGCAGCCCCAGCCACAGGCCGCCGCGCACGGGGCCGGCGCGGCCCGTCGCCAGCCGCAGGACGACGTGGATGATCAGCGGCGGCAGCACGGCGAACTGCAGGTCGTAGTGGCCGATGGCGGAGTGCAGCACCGCCGGGGAGAATCCGTAGACCGCGCCGCCCAGCGCCGCGGCCGGCCCGCTGACCTCCCAGCGCCGCAGCACGGCGAACATGGCCAGGCTGGACCCGGCGAACCCGGCCGTCATGAATACGGTCAGCGCGGTCTGCGGCCCGAGCAGCAGCGTCACCGGGGTCAGCAGCGCCCCCGGGAGCAGCATGAACGTGTTCCACATGACGCTCACGCCCCGCGGCGCGTTCATCGCGGTGGTGATCAGCGCGGGCAGGTGCCCGTGCGCGATGGCGGTCGCGTCGTACCGCAGGAACCAGGCCAGCTGGTCGGCGTCGTAGGGGTTGCCCGCGACGGTCCGGCTGGCCGGGTCGCGCCACAGCCAGAGCGTGACGGCCAGCGCGGCCAGCAGGTAGTACGGGGCGGCCAGCGCCACCGCGCGGCGATCGCCGGACGGCGGCGCTGGCCGTTCCTGCTCGGGTACGTCCTGGATGACGGTGGTCGCGGATGCCACGACCGCGAGCCTAACCAGGGTTGTCCCGGCTGGCGGAGGACTGGCCAGGACGTCAGCAAATCCTCACATTCTGGCCTTACGGCTCGCGCTGGGCGACCTGGCCGCTCACCACCTGGCCGTTGTCCGTCCTGGCCTGCCCCTGCCCGGGCATCCCCTTGCGGACCGCGTCCAGGATGGTCATGCCCTGGCCGACCAGCCCGGCGGCGATCTCGCTCAGGCCGTCGGCGCCGTTCAGCACGCTCACGTTAGCCCCGGCCAGGCCGGCCGCGGCTTCCTTGACGATGAGCGGCAGCTGGTTGATCAGCAGCTGGTCGAGCGCGACGCGATTGTTGGAGGCGGCCGCCTCGGCCTGGATGCGGGTGCGCTCGGCGTCCGCCAGGGCGAGGATCCTGATCCGTTCGGCCTCGGCCTCGGCCGGCTTGACCACCTCGGACACCAGCTGCTGCTGCCGCAGCTCGGCCTGCTGCTGGGCCAGGTCGGCCTGCGCCGAGATGACCGCGCGCTGGGCGTTGGCCTGCGCCAGCGGGCCGGCCTGGGCCGCCTCGGCCTGGGCCTTGTCCACCTCGGCCTTGTACTGGGCCTGCACGACGGAGGTCTCCCGGGCGAACTCGGCCTGCTTGCGCTGCGAGGCCTGCTGCGCCTCGGCCGCCGCCTGGTCCGCCGCCGCCTGCGCGATCTTAGCCTGGCGCTGGATGGCGGCGTTGTTCGGCGCGGCCATCGCCGCGATGTAGCCGGCGCCCATGTCGTCGATCGACTGGATCTGCAGCGAGTCCACGATCAGCCCGATCCTGGCCATCTCGCCTTTCGATCCGTCCAGGACCTCGCTGGCCAGCTTCTGCCGCTCGGTGACGATCTCCTCGACGGTCATCGAGCCGATGATCGAGCGCAGGTGGCCGGCGAAGATCCGCCCGGTCAGCACCGACATCTGGTCCTGGTCGGACAGGAAACGCTGCCCGGCGTTGACGATGGATTCCTGGTCGTTGCCGACCTTGAACGCGATCACCGAGCGGACGTTTAGCGAGATGCCCTGCTGGTCACGCAGGTCTCCGCGACCTCGGCCTCTTGCATGGACAGGGTGAGGTACCGGACTTTGCGGAACACGGGCGTGACGAAGGCGCCGTGGCCGATCACCACCCGGAACGGCGCCCCCTGCGGGCTGCCCCCTCGACCGGAAATCAGCATGGCCTCGTCGGGTGCCGGCACACGGTAACCGAACATCGTCGTTCATCTCCTAAAACAGCTGTAACCCCGGATTGCGCGGAATATCGTCGAGCGAATCTTCCCACTCGATGACGTCGACCGCCCGATCGCCGCGCGACTCGATGACAAGGACGGTCGCCCCCCTGGGCAGCGGCTTCTCCGACCAGGCGAGAAAGGTCTCGGAGCCGCCGCGGATCTTGATATGCACTTCACCCGGGCCGTCGCCACCCCGTGTGCCCACGGTCAGGACGCCTACGCGGCCGATGCAGGCCTCATCTCTCGCCACGGGAAAGCCCCTTTACCCGGAAGTGCCGTCCCTAGCGTAGTCCTCGTTCATTTAGCGATTGACAACCGCGGGTTAAGCTAAGCCGCGTGTCCGTCCCCAAGGTGACAAGCCCGTCGGAAAAGGTCCAGGCCGCACCGCGTATCGGCGTGGCGATGGCCGTCATCATGACCGGCGTGCTGATGACGGCGGTCGATACCACGATCGTCGTGCTGGCCCTGCCGGAGATCCAGCGCGCGCTGCACGTGGACCTGTCCGCGGTGGTCTGGGTCATCATCAGCTTCCTGCTCGTCATCACGCTGCTGGCCACCCAGGTCGGTCGACTGGGCGACATGTTCGGCCGGGTCCGGATGTACGAGACGGGCTTCGCCGTCTTCGTGCTCGGCTCGCTGGCCTGCGGGCTGGCCTGGAACGAGCCGTCGATCATCGCCTTCCGCATCCTGCAGGGCGTCGGCGGGGCGTTCATCATGGCCAACAGCGGCGCGGTGATCGCCGACCTGTACCCGCGCGAGCTGCGGGGCAAGGCCTACGGCTACACCTCGGTCGGCTGGACCATGGGTGCCATCATCGGCATCGTGCTTGGCGGCGTGATCGTCACCTATATCTCCTGGCGGTGGATCTTCTGGATCAACGTGCCGGTCGGCGTGGCCGCGCTGGCCGTGGCCACCCGGGTGCTGCACGACAAGGCCGAACGTTCCCGGCGGCGCCTCGACCTGCCCGGCATGATCACCCTCGGGCTGGGCCTGTTCGGCGTGCTGTGGGCGATGACCCGGCTGGCCAACACGGCGTTCGACGCCACCGTGACCGGCTTCCTGATCGGCGGGCTGGTGCTCATCGGCGTGTTCGTCCTCATCGAGCGCCGAGTGGCTGAGCCCATGCTGCCGCTGTCGATCTTCCGGGTTCCGACCATGTCGGCCTCCCTGCTCGCCTCGCTGTTCCAGGGCCTGGCCAGCTTCGCCGTGCTCTTCCTGCTGATCATGTACTTGCAGGGGCCGCGCGGGCTGTCCCCGATCCATGCCTCGCTCCTGCTCGTCCCCGGCTACGTGCTCGGGTCGGTGGTCGGGCCGTACGCGGGCCGCCTGGCGGACCGGCGCGGGCCGGTGCTGCCCGCCACCGCGGGGCTGGCCATCCAGGTGGTCAGCCTGGCCATCTACGCCCAGCTCACGGTGACCACCGGGCTGTGGGTGGTGGTGCTGGCGAGCATCATCAACGGCATCGGGGCGAGCTTCTTCTTCCCGGCCAACAGCTCGGCGGTGATGAAGGCGGCGCCGCCGGAGGCGTTCGGCATCGCGTCGGGCATGCTGCGGACGTTCGCGAACATCGGGATGGTGTTCTCGTTCGCGGTGGCGATCTTGATCGCGTCCCGGTCGATCTCCCGCGGCCTGGCCTTCGCCATCTTCGTCGGCAGTACCTCGCTGCACGGCCGGATCGCGGAGGCGTTCACCGCGGGCCTGCACGCCGCGTTCTACGCCTCGATGGGGTTCATGGCGCTCGCCGCCGCCCTGTCCGCGCTGCGGGCGGGCTCCTATCCGGAGACCCGGGTCGAGCGCGGCTAGCGCAGCCGGGCGGCCGGGCCGTCCGGCCGGGCCATCCGCTCCCGCACCACGTGCCCGGCGACGTCCCCGGCCTCGGCGTCGGACAGCCTGCGGTAGCCGTCAGCGGTGATCGTGGCGACGATGGGGAAGATGCGCCGGGCCAGATCCGGGCCGCCGGTCGCCGAGTCGTCGTCGGCCGCGTCGTAGAGCGCCTGCACGCAGGCCAGCACCGCGTCATCCGCCGGCATGTCGTCGGCGTAGAGCTTCTTCAGCGCGCTCATGGCGAACGGTGACCCGGACCCGATCGAGTAGTACCGGTGCTCCTCGTACGGGCCGCCGGCCACGTCGTAGCTGAAGATCCGGCCTTGCCCGGAATCCTCGTCGTACCCGACGAACAGCGGCACCACCGCCAGGCCCTGCATGGCCGCGCCCAGGTTCCCCCGGACCATCCGGGCCAGCCGGTTCGCCTTGCCGTCCAGCGACATCGACCGGCCCTCGATCTTCTCGTAGTGCTCCAGCTCGAGGGCGAACAGCCGGGCGAACTCGTTCCCTAGGCTGCCGGTGCCCGCGTAGGCATAAGCGGAGAACTCGTCGCTGCGGAACACCTTCTCCAGGTCCCGCTTGGCGATGAGGTTCCCGGCGGTGGCCCGCCGGTCGCCGGCCAGCACGACCCCGTGATCACAGGTCGCGGCCACGATCGTGGTGCCGTGCGGCAGGTCCCGAACGACCTGGCTCATCGCGCCTCCTACTCGCCGCCTTCTTGCTTAAAGGACCGGATGACTTCCTCGGGGTTCTCCTCGAGCGCCTCGTCCATGTCGTCGAGGATCGCGCCGACGTCGTCGGCCTCGCCGGCCTCGCCGGTGCCGCCGGGGCCCGGCGGCTGGCCGCTGGTTTCCTTAGCTGCCATGTCACTACTCCCGTCAGGCCCACGCTATCGTCATCCGCATGCTCGACGGAGTGACGCCGGTCCCGCCCGACTTCGCGGCCCGCTACCGGGAACGGGGCTACTGGGAGGACCGGCCGCTGTTCGAGGGGTTCACCGGCGCGCTGGCCACGTACGCCGAGCGAACCGCGCTGGTGGACGAGGCGGGCCCGGTTACCTACCGCGAATTGTCCGACCGTTCGGCCCATCTGGCCCGTCTCCTGCTCGATGAGGGCTTCGGGCCGCTGGACCGGATCGTCGTGCAGCTGCCGAACACGGCGATGTTCGCCTACCTCTACTTCGCGCTGCAGCGGATCGGGGCCGCGCCCGTGCTGGCCCTGCCGGGGCACCGCAAGCGCGAGATCACCCAGTTCGCCGAGATCGCCGGGGCGCGGGCGCTGGCCGTGCCCGCGGCCGCCCGTGGCTTCGACTTCACCGCGATGGCGGCCGAGGTGATGGCGTCGAACCCGCCTCTGCGGCTGTGTTTCGTGCAGGGCGCGGAAGGCCCGCTGCCGGATCCGCGGTTCGTGCGCCTGGAGGACCTGCTGGAACGCGAGCCGCGGGCATCCGCGCAGGCGCTGGCCGCGGTGAGGATCGACCCGGCCGACCCGGCGCTGTTCCTGCTCTCCGGCGGAACCACCGGGATCCCCAAGCTCATCCCCAGGACCCACAACGACTACCTGTACAACTCGAAGATCGCCGCGGCGGTGTGCGAGATCGGCGAGGGCGACGTGCTGCTGGACGTGCTCCCGATCGAGCACAACCTGCCGCTCGGCTGCCCGGGCATGCAGGGTTTTCTGCTGTCCGGCGGGACCGTCGTGCTGGGCACGAGCACCCGGCCCCGGGACGTCTTCGAGCTGATCCAGCGGCACCGGGTGACGCACATCCACCTGGTGCCCGCGCTGCTGATCCGGTGGATCGACGACCCGGCCATCACCGAGTACGACCTGTCCTCGCTGCGGGTGATCCAGAGCGGCGGGCAGCGGCTGCAGCCCGAGGTCCGGCTGCGCGCGGAACGCGCCCTGCCGGGGTGTTTCATCCAGGAGAACTTCGGCATGGCCGAGGGCTTGATCATGTTCGTTCGGCCCTCGGATCCTCCCGGAGTACGGCGGGAAACGTGCGGCCGGCCCGCCTCCCCCGACGACGAGGTCTACCTGGTGGACGAGGACGGGAACGTGGTGCCGGACGGCGAGCCCGGCGAGCTGATCGTCCGCGGCCCGTACACGCTGCGCGGCTACTTCCGCTCGCCCGAGCACAATGCCCGCGCGTTCACCGGGGACGGCTTCTACCGCTCCGGCGACCTGCTCAAGAAGACGCCGTCCGGCAACTACGTGGTCGAGGGCCGGGTCAAGGACCTGATCAACCGGGGCGGCGAGAAGATCAGCGCGGAGGAGGTGGAGAACCTCATCCTGGCCCACCCGGCCGTGCTCAACGTGGCCTGCGTTCCCTACCCCGATCCGGTGCTCGGCGAGCGGATGTGCGCCTGCCTGGTGCTGCGGGACGGACAGTCACTGTCCCTGGAGGAACTCGTGGCGTTCCTGCGCGGCTTCGAGATCGCCACGTTCAAATTGCCCGAACGGGCGGCGTTCTTCGACACCCTGCCGCTATCCGGCTTCGGCAAGGTGTCGAAAAAGGAACTGGCCGCCCACCTGACGGAGGGTCTGTGATGCGCCGGGTCGACCTGCACTGCTACCCGGGGACCCGGGAGTGGATCGCCTCGCAGGGTCCCTACGTCGAGGCATTGGGCCAGTACTGGGGCAAGGAATGGGTGGGCAAGTCCGAGCCCGACGTGGTGGCCGACGTGTCTGCGGCCGGGGTCGAGGCGGTGCTGGTCGCCTTCGACATCGAGTCGGTGACCGGCGCCCCGCCCTGCACGAACTCCTACGTCGCCGCCTTGCGGGACCGGCACCCGGAGACGTTCATCGGCGCCTGGGGGGCGGTCGATCCGTTCAAGGGCGAGCAGGCGATCGCCGACGCGGTCACCGCGGTCCGCGAGCACCACGTGCTCGGCTTCCACTTCCACCCGATCATGGGGCACTACGCGGTCGACGAGCCGGCCCTGAACCCGCTGTTCGAGACCATCGCCGGGCTCGGCGTGCCGGTGATGATCGACGTGGGCACGACCGGGATGGGCGCGGGTATGCCGGGCGGCCTCGGCGCCCGGCTCGAGCACGCCCGGCCGCTCTGCGTGGATAACCTGGCCGCCCGGTTCCCCTCGTTGACCATCATCGCGGCGCACCCCGGCTGGCCGTGGACCGACGAGATGACCGCGGTCGCGCTGCACAAGGGCAACGTGTACTGGGAGCTGTCCGGCTGGGCGCCCAAGTACTTCCCGCCGTCGCTGCGCACCGACATCAGGGGGCGGCTGCGGGAGAAGATGATGTTCGGCAGCGACCACCCGAGCCTGCCCTACGAGCGGATCCTGCGGGAGTGGGACGAGCTCGGTTACGATCAGTCCGTGCTGGAGCTGGTCTTCCACGCCAACGCCGAACGGGTCCTGGGGCTCTAGGGTTTCCTATGGCCACCGTGGACGATGTGCGGGCTATCGCGATGTCGCTGCCGCGCACCTCCGAGCACCTGATCAGGGACCACGTGAAGTTCCGCGTCGGCCAGATCGTCTACGCCTCGGTCTCGCCGGACGAGGAGCGGATGGGGTTCGCTTTCCCCAAGGAAGAGCGGGCCGCGCTGGTCGCCAGCCGGCCGGAGACGTTCATGATGCCGCTGCCCAGCGACGAGCGGTACCGGTGGGTCCGCGCCCGGCTGGCCATGCTGGACGAGGACGAGCTGCGCGAGCTGCTCATCGACGCCTGGTGCATGGTGATGCCCAAGACGATCGCGGCCAGCTGGCTGAAAAGCCAGGGCATACGATAGGCCGATGCCGCCGCGCGCCATCGACTTCCACGTGCACCTGCCCACCCCGGACTGGCTGGACGGCAGCATGGCCGGGTACGTCGAGGCCGCCGAGGCTTACTTCCGGTCGTCCGTGACGCGGCAGTCGCTCGAGGAGCTGGCGGCCTTCTACCGCGGGCTCGAGGTGACGGCGGTCCTGCTGGCCTGGGACGCGGAGACGGCTACCGGGCGGCCGCGGGTGCCGAACGAGACCGTCGCCGCCGCCTGCCGCGACTACCCCGACGTGTTCACCGGCCTGGGCTCGGTCGACCCGCACAAGGGCGAGGCGGCCGTGGCCGAGGTGGAGAACATCGCCGCGCTCGGGCTGCGCGGGGTCAAGTTCCATCCGTCGCTGCAGGCGTTCGCGCCGGACGACCCGCAGTACTGGCCGATCTTCGCGGCCTGCGAACGGCACGGGCTGCTGGCCCTGTTCCACACCGGGACCAGCGGCATCGGCGCCCGCCAGCCCGGCGGCCAGGGCATCAGGATCGACCTGGCCCACCCCATCAAGCTCGACCCGGTGGCCGCGGCGCACCCGGAGCTGACCGTGGTGGCCGCGCACTTCGGCTGGCCGTGGCACATGGACCTGATCGCCATCGCGCTGCACAAGACCAACGTGTACATCGACATCTCCGGCTGGGCGCCGCGGCGCATCCCGGCCGAGGTGATCCGCGAGCTGCGCGGGCGGCTGTCCGGGCAGTTCCTGTGGGGTAGCGACTATCCGTTCATCGCGCCCGAGCGGTGCCTGTCCGAGCTGGAAGGCCTCGACATCCCGGCGGACGCGATGCGCGCGGTGCTGCACGACAACGCCGCACGCGTGCTAGGTCTCTAATCCAGGTCCACTACTATCGGCGCGTGGTCGGACGGCCCCTTGCCCTTGCGGGCCTCCCGGTCCACGTAGGCCCCGGTCACCCTGTCGGCGACGGCCTGGCTCGCGTATACCAGGTCGATGCGCATGCCCTGGTCCTTGGCGAAGGCACCGGCCCGGTAGTCCCAGTAGGTAAACGGATGCGGGCCCTTCATCGGCTTGGGCACCACGTCGGTCAGCCCGAGCGCACGCAGGTCGGCGAGGGCCTGCCGTTCGGGCGGGGTGACGTGGGTGGAGTTCACGAACACTTTCGGGTCCCACACGTCGTCGTCCGTCGGCGCCACATTGAAGTCCCCGCACACCGCGAGCTGGGCGTGCTGGCTCAGCTCGGCCTCGAGCGCCGTGCGCAGCGCGGCGAACCACTCCAGCTTGTAGACGTAGTGCGCCGACTCGGGGGTGCGCCCGTTCGGCACGTACAGCGACCAGACCCGGATCCCGCCGCAGCTGGCACCGACCGCGCGGGCCTCGGGCTTGCGCAGGTCCGGCTCGTCGATCAGGGTCAACTCGGCTTCCTCGCCCGCGTAGCTGGGCTGGCCGGGGAACCCCAGGCTGACGTCATCGAGACCGACGCTGGACAGCAGCGCCACGCCGTTCCACCGCCCGTCACCGTGCGCGGCCACCTCGTAGCCGAGCTCGTTGACCTCGGCCTCGGGGAACAACGCCGTGGTCGTCTTGATCTCCTGCAGGCAGACGATGTCGGGTTTGGCCTCGTCCAGCCACTCGAGCAGCCGGGGCAGCCGCGCCTTCACCGAGTTCACGTTCCAAGTCGCAAGACGCACCCGTATAGCCTCCCACCGCCCCGACGGCTTCGGCACGCGGTGGCTCTTCCAAGTGACTTATGTGGCTGCTGAGGCGTGAAGTCTCGGCCGAGGCGGGATTGCTCGCGATGGCGCGCGCCTATAGGCGGAACCGCGCCTTGGGCAAGCCGCGCCGCGCCTCGGGGGCGACGCCGAGGGCTCCACTTCCATGATCGCGAACGATTTTTAGTCTAGGGAGACTAAAGATGCTTCGCGATCATGGCAGGCGCGCTGTTTCGGGACCGGATTCCGATGATCGCGAAGGATCTGGTACCGCTACGAGTACTAGATCCTTCGGGATCATGGCAGCTGTGCCGGTTTCACGCTGATCGGGCACGGCGCTGTCTTCATTCGCGTCACTGCGGCATCGCTCGTCCCGCGTGACGCGATTAGCGGAGAAGCCGCTCCGTTTAGCGTGGAGGATCCGGGTTATGCGGTTGATTAGGTGTATCCCGGTCCACCAAAACAACCGCACAGCCTTTATCAACCACGCTATTTTCCCGAATCCGGGGACGGGTGGGGCTGGAGGGGGCCGTGTGACTAACGCATAGGCGGGCGGGAGTTGTCATTCAGGCGCGGGTCCACCGTGGGCGAGGGTGCGCGGGGGCGGGCGGGGGTTCGTACCTATAATTCCGCTGTGGCGGACGCGGAAGGCGGAGCCTTCGAACTGGGCACCGACGGGCCCAAGGTGATCCTGGTCGGGGTGGACGATTCCGTCACCTCGATGCGGGCCGGAGCATACGCGGCCGGGCTGGCCCGCCGGCAGGGGGCCCGGCTGGTCTGCGTCTACGTCGAGCGGCCGTCGGCCATGTACGGGGCGGCGGCGGGAGCCGGGGCCAGCGCGATCGCCGCGCAGCAGCAGGCGCTCGACGAGACGGCCGCGGACCTGCGACGGGAGGCCGAGGAGGGGGCGAGGAGACTGGGCCTGGCGCTCACCTTCGTGGTCGCCCGCGGCGACCCCTACACCGAACTGCGGCGGGTGGCCGACGAGGTGCGCGCCGACGCCGTCATCGTGGGCGCCTCGATGCAGGCCGGACACCGGTGGATCGGGTCGCTGGCGGTGCGGCTGGTCAAGGCCGGCCGGTGGCCGGTCACCGTGGTTCCTTAGACACTGTTCCGCAGACACTGATCCGCGGAGAAGCAGAGAGGCTAGGTAAGCATGAGCGTTGCCGTCGTCACCGGGGCGAGTTCCGGGCTGGGCCGGGTCATCGCCAGGACCCTGCTCGGCGCGGGCTGGCAGGTCGCGCTGGCGGGCCGGCGCGAGGAACTGCTCACCGAGACCGCGAAGGACGCGCCGGACGGCGCCGCGCTCGTCGTCCCGGCCGACGTGACCTCACCGCCGTCGGTGGCCGCGCTCTTCGACGCGGTGCACGACCGCTGGGGACGGCTGGACCTGCTGGTGAACAACGCGGGGCTGTTCGGCCCGGCGGCCCAGGCGGACGAGATCGACCTGGCCGACTGGCAGCGGGTGGTCGACACCAACCTCACCGGGGTCTTCCTGTGCGCGCAGCACGCGGTGCGGATGATGAAGGCCCAGGACCCGCAGGGCGGGCGGATCATCAACAACGGCTCGATCTCGGCGCACACCCCCCGGCCGAACAGCATCGCGTACACCGCCACCAAGCACGCGGTCACCGGCCTGACCAAGTCGCTCTCGCTGGACGGGCGGCCCTACGGCATCGCCTGCGGGCAGATCGACATCGGCAACGCGGAGACGGAACTGACCAAGCGGTTCAGCCAGGGGGTGCTGCAGGCCAACGGGTCCATCGCCGCCGAGCCGGTCTTCGACTCCCAGCACGTCGCCGACGCCGTGCTCTACATGGCCTCGCTGCCGCTGGACGCCAACGTCCAGTTCCTCACCATCACCGCGACCACGATGCCGTACATCGGGCGAGGCTGAGGGGGTAGCGCAACCAGGGCGAGGCTGAGGGCAGGCGACCAGGGCGAGGCTGAGAGGCGGCTGAGGGTGGGCTGAAACCTGTCAGGACGCCCAGGATTGATCGCCTCGCATCGGGGGAGCCACCTGACAGTGCGGTCTCAGCCAGAGTCCGCATGCTCGCGCAGGAGGTTTCGCATGGTTGCTCAGGTTGCGGAAGAAGTCCACTATCCCGACGGCCGGGTGGGCCTGGCCAGCACGGACGAGATAGCCGGCAGCGGGTACGCCAACGGCGACCTCGCCCCGCTGCCGATCGAGCGGCGCACCTGGACCACTTACAACTACACGGCGCTGTGGATCGGGATGTCCCACTGCATCCCGACCTACCTGCTGGCCTCCGGCCTGATCCTGGTCGGGATGAACTGGGTGCAGGCGCTGATCACGATCGCGCTGGCCAACCTCATCGTGCTGGTGCCGATGCTGCTGAACAGCCACGCCGGCACCAAGTACGGCATCCCGTACCCGGTCTTCGCCCGCGCCTCGTTCGGGCTGCGCGGCGCCAACCTGCCGGCCGTCCTGCGGGCGCTGGTCGCCTGCGCCTGGTTCGGCATCCAGACCTGGATC
>Ga0207674_10007987_pt1 | contig 12280 bp, 8 predicted proteins | sample KBSCornC72_FD_184303 | JGI IMG/M metagenome (GOLD analysis project Ga0207674, IMG submission 184303) | Corn rhizosphere microbial communities from Kellogg Biological Station, Michigan, USA - KBS Corn C7-2 (SPAdes) (version 2) | ecosystem: Host-associated > Plants > Roots > Rhizosphere > Soil ... | reverse complement strand
CCCCTGTGGGTCTGCGCCCTCCTCATCGGGCGCGAGATCGCCATGACGCTCTTTCGCTGGTGGGCCCAGCGGCACGGCGTGGTGATTCCGGCCGGCGGGGCGGGGAAGCTCAAGACGGTCCTGCAGAACATCTTCGTCGGTCGAAGGTTGCCCGCTCGGTGTCTTCTTGATCACCGGAAGCTTCTGCTTCTCGAACAGGAGCTCCTGGATCTGCTTTGGGGAGCCGAGATTGAACGGTTGTCCGGCCTGCTCGTGCGCCTGCTTCTCGAGCTCGATCATGCGCGTGCCGAGCTCATGGCTTTGGGCTTCGAGCAGGGCCGCGTCGATCAGGACGCCGTGCCGCTCCATATCGAACAGCACCTGGGTAACCGGTATCTCGATCTGACGGTAGATGAACGGAAGCCGTTGGTCCTTATCAATTTCGGCGAGCAGCGCATGGTGCAGCTGCAGAGTGACATCCGCATACTCGGCCGCGTATTGCGTCGCCGCTTCGAGCGAGACTTGATCGAATCCGATCCGGGACGAGCCTTTACCGGCGATCTCCTCGTAGCTCGCGGGCTTCATGCCCAGATGCCGCTCGGCCAGGCTGGCCAGCTCGTGAGACCTGTGGCTTTCGACTACATACGACTCCAACAAGGTGTCGTCGGCCAGCCCCTTGACTTGGATCCCGCAGTTCGCCAGCACGTGCAGGAGATACTTCGCGTCGTGCGTAACCTTGGCCTTGGTTGGATCCTCGAGCCACTGTTTCACGCGAGCTAGAGTCGTATCGAATGGAAGCTGCTCCGGCGCGCCTGTGTAACAATGCGCCAAGGGCAGATATGCACCTTTGCCAGGCTCGACCGATAGGGCGATGCCAACTAATGCAGCGGTCATCGGATCGCAGCCGGTCGTCTCGGCGTTGACGGCGGTCAGTGCAACGCTATCGATCTTTCCGAGCCAGGCGGTGAGTTCGTCTGCCCTCAGGATTGCCGTGTATTCGCCTGTCTGGGCGATCGGGGCCGACCGTGCGCCCTCTGGCGGGGGAGTCTCGCCTAACTCGCGTCGCCATGCGCGGAACTCGAAGCGATCGAACAGCTCGGCCAGCCTGGCTTTATCACTTGGCCGGTGCGTGAGCTCTTCGACCTTCGATGGCAGCTCGAGGTCGCGCTTCACGGTGACCAGACGTCTTGCCTGCGGCAACCAATCGCGCGCTTTGCGCAAATTCTCCCCGACCGCTCCAGTGACTTCGTCCGCATGGGCGAGCAAGTTCTCGAGTGAGCCGTATTGTGCGAGCCACTTGACGGCCGTCTTCGGGCCGACCTTTTCGACGCCCGGAATGTTGTCGATGCTGTCGCCGATCAGCGAGAGATAGTCCGCGATCTGCGCCGGTTTGACGCCGAATTTGGCCAGCACGCGCTCTTCGTCGAACGTCTCGTTCGACATCGTGTTTACCATCGTCACGTGTGGATCCACTAGCTGCGTCAGATCTTTGTCGCCGGAAGAAATGACGGTGCGAATACCCAGTCTCGTAGCCTCGCAAGCGAGTGTGCCGATCACGTCGTCGGCTTCGACGCCGGGCACTTCGAGCAGCGGCCAGCCGAGCGCCCGAATGCATTCGTAGAGGGGCGCCGCCTGGACACCCAGGTCGTCGGGCATCGGTGTGCGGGTCGCTTTGTATTCGGGATACCAGTCGTCGCGAAACGTCTTGCCTTTTGCGTCGAATACGCAGGCGCTATAATCCGCCGGCACGTCCTTGTGCAGGCGACGGAGCATGTTGAGCACACCGTAGATCGCGCCGGTCGGCTCTCCCGCCTTGGTCCGCAAGTCGGGCAGCGCGTGAAAGGCCCGATAGAGATAGGACGAAGCGTCAACCAGCAGAAGCGTTTTCATTTGAGCGAAGTTCTCCGCAGCATCCGCTGAACGCGGACGCGAGACCCAGCCCCGCAAGGGATTCTCCGCTTCCACCGCCCGCAGCCCGCTGGCCGAGCGTGCCGCCCCAGACAGCCGACGACGATGAACAGTGCAGACAAGATTCCGAGACCCCTGGCGCCCGAGCTGATCGAGAAGGCCTGGTCGGGCAGAGAGGCGTGGCGCGTCTTCGAGATTATCGCAGAATTCGCCGAGTCGACTGAGCGACTGATCGGCATTCGCCCTGCGGTGAGCATCTTCGGCAGCGCGCGCGTCGCCGCCAGCCATCGCTACTACGTGTTGACCGAGGAGATTGCGCGCCAGCTCTCGGATGCCGGCTTCGCGGTCATCTCGGGCGGCGGACCTGGACTCATGGAGGCAGCCAATAAAGGCGCTTTCCACGGCCGCTCACCGTCGGTGGGGCTCAATATCCAGCTTCCGCACGAGCAGCAGACCAATCCGTATCAGGACATCAGCCAGTCGTTCCGCCACTTCTTCGCGCGCAAAGTCATGTTCGCCAAGTTCGCTTCGGCGTACGTAGTGGTGCCCGGCGGCTTCGGTACGATGGACGAGCTCATGGAAGCGTTGACGCTGGTGCAGACGCATAAGATCCGGCGCATGCCGGTGATTCTCGTGCACGAGCCGTTCTGGCGCGGGCTCATGGACTGGATTCGCGGCACGCTCGTCGAGGAGAAGATGATCGATCCGGAGGACGTGAATCTGATCCAGGTGATCGACGAGCCGGCGGCAGTGGTCAAAGCCATCTTCGATCACTATGACAAGCGTGGATTCGAATCCACCGCCGCCGAGCGCGAGGCGCAGCTCAATCTCTGATCCGCACGCCTCGTCCCATGTCCGTTTTCACGACCGTTACCACCGAACAGCTCTCGGCTTGGCTGCGCAACTACTCGATCGGCGTCCTGCTCGATCTTCAGGGTATCTTGTCCGGCATCGAGAACACCAACTACTTCGTGACCACGACGCACGGCCGCTTCGTGCTGACGCTGTTCGAGAAGCTCAAGCCGCACGAGCTGCCGTTTTACCTGAACTTGATGGCGCACTTGTCCAGCCACGGGATTCCGTGTCCGAAGCCGATCGCGAATCTGCAGAACCATTTTCTGGGCGAGTTGAACGGCAAACCGGCTACGATCGTGACATGTCTCGAGGGACAACCGGTCAAGGATCCCACCCCGAGCCATTGCGCGCGCGTGGGCGAAGTCTTGGCGGAGATGCATCTCGCGGGGCAGACCTATGGCGGGCAGCTCGACAATCTGCGCGGTCCGAAGTGGTGGAGCAACGCGGCGCCGGAGATCTATTCGTTCTTGAGCTCGGAGCAGGCCGAATTGCTCAGAAACGAGATTCGCTTCCAGGCCGGTCACCGTCATGACGATCTGCCGCGCGGCGTGATTCACGCCGACCTGTTTCGCGACAACGTACTGTTTCACGACGGCCAGCCGCAACACGAGCCACGCGTCGGCGGCTTCATCGATTTCTATTTTGCCTGCGTCGATGTGCTGATCTATGACGTCGCCATCACGGTAAACGATTGGTGCATCGACGCGACCGGTGCGCTCGACGTGGAACGCGCGACCAGTCTACTGAAGGCGTACAAGGACGTACGCCCATTCACCGACGCGGAACGTGCAGCGTGGCCCGTGATGTTACGGGCGGGGGCGTTGCGCTTCTGGGTCTCGCGGCTGTACGACTTTTACCTGCCGCGCCCCGGTGCGCTGACCCACGCGCACGACCCCGACCGCTTCCGGGTCATTCTTCAGCGGCACATAGAAGACGCAGTGCAGTCGCTGCGGCTCGGCGTCTGACGCTCTGCTCGCGATGGAGGCACGTCACGCCGCCGCCGGCCGGGGTTGGAGATGGATCGTGGCGGCGTTCCAGATCTTCCGCCGCCGTCCGCTCTTGTGGCTCATGCTGCACACGCTGCTGCTGTTCATTGGATCGGCCATGATGCTCGTTCCGTTGATCGGCCCGCTGGTGTTCGCGCTGTTGACGCCGGTATTCATGGCCGGCCTGATGCTGGGCTGTCGCAGTGTCGAGGATGGAGGTCGGGTCGAGCTGGCACACTTGTTCCAGGGATTTCGGCACAACGCGACGCAGCTCGTCACCGTGGGCGGGGTGTATCTCGCCGGGCAGGTCGTAGTGGCCGGCTTAATGCTCTATCTCGGTGGCGACGAGTTGCGCAGCATCGCTTCCGGCGTGATGCAGGACGGCGCCGACATCCCCGCAGTGTCGACCTCGACCGACAGGCTGTCCTTTGCGCTATTGATCGGCGCGGCTCTCTTCACGCCGTTGGCGATGGCGGTGTGGTTTGCGCCGCCGCTGGTTGCGCTCGACGGAGTGCCCGCGTTTGCTGCGATGCGGCTGAGTATCCGTGCATGCCTCGGGAATCTGCTGCCAATGCTGGTGTACGCGGGCGGGCTCACGGGACTGTTGATGATCGATCTCCTCGCTGTGCGCCTGATCTTGTCGGTTCTGCCGGCCGGGATCGGATTCCTCCGCGGCCTCGCCGCCGTAGCGGGATTCATGCTCTGGGTGACCCTGACGGTGCTCTCGGTCTACACCAGTTATCGCGACCTGTTTACGCCTGTCGCGCAGCGCGAGTCGTCCGCAGAGGAGTAATCGCCGTTCAGGCCGCGGTCAGCTTGGCATACTCCAGCGCCAGCTCCTTCATGCCGGCCTGGCGGAAGTTGACCATCACACGTGCGTCGGAACCGCGGCCTTGCACGCTCACGATCACACCGGGTCCGAACTTCGGATGTAGCACATCCTGCCCCACACGCCATGGAGACGACGACGGAGTCCCAAACGCGGTGATCGTGTGCACGGCAGGCCCGCCTGACCGTCCGGCCCAGCCCTGGACGCGCGGCGGACTGAGCTGCCGAACGAGGCGTTCCGGGATCTCACCGAGGAAGCGGGAGGCGATGTTGTAGCGCGTCTGGCCATGCAGCATGCGCGTCTGCGCGTGGCTCAAATACAGCCGGCGGCGTGCACGCGTGAGCGCCACGTACATCAAGCGCCGCTCCTCCTCGACGCCATCGGCTTGATTGAGGCTGTTCTCATGCGGGAACAGGCCCTCCTCCAAGCCGCTGACGAAGACAGCATCGAACTCGAGACCCTTGGCCGAATGCACAGTCATCAGTTGCAATGCTTGTGCACCATCTGCCGCCTGATGCTCGCCAGCTTCGAGCGCGGCGTGCGCCAGGAATGAGTTCAGCAGGGCGAGGCGCGGATCGGCTGCGGGAGCGGCTTCCTGCGGAAGTCCCACCGCCGCCGCATCCTCTTCTGCGATCGATGCGCCGCCTTCGGCGTCGAAGCCGGCGGCCGCGTTGACCAGCTCGTTCAGGTTCTCGATGCGGTCCTGGCCATCGCGGTCGGACTCGTAGTAGCGCTTGAGACCGCTCCGGTCGATCACGAGCTCTACCATTTCGGGCAGAGACAACCCGAAGCAGTCCTGCCGGAGTCCGTCGATGAGCTGGATGAATGCCGTAACGCCCTGTCCCGCCTTTCCGGTCGGTGGGTTCGAGCACGCGGCCTGCCACAAGCTCACGCCGCGCTGGCGCGCGACGTCCTGCAACTGCTCGATGCTGCGGGTGCCGATGCCGCGCGCCGGCAGATTGACCACGCGCAGAAATGCGCCGTCATCGTCTGGACTGGCCACCAGCCGTAGATAGGCCAGAGCATGCTTGATTTCCTGGCGCTCGAAGAAGCGCAAGCCACCATAGACGCGGTACGCGAGGCCGGCGTTGAACAAAGCGTGCTCCAGGACGCGCGACTGAGCGTTGGAGCGGTACAGCATGGCGATGTCGGACAAGCGCGTGCCTTCGCCCCGCAGGCTCCGCACCTCCTGCACGATGAATGAAGCTTCATCGACGTCGGTCGGCGCTTCGTATGCGCGCAGCGGCTCGCCTTCGCCGGCGTCGGTCCACAGATCCTTGCCCAAGCGTCGCTGATTGTGGTCGATGAGCGCGTTCGCCGCATCCAGGATGTTGCCGTGGCTACGGTAGTTCTGCTCCAGTTTGATCACACGGCCCTGAGCGAACTCGCGCTCGAACTCGAACATGTTCTGCGACGAGGCGCCGCGAAACGCGTAAATGGACTGATCGTCGTCGCCGACTGCGAAGATGGCGTTGTCCGGCCCCGCGAGCAGCTTCAGCCACAGATATTGCAGGCGGTTGGTGTCCTGAAACTCGTCCACCAGGATGTGCGAGAAGCGGCGGCGGTAGTGCTCGCGCAGGATCTCGTTGCGCGTCAACAGCTCGAATGAGCGCAGCAGCAGCTCGGCGAAGTCCACCACGCCCTCGCGGTTGCACTGCTGGTCGTACTGCGCATACAGCTCGATCAACCGCTTCGAATGTTCGTCGTATGCCTCAACGGCGGCGGCACGGCGCCCGGCTTCCTTGTGGCCGCTGATGAAGTACTGGAGGTCGCGCGGCGGATATCTTTCCTCGTCGACGTTAAGGCTCTTCAGCAGGCGCTTGATGAGTGCAAGCTGGTCCTGCGTATCCAGGATCTGAAAAGTCTGCGGCAGCCGGGCGTCGCGATAGTGTGCACGCAGCATCCGGTTGCACAGGCCATGGAATGTGCCGACCCACATGCCGCGCGTATTGATCGGCAGCATGGCGGAGATGCGTGTCAGCATCTCGCGTGCAGCCTTGTTGGTAAACGTAACCGCGAGCAAGCCATGCGGGCTCACTTGTCCGGTCTGGATCAGCCAGACGATGCGGGTGGTCAGTACACGAGTCTTGCCACTTCCCGCGCCGGCCAGGATCAACGCAGACTGGTGCGGCAGCGTGACTGCCTGGAGTTGTTGCGGATTGAGGCCGGCGAGGATGTTGCTGGAGATCACGTAATCTGAGTTCGCCCGAGTTCTGCGCGATTATACCGGGGCGACGTCAGGCCGTCGCGCTGCGCGCTTCCATCATCGCGCGAATGCGTGGTGTCAGGATCAGATCCATGGCTTGCGCCATCAATGTGCCGGGCACGACTACCGTGTCCGGCCGGGAGTTGAATGCCCCGTCGATAAATTGCAGCAGACGCGCGCAATCCGCGGCTTCGCGGCGCGCCAGGCGAATCACGACCATGCTCTCCTCGGGCGCCGGAATCCCTTCGACCGCAAACGGATTGGAGGTGTCGACGGTCGGCACACGCTGGAAGTTGATGTGGGTCCGTGAGAATTGGGGAGTGATGTAGTGCACGTAGTCGTGCATGCGCCGCAGGATGGTCTGCGTCACCGCTTCCACGGAATATCCGCGCAGCTGCATGTCCCGGTGGATCTTCTGAATCCATTCGAGGTTCACGGTGGGTGCAACACCGATTAGTAGGTCGACATGGCGAGCAACGTCTATCGTTTCGGTCACCAGGCCGCCGTGCAGACCCTCGTAAAACAGCAAATCCGTGTTCGGCGCAATCGGCGCCCATGGCGTGAAGGTGCCCGGCGCATGCCCATGTTCAGCCGCGCGCTCAGCGCTGTGCAGGTATAGCCGTGCACGGCCGGTGCCGCGCTGACCATACTCTTCGAACAGCCCCTGCAACAGATCGAGGTGATTGGATTCGGGGCCGAAATGGCTGATAGGGCGGCCGCCGTTGCGCTCCAATGCCTCGATCCTACGGCGCATCTCGTCACGCGTGTAGCGATGAAAGCTGTCGCCCTCGACAAATGCGGCAAGAAGGCGCTCGCGCTGGAACAACTCCTCGAAGATTTTGCGGACCGACGTCGTGCCGGCGCCCGACGATCCGGTGACGGCAATGATGGGATACCGTTTCGACATGAGTGCGCGATTGGACAGCCACGCGTTGAGCGTCCAGGACAACGGATGGTAACCCAAAGCGGCGCTGGCCTTGCGCTCCGGTCTGCCTCTTCGGAATGCTGGTCTGCGTTATTTCCGGTCGGCGTCGCCCGGGCAACCACCCAATGCGGCTATGGTTGAGGACAGGCTCGTTGCACTACCGTTTCCGGCGCGGCGACGTGCACAGGTATACTTTTGCACTTTCTAAACAAGGCCGTCGATCATGATGCAGGCGCAGTACCGTCCAGCCGAGCTTGAGAAGCAGGCGCAAATGGAATGGGAGCAGGCCAAGGCCGCGCGGGCGATCGAGCGTGCGGATCGCCCCAAATACTATTGCCTGTCGATGTTCCCTTATCCGTCCGGCAAGCTGCACATGGGGCACGTGCGCAACTACACGATCGGCGACGTCCTCTCGCGCTACCACCGGATGAAGGGCTACAACGTGCTCCAGCCGATGGGCTGGGATGCGTTCGGGCTGCCGGCTGAGAACGCCGCGATGGCCAACGGCGTGCCGCCCGCCAAGTGGACCTACGACAACATCGCTTATATGAAGAAGCAGCTCAAGTCGCTCGGCTTTGCGATCGACTGGGAGCGTGAGCTGGCCACCTGTCGGCCCGAATACTACCGGTGGAACCAGTGGTTGTTCCTGCGCATGCTGGAGAAAGGTCTCGTCTACAAGACTACCGGGCTGGTGAACTGGGATCCGGTCGATCAGACCGTGCTCGCCAACGAACAGGTCATCGATGGCCGCGGCTGGCGTACCGGCGCGCCGGTGGAAAAGCGCGAGATCCCGATGTTCTACATGCGGATCACCGCGTACGCGGACGAGTTGCTGGCAGCTCTCGATAGTCTGCCCGGGTGGCCCGAGCGCGTGAAGCTGATGCAGGCTAACTGGATCGGCCGCAGTGAGGGCGTGGACGTCGGGTTTCCGTACGAGGACGGCAGCGGCGTATTGACGGTATTCACGACGCGCGCGGACACCTTGATGGGAGCGACCTACTGCGCGGTTGCGGCGGAACACCCGCTGGCGACGCGTGCAGCGGCAGGCAACCCGAAGCTGGCCGCGTTCATCGACGAGTGCAAGCACGGCGCGGTGATGGAGGCCGAGCTCGCCACGCAAGAGAAGAAAGGAATGCCCACCGGGTTTCATGTCATTCATCCGCTTTCGGGCGAGAGGCTTCCGGTGTGGGTCGCCAACTACGTCCTCATGGGCTACGGCGAAGGCGCCGTGATGGCCGTACCGGCCCACGACGAGCGCGATTTCGAGTTCGCTACACGCTATGGTCTCCCGATCAAATGCGTGATCCGATCCAAGAGCGGCGCATACGATGACACGGTCGCGCCGTGGAAGGAGGCTTACGCCGAGCACGGCGTCACGGTCAATTCCGGAGCGTTCGATGGATTGGAGTTCCAGCCTGCGGTCGATGCGATTGCGGCCGCGTTGGAAGAGAAGAGTCTCGGCCGCAAACGCGTGCAGTACCGGTTGCGTGACTGGGGGATCTCGCGCCAGCGCTATTGGGGTACGCCGATTCCGCTGATCTACTGCGAGACGTGCGGCGATGTTCCGGTGCCTGACGACCAGTTGCCGGTGAAGCTGCCCGAAGACCTCGTCCCCGACGGCACCGGCAACCCGCTCGCCAAGACACCCGCGTTTCGCGACTGCGCCTGTCCGAAATGCGGTGGCAAAGCGCGGCGCGAGACCGACACGATGGATACCTTCGTCGACTCGTCCTGGTACTACCTGCGCTACGCGTGCACCGACAATGACCGCGCGATGGTTGATGAGCGCGTTCCGTACTGGTTGGCGGTAGATCAGTACATCGGCGGCATCGAGCACGCGATTCTGCATCTGCTCTACTCGCGCTTCTGGACCAAGGTGATGCGCGATCTCGGCCTGGTTACGCTCGACGAGCCGTTCACGAACCTGCTCACGCAGGGTATGGTGCTGAACGAGATCTTCTTCCGCAAGACCGACGCCGGGCGGATTGTCTATTACAACCCGGCCGACGTGGAGCTGATTTTCGACGAGCGCGGGCAGCGTATCAGCGCCAAGCTCAAGGCCGACGGCCAGACCGTGGAGTCGGGTGGCGTCGGCACCATGTCGAAGTCCAAGAATAACGGTATCGATCCGCAGGCCCTGATCGACCAGTACGGCGCGGATACCGCGCGCCTGTTCACGATGTTCGCGGCGCCACCGGAGCAAACTCTCGAATGGTCGGACGCTGGCGTTGAAGGCGCGTTTCGGTTCTTGAAGAAGCTCTGGCATTTCTGCGTACAGTTCGCGCAGGCCGGGCAGGAACTTGCAGTCCCACTCGACGCGTCAGCTTTGACGCCGGAGCAGGCCGAAGTGCGGCACGAGGTCCATGCCGTGCTGAAACAAGCCAACTACGATTTGCAGAAGTTCCAGTTCAACACCGTCGTGTCGGCGGCGATGAAGATCCTGAACGCGCTCGACCGGTTCAATCGCAGTGGGGCCGGTGGCAATACCGAGCTCGTATTCACGGCTGCGAATGTTCCGGTTACGCGCGAAGCGGTCTCCATTCTGCTGCGCTTGCTGGCGCCGATCACGCCGCACGCGGCCTGGCAGCTCTGGCGCGACCTCGGGTTCGGAGCCGACATCTTTGCAACCGGCTGGCCGGAGCCCGAGGAGTCAGCCCTCAAACAGGCCGAGCTCGAGCTCGTGCTGCAGGTCAACGGCAAGATGCGCGGCAACATCCGCGTGCCGAGCGATGCATCACGCGAGGAGATGGAGAGGCTCGCGCTCGAGAGTCCAATGGCACAAAAATACATCGCCGGTCAGGTAGTGAAGAAAGTGATCGTAGTTCCCGGGCGCCTCGTGAACATCGTGGTCTGACGTGAGACTTGTCGAGCAGTACACAAGAGATTGCCTGCGCATCGCCTGCGCGATCGCGCTGACCGTCGTGCTGGCCTCGTGCGGCTTTCGCCCCAGCGGCCCGCCGAAGCTGCCGTTCCAGAACCTGTACATCTCGGCGCCGGCCTACTCGTCGTTCGCGGCCGAGTTGAAACGTTACATAGCGAGCGGCAGCCAGGGCAAACTGGCTGATGACCCCAAGGCCGCCGATGCGGTGCTCGATATCTTGAGCGAGGGGCAGGAAACGGTGATCCTCTCGTTGACTGTGTCCGGTCGCGTTGCCGAATATCAGCTGCGCTATCGGGTGTCTTATCGCTTGCACGACAACGCCAACAGGGACTGGATCCCTTCGAGTGAAATCCTGCTGCGGCGAGATGTCACGTATGACGATCAAGCCGTACTCGCTAAAGAAAACGAAATGAATCTGCTGTTCCAGGCGATGAAGGAGGACGCCGTGAAGCAGATGATGCGCAGGCTATCGCGCGCGCAGCCGCCGGCGGCAACGCCCCCCTCGTCATGAACGCTCCCGAATCGATCGGCGTCGTCCGGCCGCAAAAGGCTCAGTTCGACAAGGTTATCCGGCTGCGCAGCGGCGCGGTTATGGACCGCTACGAGCTTGCCTATGAAACCTACGGTCAGCTCAACGTCGCATGCGACAACGCGGTGCTGGTGTGTCACGCGCTGAACGCCTCCCACCACGTTGCCGGTATCGATGCGAACGATCCCAAGAACATTGGCTGGTGGGACAACTTGGTCGGGCCGGGCAAGCCGGTCGACACGAATCGGTTCTTCGTGGTCGGCGTCAACAATCTCGGCGGCTGTCACGGGTCGACCGGTCCGGCCAGTATCAATGCGGGCACCGGAAAGCCATGGGGCGCGGATTTCCCATTGGTTACGGTCGAAGACTGGGTCGAAGTGCAGGCACGTCTCGCCGATCATCTCGGCATCGAGCGATTTGCCGTAGTGATGGGCGGAAGCCTGGGTGCCATGCAGGCATTGCAGTGGGCGTTGAGCTATCCGGACCGTATCCGTCACGCGCTGGTGATTGCCGCGGCGCCCAAGCTGTCCGCGCAGAACATCGCATTCAACGAGGTCGCGCGCCAGGCCATCATGACCGACCCGGATTTCCATGGCGGTAACTTCTATGAACACGGCGTCTTGCCGCGCCGCGGGCTGCGGCTGGCGCGCATGATCGGGCATATTACCTACCTGTCCGACGATGCGATGGCCGAGAAGTTCGGTCGCATCCTGCGTAACGGCGCGCTCAAGTTCAATTTCGACGTCGAGTTCGAGATCGAGTCGTACCTGCGCTATCAGGGCGACAAGTTCTCGGATTACTTCGACGCCAACACCTATCTGCGCATCACCAAAGCCCTGGACTACTTCGATCCGGCTGCGGACTACGGCGGGGATCTGACCAAGGCGCTGGCGCGTGCGAAGGCGGGCTTTCTAGTTGTGTCGTTCACATCGGATTGGCGCTTCTCGCCGGCGCGCTCGCGCGAGATCGTCAAGGCGCTCGTGGACAACCGGCTGAACGTCTCCTACGCGGAGATCGATGCGCCCCACGGCCACGATGCATTTCTGATGGAAGATCCACGCTACCACGGCTTGATCCGCGCTTACCTGGACAACATCGAGATCGAATGAAGCAAGTAGCCCAAGGCGCGCTGTCGGCCCAGGCGGGAACCACGCTCTCCGCGCGACCGGAGTTCGATGCGAT
>Ga0207674_10007986_pt1 | contig 12280 bp, 12 predicted proteins | sample KBSCornC72_FD_184303 | JGI IMG/M metagenome (GOLD analysis project Ga0207674, IMG submission 184303) | Corn rhizosphere microbial communities from Kellogg Biological Station, Michigan, USA - KBS Corn C7-2 (SPAdes) (version 2) | ecosystem: Host-associated > Plants > Roots > Rhizosphere > Soil ... | reverse complement strand
TCGAGGTCGGCAACCAGCTCGCCGGTCTCAACGCGCAGCAGGATCTCATGGCGGGCCCATCGCTCGCGGGCATGCGCGCGAACCAGCAGTTCGGCGGCGCGCAGCAGAACGCGATGGGCGCCGGAGCTCGCGGCGGCGCGCTCGGCATGCGCGCAGCGATGGGCGCGGGCGTTGGACAGCTCGGCGCGATGTCCCAGACCGGCGGCAACGCCGTCGGGCAAGAGCAGCTTCAGGGGCAGCAGGGAATCGCCGGCAGCCTCAACACGCTCGGCCAAGGCGACGTCGCGAGCCAGCAAGGTCTCGAGTCGGCGATGGAGAAACAGCGTGGGTTGAACCTGAACCAGCGCGGTCAAAACCTCGGCACGGCGCAGGGCTACGAGCAGAATTATTTCAACACGCAAAACGCGTACACGCAGCAGGCGAAGGCGCAGTACGCGATGTATTTGCAGAAGCAGCAGGGGCTTTCGCAGGCGGAAGCCAATGACATCGCGATGGGAGGCAAGGCCATGGGCGCGGTCTTGGGGATGGCCTGATGGGTTACTACGACGCCGATTGGGGCCAGCAGATCAACAACGCCGGCACGCAAGCGCCGAGCGTTCCGGGTCCGTTCGGTGGCACCGATTCGGACATGAACGGCAACGCGCTCACGCAGCCCGCGGGGCCGCAGGAGCTCGGCGGCTTCAACAACCCGACGACGGGCCCCGGCATCGAGCAGTGGCAAGACCAGCGTCTCGGCATGCTCGGCAGCGCCGCGCCCGTCGCGCAGCTTCCGTCGTGGATGAAGAACCAGCAGGGGCAGTATCAGGGCTGGGCCGATCAGACCGCGAAGATGCAGCAAGACGAGTTTGCGAAAGCGCAGGCTCAGTTCAACGGTGGCGACACGGCTGCGCAGGGGCAGCTCCGTGGATCGCAGCAAGCGCAGGGCGCCGCGCTCGGCTCCATGGCGCACTCGGCGACGGGCGGCGCACGCGGTGCGGCTGCGGCGCAGGGCACGGCGTCGATGCTCGGCGGCGCGATGCAGGGCGCGCAAGGCAACGCGATGATCCGGCAGAAGCTCGCGGACAAATACGCGGCGGCAGATCTCATGTCGTCGATCGGAAATCAGCAGCGCGGCCTCGCGCAGGGCGAGTACGGCGTTCATGCGACGGACGAGGGCAACCAGGCCAGCTACGAGCAGGGCTGGAATGCGACGAACGACCAGGCCGCGCTGTGGTCAGACACGATGCAGAACAACCGGCAGCAAGCCGACCTCGGCTACCAAACGCAGAACGCCGCGACGGCGAATCAGAACGCGCAGTTCTACCAAGGCCTCGCGAATCAGTATCTCGGCGCCGGGCTCAGCGCGGCCGGCTCTGGGCTCGCGGCGGGCGGTGGGCTCGGCGGTGGCGGGGGCGGTGGCTACCAAAATTCGTACGACGGAACCATCTACCAGCAGAGCCCGTACTGACCATGGCGACTCCCGATTGGCTCGAAGGCTACGCGAAGCAGCAGGGATGGGGCGACGCTCCGCAGCAGCCCGATCCGAAAGACATCGCCGAGCTCCAGGCGTACGCGGACACGTTCGGCCCGAAGCAGCCGAAGCCCGAGGACATCGCGGATCTGCAAGGCACCGCCGCTGCGCTCGAGCAGCCATCGCCGATCGTCGATCCCGATCTCTCGCAGAAGCCGCCACCCGCAGGATACGAAAACAGCGGCGGACATTGGGAGCGCGACGACGACGGCTCCGTGAACTTCTACACGCCCCCCGAAGACGATCCGTCGATCGCGCAGACGTTCACGGAGAAAAACAAGACCGACAAGGGCGGCAAGAAACCGAACGTCGAGCTCGCGTTCAAAATCCCAGGCACGGACGTTGACACCGACGCCCTCAAGCAGGGCGCGCGCGCTCTTTGGGGCGCCACGCTTCCGACGAGCGTTTCCAATCCGGGCCCCGCCGTTGAGGGTTTGAGCGCGGCCAAAAAGGCGGGCCTCGTGCAAGGTCTCGCGAGCGGCGATCCCGGCAAAACGCTCGACGCGATCAACGCGGGCGCGAACGCCTCCGCACAAACGCCGAATCAGTTCGGCACCAAGAACGACAGCTACCCGGAGTACGGCCCGAAGAATCCCGCGGACATCGATCCCGCGACGGGGCAGCCGCGAAAAACTGCGCAAGAGGAACCGGAGCCCACCGCACCGCAGGGGCACTGGGTGAACGGGCAGTGGGTGCGCACGGTGTCGCCGACGGCGCTCGGCATGGAAGGGAAGCTCGAACTTCAGCGTGGCGAGCACGCGGCGAACGAAGCGGACGCGGCGCGCGCCATGTCGCTCGAGCGCGAGCGCATCTACAACCAGCGCACGGCGGAGATCCAAGCGCAGGTCGACGCCGCGCGTGCGGAGCAGATGCGCACCGCGGCCGCGCGCGACAAGGCGGACAAGGATTACGATCACGCGCAGCAGGTCGCGAGCGAAGCGAAGATCGACACGAGCAAGATTTTCTCCGACGGTGGCAAGGCCGCAGCGATCCTCGGCGTCGCACTCGGCGCCGTGGGCTCGGCGATCTTGAAGACACCAAACGAAGCGGCGGATCTCGTGAAGTCACACATCGAGCACGAGCTTTCGGCGCAGAAGACGAACGCAGCGAACGCGCGCGACACCGCGAACAACGCGTGGGCGCGCCTTCGCGCCGCGACGGGAAGCGCGCAGCAGGCCGACAACCTCTATCGCATCGCGGCGCTCCAGACGTACCAAGCGAAGCTTGACGAGATGAACGCGGGCCCGCAGCAGCGCGCGGCGATCGACTCGGCGCTCGAGCAAGCGAAGGACACGCAGCAAGCGCGCGCGCTCCAGTTCCGCCTCCAGACCGAGAAGTACTCGCCGGGCTACATGGTCGGCGGCGTCGCGCCTGCGGGCGGAGCGGAAGCCGACCCCGAGAAAGTCGTGCAGATGGGGCACGAGTCCGTCGGCGGCTACGCGCCGAACACGCGCCTCGTTTTCGGCAAGAAAGACGACGCGGCCGCGGTCACGGATCAGATGCAGGCGTACGGCATCGTGCAGAAGGCTCGCGATCGCATCGCGCAGCTCGAGAAAGCCAACCCGGTGGATATCTATCGACCGGGCTCCGAAGCGTACGAGGACGCGAAGCAGATCCGTTTGCAGGCCGTTACGCAAGTCGGGCACCTGAACGGCGTGAAGAAGCTTCCGATCTTCGATGCGGAGAACATGAACGACGCGCTCGACACGCACATGTACAACGCCGTCACCGGCGCTAGCGCGACGCACCGCATGGACACGTACCTGCGCAACGCAAAAGACGCGCTCGACGAATCCGTGCAAACGCGTGCGCCCGAAGTCGTGCGCCGCCACCTCGACGTCAACCAGCGTGGCGAGGTCACACCGGGCAACCACTACACGGGTGAAAACATCCAGCGCGCGGCGCCTCCGCCCGGCTTTCATGTTCGAGACAAGGGCGTCGGCACGCAGGAGCGCGCACCGCTCCAGTACAAGCCGGAGATCCGTCACGTGACGGAGACGCCGGGCAAGGGCAAAAAGAAGAAGTCCGAGACCGTGACCGGTGTCGAGCCCGAGGAAGACGAAGAGCCGTGAGCGGCGACACCGTCTTCGTTCGCGATCAGCAGGGCAACATCCTTGAGGGCCCCGCGTCGCAGCTCGACGCCGCGATCAAGGCGGGCGGCGAGCAGGTGTCGTCCGCCGACGTCGCGAAGCAAGAGAACGCGGAGAAATACTCCGGCGTCGGCAACACGCTCGCGGCGGGCGGTCTCGGCGCGCTCGACATGCTTTCGCTCGGCCTCGGTCCTGCGGCAATTGGTTCGCTCGGTGGCGAGGACACGAAGCAGTACATCGAAGGTGTTTCCGAGGCGCACCCGTTTGCGCACGGCGTCGGCGAAGTGCTCGGAGCGATTGCTCCGGCGTTTCTCACGGGCGGCGCATCGCTTGCGGAGGAAGCGCCCGAGATCGGCGGCTCGCTTCTGCGCTCTGGCGCGAAAGCGCTCGCGGCTCCGATGGATGCGCTCGGCGCGGGCGGAGAACTCGTGTCGAAGGGCGTGCGCGGCGTGCTCGGCGACGGCGCGATCGGACGCATCGCAGGCGGCACCGCGCGCGGCATGGCCGAAGGCGGCTTCATCGGCGCAACGCAGCAGGCGGGCGAGGACATCCTGGGCGATCGCGAGCTCACGGCGGAGCGCCTGCTCGCGGGCGCGGGTCGCGGCGCGCTCTTCGGCGGCGCGTTTGGCGGCGGTCTTTCGACGCTCGGCGTCGCGGGAGAGTCGGCGCTGTCCAAGCTCGCGGACAGCATGGATGGCGGCGTCGCGGACAAGCTCGCGGGGAAAGCCGAAGAGCTGCGTCTCGCGTCGACGGGCGCGAAGACGGCAGAGATCCGAAAAATCGAAGCGAGCGGACTCACGCGCAACGAGGTCGGTCGCTGGATGTTCGACGAGCTGCCGAAGTTCTCCGAAGGCGGTAAATACCCAGTCTCGCGCGAGGCGATCGGCGAAGCTGCTCAGCGCGCTGCGGAGGACGCGCAGCCGCGTATCTCCGGAGCGATCGACCAGCTCGACACGGCGGGCGCGCGTCCGAACGCAGCGACCGTGATTGACCGCTTGCGAAACGACGTCATCGCGCCGCTCGACAAAAAGCTCGGCATGGAGTCCGTGACGGCGCGCCTCAACACGATCGTCGACAAGGCCGAAAGCCGGTTGCAACAGAATCCGACGTTCCGCGAGCTGTTCGACTTGCGGAAAGACCTCGACGATCTCGCGTATCGCGATCGCAAGGTGCTCGACCAGTCGAACGCAATGCAGCAGCTCCGCGAGGCGCGTCGCGCCATCGAGGACGAGATCGGAAAACAAGGCGAGCGCTTCGCTGGGCCGCAGTGGAAGGAAGGCTACGACGCAGCCAAGCGCCAATTCCGTATGGCGACGACGGTGCAAGAAACCGTCGAGCGCGCGCAGCAGCGCATCGCGGGAAACCGCGGCATCAGCCTCACGGACACGATCGCGGGCGGCTTCGGTTTCGCTCACCTGGGCCCGGTGGGCCTTCTAGCCGGCGCCGTCAACCACGCGATCCGCGAGTACGGCGATGCTGTCGGCGCGCACCTGCTCGACAAGGCCTCCAAGCTCCAGGCGCTTCGCGGCATGTCGCTCGACTTCGGCGACGCGACCACCAAAGCCGTGCGCGGTTTCCTGAACGCGGCACACGGCGGCTCTACGAGCGGCCTCGTGCGAGTAGCGAGCAAGTACGAGGACAAAAAGGAGCGCATCGAGCAGCTCGCCACGAATCCGGCGATGCTTGCGGCTGCGGCGTCGAAGCACGTGCCCGCGGCCGACGTCGCGCCCAAGACCAGCGCGCTGGTCGCGCAGAAGATGGCCGGCGCCGTGGGCTACCTCCATGGCCAGCTCCCGCCCGAAGTGAACACGCGCTCGCCGCTCACGCCGCAGCTCTCCAGCAAGTCCAGCAAGGCCGCGCAAACGGCGTGGCTCCGCAAGCTCGACGTGTACGAAGATCCCCTCTCCGTGCTCGACGACATGAAGAAAGGGCGCCTGCACCCGGACAAGGCCGACGCGCTCAAGACGATGTTCCCCGCGCTCTACGGCGACGTGCAGAAGGCGATCGCTGCCGAGGTCGCCGACGGCGCGAGTCGCGGCAAGGAGCCGAATTTCAAGCAGCGGATGCAGATGGGGATCTTGTTCGGCGTTCCGACCGACGCGATGCTCGATCCGTCGTTTCTGCAATCCCAGCAGGCGCTCTACCAAAATCCGCCGCAAGAGGACGACAACCTCCAGCAGAAGGCGCCGGGCGCGCTCGCGAATCTCGAGCTCCATGACGCCGACGACGAACGGACGCAATCCGAACGACTGGAGGCCGGCACGGACCGGTGATATAAGATTCGTGCGTCCTACACGTTTGGACGCCGCGACGGAAGCCGGGCCGCAGGAAACGCCGGGGTCATTCGATGATCCGAGGTTTCCGCGATGGGTGCACTTCCGAATTCGATGCGTGCCGCGTTCGAGCACTGGGCGCCGGGCGCCGGTGACGCGACGTCGCCGCAAGTCGAGGCCAAGGTCCAAACCATCGCCGTAACCGGCGGCGCGGCGCAGATCGCCACCATCGAGCTTGGAGCGCCCGCTGCTGGTCAGATGGGGCAGAAGCAGCACGCAGGGCGCGCGCGCTTCGCGTTCCAGGCGCGCGGCGGCATCTGCTACGTGCGCTTTCGCCCGCGTGGCACCGCGGTGGCGGGAACGACCGTCGGCGCCGGCGGCAACGGCTGGGCGATTTACGACTCGGCGGTGGCGGGCAACCCGCCGTGCCAGGAGTTTTGGATCGACAACGAGTCGTGCGTCATCGACGTGTTCGGCTCCGCGGCCTGCACGCTCGCGTACTACCAGTGCTCGCCGAACTACGACAACCCGCGGAACACGTAACGTGATTGCGGGCCCGACCAGCCTCACGCTGATCGAAAACGAGGACTTCGGTCCGCTCGTCGGAACGTACTACGCCGATTACGACGCCGGGACGCTGTTCGATTTCACCGGCTACACAGCACAGATGATGTTCCGCGTGAACATCGCCGACGCTGCGCCGGTCCTCACGATCGTGCCCGTGCTCGGCGGCACGGCGGGCACGTTCTCTATCAGTCTTACGGCTGCGCAGGTCTCGGCGCTCGTTGCGGCGATCCCCTCCCTCTCGGGCGTTTGGGACATCGTCCTCACGAGCGTAGGCGGTCTCAAGACGCACCTCTTCACGGTATCGCCGCTCATCCTCATGCGGAGCGTGACGCGATGAGCGCGGCGATCGTCTGGAGCGGCGCCGCCGCTGGTGCGATCGTCGTGCGCGAGACAGGTCTTCAGGGACCGCCGGGCCCTCAAGGCTCCACCGCTGTTGGAACGATCGACTTCGTGGCCGACTGCGGCGCCGATCCCACGGGCGTCGCCGACTGCGCGGCCGCGATAACCGCGATGTGGACGAAGCTCTCGACGCTCGCTGCCGATCCGACGCTTCCGCAGTCGACGCTTCGCGTGTTCGTCCCGCCCGGCAAGTACAGCGTCCGGTCGTCGCCGAGCAACCCCGACTTCAACGGCAAGACGACGTCGTTCGAGATCTTCGGATGCGGGGACGCGTCGATCTTCCAGATCGGCGTCGGCGTCGGCGGCTACGCGTTCGCAGCGGCGAACATCTTCCGCGCGCACTTTCACGATCTCGCCTTCGTCGGGCTCGGAAACGGTCTCGCGGCGGACTGCAACGTCGCCATCACCGTCTCCCCGCGTTGGGGACTCATCCTCGAGCGCGTGAAGTTCGAATCGCTCCTCGCGACGACGGCGATCGTGCTCTCCAACTCGGGGCCGAGCCATCTTCGGCACTGCGAGTTCGGCGGTTGCGGAGCGCTCGCGGCGGTCGGCGGCTGCTTCTACTCGCTCTCCGGCACGACGGAGCTGATCCAGACCAACTTCTCGGACATCCCGAACCTCAACGGCTACACGTTCCCCGGCAACAAGTCCTTCAGCTGCACGAACTGGGTCTATATCAAGGACTCGGCGCTCGGGACGTCGGGCGGCGTGACGTACGTTCGCGACTGCCTCTTCGACGAATCGCAGCAATGCGCGCTCTTCATCGAGGGCGGCCCGACCGCGCGCATCCCGCTCGTGAAGCTCGAGAACATCACGGTGCTCGCGTCCGCGATCGCGGGCAGCATCGGCGCGATCTACGTGCACAACGTCGACAAGCTCGACGTCGACGGCTACATCGCAAGCGGCTTCGCGAATCGAAGCATCGACATCCCCGTCCTGAAGCTTTCGTCGGTGACGAGCTACAAGCTCAAGGGCATCAGCCTCCCCGACTCGCTCGCGCTCTTTCGCGAAGTCACGACCGACGCGTCGTGCTCGGGCACGATCGAGGACAGCCCGAACGTCGTCGTCTCGCGCGTCCTCGCGGCCTCGCGCCCGCAGTCAGCGCGCGGAACGGCCGCGCACGGCGGCGGCACCTTCGTCGTCGACGTTCCGGTGCCGCTCAACACGTCCGTGCGCCTCCGCGCGCGCGTGCTCATGACGACGCTCACGTCGGACGCGACGCGCAGCCAGGGCAGCGCCGGGCTCGTCGCACGTTGCGGCGTCGACAACAAGAACGGGATCGCGAGTTTCGGGACGGCGATCACGAGCTCGACGAACCCGATGAATTCATCGAACCTCGCGGCGCTCGAAAATCAGTGGGCCGATGCTCCGTTCGTCAACGGCGCGACGATGCCGACCGCGGTTTGGACCGTCACGGGCGACAAAGCGCGCCTCACGATCACCAACCCCGGCACGACGTTCGACGCGGACGTGACCGTCTCGATCGAGCAGGACCAAGCGGCGACGCCGATCACGCTCATCGCGGGACCGTCTGCGCTCGCGACGAGCCTTCTCGCGTGGTACCGCGCGGACAAGGGCCTCGTCCTCGACGGCAGCGGCAACGTCTCCGGCTGGAACGACCAGAGCGGCAGCGGCGACGCAAACCGCAACCTCGCGCAGGCGACATCCGGCAAGCGCCCTGCGTACGTCGCGAACGACTCGGTCGCAGCCAACCGACCGGCGATGCACTTCGTGGCGGCGAGCCTGCAATACCTCACGTCGGGCGCGTGGGCCGGTGGCCCCTTCGTCGAGCCCTACACCGTCATGGTGATCGCGCGCGATGACGGCTCGGCGACGAGCCAAGTCTTCGTCGACAACCAAGTCGGTGCGGCGGGCGAGAACCTCGTCTGGAATCAGGCGGGCAACTACTTCGTCGCCGGCACGAGCACGGGCGTCGCAGCGTCCGCCACGCCGAAGATCTTCATCGCTGAGCACAACGGCGGCACGTCGCCGGTGAACATCAGCACGAACACGGGGGCGAATCTCGGCGCGCTCGGCGAGAATGTCACCGGCCTCACCGTGGGCGCGACGATCACGCCCGGCGTCTACCTGAACGGCTACGTCTACGAGATTGCGATCTGGAACCGTGTCCTCACGGCGACCGAGAAAGCGCAGCTCAACGCGTACGCCGCCCAGCGATACGGAATCGGAGTTTCACCATGAACGACACCGCCGCCCTCGTCGAATACGCGCGCCGATCTCACGACAACGCAGAGCGAACCGCGAACGCCGCGCTCCGCATGGAACAAACCGCCGCACGCATGGAGCGCGAGCTCGGTGAGGTGCGAAGGGACATCCGCAAGCTCACCGAAGTCGTCGGCGTTCTCACGGTGGCGCCGAAGCCGCGCCACATCTCCAAGAGCAAGTTCAATCCGTCGGATACGGGGTCGCACTTCATGGTGCCTGCGGAGGACCTCGATGAGCTGCTCGAGAAGCGCCAGCAGCGGGAAGACGCGACCGCGTATCGCCGTCTGTGGAAGCGCGTCCGCGTCCTCGTCCTCGCGCTCGGCACGGGCGCCGCGACGCTCGGCGGCGAACAGCTCGTAAAATGGCTCCTGCACCTCTGAAAGGAACGTCGATGGACTTCATCAAACGAAATTGGAAGCAGGGCGCGGTGCTAGCGCTCTCGGTCGTCGCGACGGGTCTCGTCGCCTTCCACAAGATCACCCCCGAGCAGTACGCCATGGGCGCGGTGCTGCTCGCCGGCGTCGGCGTTCACCTGCCGCCACTCACGTACCGCGCGCCGCTGTCGCCGAACGAGACCCGGGAGGACCTGCAATGAAATACCTAACGATTTGCTTCGCGCTGCTCGCGTGCACGGCGCGCGAAGGCGCAAAAGACGGCTACTCGCTCAAGTCCCACGCGTGCCTCGAGGCGTACGACGACGCGCCGCATCGTCGCTCGTGTCTCGAGTACGTGCGCGCGCAGTACGACGAAGCCGGCGCGCCGCCCGCGGCGACGATCGATGGAGGCTCCCATGAGTGATCCGAAAGTCGACATGCTCACCGAGGCCGCAAACATCGGCGGCGCCATCGTCACCGGGAACTACCTCGGAGCCATCGCGCCGACGAAGCGCCTGCTCGCCATGCTGGTGGCGTACGAGGCGCCGGCGATCAACGCCACGTCGCTCGACCCTGGCGATCGCGCGGAGGTCGACGCAGAGGTCGACGCCGAAGTGACCAAGTCGTGAGCCTCTGGCGCGAGCGCATCACGTGGGGCCTCACTGGTCTGTTAGTCGGAGCCGCGTGCACGGTTCTTACGGTGACCCAATGCCGCTAGAAGGATTCGACGCATCGAGTGGCACGCTCCGGTTCGCCGAAGCGGCGGCGCAGAAGTCGTTCGCGTTCCTCAAGGTCACGGATGGCGTCGGGTCGCTCAACAAGTGGCTCGACGCCCTCTCGACCGGCCTTCGCGGCGCCGGAATGAAGCTGCTCGGCGGCTACCACTTCCTCCGCGTGCGCCACGGCCGCGCGCAGGATGCAGACGCGCAGGCGCGCGAATTCGTGGCGCACCGCAAGGCCGCGTGCGTCGACGCGCTCCCGGCGATGCTCGACGTCGAGCTCGGCGAGCCGGGGTGCTCGAACCGCACGGCGACGCGCGAAGAGATCCGCGAAGCCGTCGAGCTCTTCATCGCGACATATCGCGAGCTCACCGATGACGGCTTGTGGGGCTACAGCTCGCCGGGGGAGATCGGCGTGATGGGCCTCGCGCTCATCCCCGCCTTCACGGAGCTCCCCCTCGTCGTCGCTGACTACGAGGCCGCCGAGCACGTCCCGCACCCGTTCACGGCGGTGATGTGGCAGTACCGCGGCGATGTCCTCGCGTTCGGCGGGGTGATCGACCTGCTTCGTTTCAACGGCTGCCTGGACGATTTGACGAAACAGAAGTGAGCGCCGGCCGATGGGCAAGTGTCGTCGCGCCCATCGGAGGTCTCGCACTACGGTGAGCGCGGCGGCATTCGTACAAAACGCCTCGTGTGTACGAATGGCGCAGTTTCACGTGGAACACGTGCGCCGGAGCAACGGTTTCGTAAACCGTAGGTCTCGAGTTCAAATCTCGAAGGCGGCTCAAATTCAGCCCGATCGTCTTCCGGTTGTTCCGATTGATCGGGTGCTGTTCTGGCGTTTTCGTACAGCATTCGTACGCGATGTACGAATCAGCTGCGCGCGGACGATCCGCGCCATGGCTTCGTCCTCGCCGGGCGCGTACGTCGTCGCGGCGAGTGGCGAGCCCTCCGCGTGGCCGAGGCCGCGGCCGATGAGATCGAGATCGACCCCGCCGTGCCGAAGCCACGTGCCCCACGTTCGTCGAAGGTCTTTCGGAGTGAAGTGCGGCATCTCGAGGCGCGCGGCGAGCTTTCGCAACACGATGTTCGGCGACGTCTTGGTGTTCCAGATACCAACGAACGGCGGGCCGTACTCGGCGGCGAGCTTCAAAAGCGGGCGGGTGAGGGGAGTGATCGGGACGAGGCGATCGCGAAACCGCGTCTTGCTTCCGCGCACGCGCACGAGGCCGCGCTTCCAATCGATGTCTCCGGCTTGCGCCTTCGGGACGTCGCCGACGTCGCTTCCCGTCGCCACGATCCACGCGACCCACGCCGCGCGCTCACCGTCGAGCGCGGCGAGCACGGCGCGCACCTCCGCGACGGTGAGCCAGCGCGTGCGCGGCTTGTGACCAGTGTCGAAGCGCTCCGGCATGAGCTCATCCCACGGGCGCGACGTCCATTGGTGCGCCTTCGCTAGCTTCCACGCCTGACGGAGGTAGCCGAGCTCGTGCCCGATCGTGATTCGCTTCACGCCTTCACGCGTGCGCACGTCGATGTACGCTGCGACGTCCGCGTATTCGATCGACGCGAGCGCGCGATTTCTCCAGAGCCGCGCGAAGTGGCCGAGCTTGTCGCGCGCGTTCTGCTTGGTGCCCTCCGTGCGCTTCCGCCGCTCGAGCGCGGCGTATACCAGGAGGATGGCATCCTCTATCGTCTTCTCTCGCGCGGTTGCGACACGTGGATCGTAGTGGGCTCGCACAACGGCGCGCGCTTCACCTTCGTCCGTCTTGCCGGTGCTCCATCGTTCGTTTCGCCAGTAGCACCACCAGACGCCGCCTTTGCTGCGTTGGTAGAGTTTCGGCGCGGCGTGGGCTCGCACTCATGCCTCTCTAGCCAGGACTCGTATGCCTGTCGAGAGACGCGGACGTGCTTGCCGGTCACGACCCGCGTCATCTGCTTCATGTACTCGTACGCCGTCGAGAGAGGAACGCGGAGATCTTCCGCGATGTCCTCCGCTCGTAGCTTGTCCGGCAAGCTCGCCATGGTGGTCTATGTGACTCTGTCCTCGCCGTCGCCGTAGCCGTAGCCGTAGCCGTCGCCGTAGCCGTAGCCGGAGCCGTAGCCGTCGCCGTCGCCG
>Ga0207674_10007985_pt1 | contig 12281 bp, 8 predicted proteins | sample KBSCornC72_FD_184303 | JGI IMG/M metagenome (GOLD analysis project Ga0207674, IMG submission 184303) | Corn rhizosphere microbial communities from Kellogg Biological Station, Michigan, USA - KBS Corn C7-2 (SPAdes) (version 2) | ecosystem: Host-associated > Plants > Roots > Rhizosphere > Soil ... | reverse complement strand
CCGCCGAATGCCTTGGCGATGCCGCGGATCGAAAGCAGCGGCTCGGTCATCGGGCCCCCACGCTTGCGGCTTTCGCCGCTGCGCTGCCCCCGGAGGGGGCGCAATTCGCGCCTTGGAGCGGTCCGGCGGCGCTCATGGGCCCCCCACGCTTGCGGCTTTCGCCGCTGCGCTGCCCCCGCACAGCGCGCAATTCGCGTCTTGCAGCGCTTCGGCGACGCGCATCATGCGGCAGTACCAACGCTCGCGCGGCGTTGCCGCAGGCCGCGCATCGCACCGGTCAGGGCGCCGACGATGCCTTGCGGAAAGACCAGCACCAGGACCAGGATCGCCGCGCCGAGCATCGCGCGCCAGTACTCGGTGTGCCGCGCCAGCGTGTCCTGCAGCCAGGTGAGCAAGGCAGCACCGGCGACGGGTCCGAACAACGTCTGCAGACCGCCGAGCAATACCATCACCAATCCGTCGACCGAGCGCGGTATCGACAGGGACTCGGGCGAAATGCTGCCCTTGGAAAACGCATAGAGCGACCCGGCGAGTCCGGCAGCGACGCCGGCGATCACGAAACCCGCCCAGCGGACGGTGCGCACGTCGATGCCGATCGCGGCGGCGCGTCGCGGCGAGTCGCGCGTGGCGCGGAGCGCATAACCGAACGGCGCGAAGACGATGCGCCACAACAGGGCGATGGCGCCACCGGCGAGTGCGAGCGTCAGCCAGTAGTAGGCGACGCGCGACGACACCCACGGCGCGGGCCATACGCCGACCAGGCCGTTGCTGCCACCGGTCAGCGCGTCCCACTGGTAGACGGTGGCCCAGGTGATCTGGGCGAAGGCAAGCGTCAGCATGGCAAGGTAGACGCCCGAGAGGCGCACGCAGAACCAGCCGAAGACGAGTGCGCCGATACCTGCCGCCAGCGGCGCCGCGATCAGCGCGACCTCCATCGGCACTGCCCGTGCCGCGAGCGCCGCGGCATAGGCGCCGAGTCCGAAATACGCGGCGTGGCCGAACGACGCCATGCCGCCGGGTCCCATGATGAAATGCAGGCTGACCGCAAACAGCGCGAATATCAGCATGTCGGCGCCGAGCACCAGCGCGTATTCGTCGGCGACGAATGGCGCGACGGCGAGCGCGGCGAGCAAAAAGCCGGCGGCCAGCGCGAAGCGCCATCCCGGCACCCGTTGCAGATCGCGCTGCTCGGCGACAGCCGCCGGCGCTGGCGGCTGGCCATACAGGCCCCACGGGCGCGCGATCAACACGATCGCCATCACGACGAACTCCGCGACCAGGCTCAGCTTCGCGAACGACACGACCGCGCCTAGCACCGCGACGTCGCCGATGCCGATGCAGAGCGCCCTGACGGCGCCGATGATCAGCGCCGCGACGAATGCGCCGCGAATGCTGCCGAGGCCGCCGACGACGGTCACGACGAAGACTTCGGCAATGATCGTCAGGTCCATGTTCAGATTGGCCGGCTCGCGCGGCAGCTGCAGCGCGCCGGCGAGTCCCGCGAGCAGCGCGCCGACGAAGAACACGCCGGAAAAAAGCCACGACGGATTCACGCCGAGACTTGCGGTCATGTCGCGATCCTCGGTTGCCGCGCGCACCAAGAGACCCCAGCGCGTACGCGACAGCGCCAGCGAGAGTACCGTCAGCACAACCGGAGCGAGGACGATCAGCAACAGATCGTATTGCGGCACCGGCTGGCCGAAGATCGTGATCGCGCCGGCGAGTCCTGGCGCGCGCGGTCCCAGAAGATCCTCGGGACCCCAGAGCGCCAGCGTCGCATCCTTGACCAGCAGAACGACGCCGAAGGTCGCGATCAGCTGCAGCAATTCGGGCGCGCCGTAGAGCCGCCGCAGCAGGGCTCGCTCGATGACCACGCCCAGGACGCCGACGGCCAATGCCGCGAGCAGCACGCCGCCCCAGTAGCCGAGCGGCCCCGAGCCGAAGCGCCCGATCAGCGTGTAGGCGAGATACGCGCCCAGCATCATCAGCGAACCGTGCGCGAAATTGACCACGCGCGTGACGCCAAAGATCAGCGACAGCCCGGCGGCGACCAGGAACAGCGACGACGCGCCGGCCAGGCCGTTAAAAAGCTGAACGAGGAGCGCGGAGAAAGTCAGGAACGACGTGCGGCGTCAGTTGGCCGGGCGGTGTGCACGCACCCAGTCGTCCGAAGGCAGGTAGTCGGCGCCGTCGGCGTACTTGGCGTCGACCATCACGCCCTTGCCGTCCTTGATCGCGAGTCTGCCGACATAGGCGCCCATCGTCGACTGATGATCGATCGCGCGATAACGGATCGTGCCGAACGGCGTTTCGACGACCAGATTCGCCATCGCGGCGATCAGCTTGGCATTGTCGGTGGACTTCGCCTTGCGGATGGCCGCCGCCGCGCTCATGACGACGCTGTAGCCGACGACCGACCCCTGGCGCGGATAGTCGTTGAACTTGGCGCGATAGGCGTCGAGAAAACGCTTGTGCGCGGGTGTGTCGATCGCATACCACGGATAACCGGTGACATACCAGCCGACCGGTGCTTCGTCCTTCAGCGGGTCGAGATACTCGGGCTCGCCGCCGAGCAGGTCGAACACCGGCCGATCCTTGAACAGGCCGCGCAACTCGCCCTCGCGCACGAACTTGGCGAGATCACCGGCGAACAGCGACGAAAAGATCGCCTCCGGCTTGGCCTCTATCATCGCCTGCACGACCGGGCCCGCTTCGATCTTGCCCAAGGGCGCCGCGAATTCGACGAATTCGATGCCCGAGCCCTGGCGCGCGATCATCTGCTTCTTGAAGGCCTCGGTTGCCGACTTGCCGTACTCGTAATCGGGGTAGACGATCGCCCAGCGCCGCTTGCCGAGCTTGGCCGCCTCGGGCACCAGCATCGCGGTCTGCATGTAGGTCGACGGGCGAAGGCGGAACGTGTACTTGTTGCCGTTGTCCCACACGATCTTGTCGGTCAGCGGCTCCGAGGCCAGAAACAGCCGTTGCCGCTGCTTGGCGAAATCGGCGACCGCCAGGCCGACGGCCGATGAGAACGTCCCCATCAGGATATCGACCTTTTCGCGCGACACCAGCTCCTCGGCCACCCGCACTGCATCGCCGGGACTGCCGGTGTCGTCGCGCACGATCAATTCGACCGGCCGCCCGAGGAGGCCGCCGCCCCGGTTGATCTCGCCCAGCGCCAGCTCCATGCCGTGCCGATAGGCTTCGAGAAATGCCGGAAAGGTCTTGTAGCTGTTGAGCTCGCCGAGCTTGATCGGCTGCGCGGCCGCGGACAACGCAAAAAGCGCCGCGCCCGCCAGCAGATATCGGATCATCGCTGCGTTTGTTTTCATTCGAGCTCCGCGATTCGGCAGGAGGCGCACGCCTTCGCAGCGTCATCCGCCGTGAAGTATGCATGATAGCGGTCGCCTGCCACGCAGGGGAAGCAATGCTTTCTCCTCGATGCAGGGCCTAAGGTTCTATGCATATGCGCCGAGGAGCCGGTCGCGCCATCGTCGCCCGGGTAAAATATCGCATTTGCCCAATCCTGCTGCCGGCCGGTGCCGCAATGCCGCCGGCGCATGCCGCATGACACCTCGATGCTGAAGCTCGCTTTCGGACTGACTTTTGCCGACCTGTACGCGACCGCGGGGCTTGCTCGCGTCGATGCGTCGTTCCTCGCGTTCCTGCGCGCCGCCGATGCCGGGCTGGCGGATAGGCTGGTCGCGGCACGCGCCGACAGGGCGGCGCTCGACCGCGGCGACGAATCGGCGCTGCTGATCGCCATTGCGCCGCATCTGGAGGACTTTGTCGCGCTGCTGTTCGGCGTTGAAGCCGAAGTCGCTGCCTTGCAAAAAGCGCAGCATGAGCTGGCACCCCTGTATGCGTGCAAGCGGCAGGTCGTGCAGCGCAAGGCGATGAACAAGTACAAGGCCGACGCGGCGGTGGCCTTCGACGGCGATGCGCTGCGCGCCGAGCTCGAGATGCGGCTCGGCGCGCCGCTCCAGGGCCTGGCTGGGGAACTGGCATTCGCGCGCGCGGTTGGCGCATGGAGTGTCGACGAAGCCGCGCACGGCGCCGATCTCGACCTGGCGCTTCGCTATGCCGCGTGGGCGGCGCAGACGCCGGCCGGCAAGGCGCGGCACCGTTCCGGCGTGCTGTTCAAGGCGCCGCGCAAGCTCGATTACCTGCGCCTGATCCCGGTCGAGCACCACCGCGAGCAGGGCATCGACAGCTTCCGCCTGCCGGACGACCATCGGCGGCGGCGCGACGGCTTCGCGCTGACCGACGCCGGCACCGATCTCGCGGGCGGACTCGACCAGGCCAACTATTGCATCTGGTGTCACGAGCAGCAGAAGGATTCGTGCTCGACCGGCCTGCGCGAGAAGAAGACGCCGGACGGTGCGGTGCCGCCGTTCAAGCGCTCGCCGTTCGGCGTGCCGCTCGCCGGCTGTCCGCTCGAGGAGCGCATTTCCGAATTCCACAAGCTGCGCGCGGAAGGATGGGCGCTGGGCGCGCTGGCGATGATCTGCATCGACAATCCGATGGTCGCCGGCACCGGTCACCGCATCTGCAACGACTGCATGAAGTCGTGCATCTACCAGAAGCAGGAGCCGGTCGACATCCCGCAATCCGAGACGCGCGTGCTGAAGGACATCCTGGCGCTGCCCTGGGGTTTCGAGATCTACGGGCTGCTGACGCGATGGAATCCGCTCGACCTTTCCCGCCCGTTGCCGCGAGCCCCGACCGGCAAGCGCGTGCTCGTCGTCGGCATGGGTCCGGCCGGGTTCACGCTCGCGCATCACCTGCTGAACGACGGGCACACGGTGGTCGGCGTCGACGGCCTCAAGATCGAGCCGCTGCCCGCGTCGGTGTCCGGCGTGACGACCACCGGCTCGCGCGTCCCGTTCGAGCCGATACGCGACATCGAGCTGCTGCGCGAGCCCTTGGACCAGCGCGTGATGGCCGGATTCGGCGGCGTCGCCGAGTACGGGATCACCGTGCGCTGGGACAAGAATTTCCTCAAGCTGCTGCGTCTTTTGATCGAGCGCCGCGACCGCTTTGCCCTGTGCGGCGGCGTGCGCTTCGGCGGCACGCTCGACGCCGAAGATGCGTTCGCGCTGGGTTTCGACCACATCGCGCTCGCCGCCGGGGCCGGCCGGCCCACGGTGCTCGATCTGCCGAACGCGCTGGCCAAGGGCGTGCGCACCGCGTCGGACTTCCTGATGGCGCTCCAGCTTACCGGGGCGGCGCGCAAGGATTCGGTCGCCAACATGGAGATCCGCCTGCCGGTCGTCGTCATCGGCGGCGGCTTGACCGCGATCGATACCGCGACCGAGTCGCTGGCGTACTACCCGGTACAGGTGGAGAAATTCGTCGCGCGTTACGACGCGCTGGTCGCGGGGCGCGGGCGCGAGCGGGTCGAGTCCGAGTGGACCGAAGACGAGCGCGAGGTCGCGCTCGAATACCTGGCGCACGGGCGGGCGATTCGCGCCGAGCGTGCTGCGGCCGCGCGCGAGGGCCGCGCCGCGCGCGTGCTCGAATTGCTGCAGTCGTGGGGCGGCGTGACGATCGCTTACCGCCGCCGGCTGATCGACAGCCCCTCGTACACGCTCAACCATGAAGAGGTCGAGAAAGCGCTGGAAGAGGGCATTCGTTTCGCCGAAGGCCTGACGCCGCTGGCGATCGACGTCGACGCGCGCGGGCGCGCCAGCGCGCTGCGGGTATCGGTCCAGCACAACGACGGCGACGGTGTCTGGCACGAAGCCGGCCGGGCCTCGTTGCCGGCGCGCACCGTGCTGATCGCCGCGGGTACGCAGCCCAATACGGTGCTCGCGCGCGAGGACGCCGCGCATTTTCACCTCGACGGCAAATATTTCCGCGCCGTCGACGAGACCGGCAATGTCGTCAAGCCGGCCCCCGGCTTGGCCAAGCCCGCGGTCGCGCACGTGCTGACCGCGATCGAGCCCGATGGCCGCGCGATCAGCTACTTCGGCGATCTGCACCCGTCCTATTTCGGCAACGTCGTCAAGGCGATGGGCAGTGCCAAGCAGGGCTATCCGATCGTCAGCCGCATGGTCGCGCGCGTCGCGCCTGCCTCGGCGCTCGACGACGCGCGATTCCTCGCGCTGGTCAACGGCGAGCTTCGCGCCAGCGTCGAGCGCGTCGTCCGGCTGACGCCGACGATCGTCGAGGTCGTCGTGCGCGCGCCGGCGGCGGCAAGGAAGTTCGCGCCGGGACAGTTCTATCGGCTGCAGAATTTCGAATCGCTGGCGCAGCGTACTGCGGGCACGCGACTGGCGATGGAAGGTCTCGCGCTGACCGGCGCCTGGGTCGATCGCGGGCGCGGCCTGGTATCGACGATCGTCCTCGAGATGGGCGGATCTTCCGATCTTTGCGCCCAGCTCGAGCCAGGCGAGCCTATCGTGCTGATGGGCCCGACCGGGTCGCCGACCGAAATCGAACCGGGCGAGACGGTGGTGCTCGCCGGCGGCGGGCTGGGCAATGCGGTGCTGTTCTCGATCGGGCAGGCGTTTCGCAATGCCGGCTCGAAGGTGCTGTATTTCGCCGGCTACCGGCACATGATCGACCGCTACAAGATCGCCGATATCGAAGCGGCGGCCGACCTGGTCGTCTGGTGCTGCGACGAGGCGCCGGGTTTCGTTCCGCGCCGGCCGCAGGACAAGACTTTCGTGGGCAACATCGTGCAGGGGATGCTCGCCTATGCGAAAGGCGAGCTGGGCGACGCGACGATCGCGATCGGTGCGGCGGACCGCATCATCGCCATCGGCTCGGACAAGATGATGGCGGCGGTCGGCGCGGCGCGACACACGGTGCTGAAGCCCTATCTCAAGCCCTCGCATCGCGGCATTGCCTCGATCAACTCGCCGATGCAATGCATGATGAAGGAAATCTGCGCGCAATGCCTGCAACCGCAGCACGATCCCGCGACCGGCAAGCTCAGCTACGTTTTTTCCTGCTTCAATCAGGATCAGGCGCTCGACAGCGTCGATTTCGCCGGGCTCGATGCGCGCTTGTCGCAGAACGCCGTGCAGGAAAAGCTGACTGCGCAATGGGTCGAGCATTGCCTGCACGCCGCGGCCGCCGACGCCTGATCGCGACGTACTGACGCCGCGCGCATGAACGCGCACTGTTGCCGATTGGCGACGCTGCGCATGCTTCTCGGTTACTTCTGGTTACAACCGCTGTCGGCGCAACGTCAGCGTCGCACGTTATCCACTGCAGGCGCATAGGCGAGCGAAGCCGTCGGGAACCGGCGGCCGACGTAAGCCCGTCGAAGTGCTGAAGGCATTTTGCGGCGCGCAATGCGGCGGGACCGGCACAGTTTCTGCTCGAGTTATCCCAAGACGTGACCTTGCGGCCCGCCGTGCGTAATAGATGCAAGCAGAGCGGTAATTTTTGCGCGCATCGGCACACGCTACCAATCATCAAGCGAGGAGAAAGCATGAACAAGATCCAATCTAGGCTGCGGCTGGTGACGGCCGTCCTGGCCGGCGCGGCGATGCTGCTGCTCTCGGGAGCAGGCATGGCCGATCCTCCGGATCGCGTGGCGCGGCTGAGCTTTTTCAGCGGCCCGGTCAGCTTCTCGCCGGCCGGCGAAGACGAGTGGGCGCTGGCCACGCCGAATCGCCCGCTGGTCACCGGCGACCGACTCTGGGCCGACGCCGGTGGCCGCGCCGAACTGCAGGCGGGGAACGTCGCCCTTCGTCTGGGCGAGTCGACCAATGTGAACGTGTTGAACCTCGACGATCGCACGACGCAGCTCGAGCTCACGCAGGGCTCGCTGTATGTCCGCGTATGGCGGATCGATCGCGGCGACACGGTGGAAATCGATACGCCGAATCTCGCATTCACCGTCGACCGCGTCGGCCGTTATCGCATCGATGTCGATGCCGACGGCAACGTCACGACAGTGGCAGTATTCGCCGGACAAGGCGAAGCGTACGGCGAAGGCGCGGCCTACCGCATCGCCGCCGGCGATCGCTACAGCTTCAGCGGAACGGGGCTGCGCGACTACGAGTACAGCGACGTCGGCGCGCCGGACGACTTCGACAGCTGGGCAGCGGAGCGCGATCGCCGCTACGAGACGTCGGTGTCCGCGCGCTATGTGTCGCGCGACGTGATCGGCTATCAGGATCTCGATCAGTACGGCACCTGGAGCGTCGTCGCCGACTATGGCAACGTCTGGTACCCGCGCTCGGTGCCGAGCGGCTGGGCGCCGTATCGAACCGGACACTGGGTATGGATCGATCCGTGGGGATGGACGTGGATCGACGACGCGCCGTGGGGCTTTGCCCCCTATCACTACGGCCGTTGGGCGTTCGTGACCGGTCGCTGGGGATGGATACCGGGTCCGGTCAGCGTGCGGCCGGTCTATGCTCCGGCGCTGGTCGCCTTCATCGGCGGCGGGGATCTTCGTCTGTCGCTGTCGGTCGGCGGCGTCGCAGCGGGCATCGCCTGGTTCCCGCTCGGCCCCGGCGAGGTGTACCAGCCGGCATATCGCGTCAGCCGCGAGTATTTCACCAACGTCAACGTCAGCAACACGCGCGTGACCAACGTCAACATAACGAACGTCTACAACAACTACACCACCAATACCACGGTGACCAACGTGACCTACCGCAATCGCGAGGCGCCGGGTGCGGTAACGGCCGTTCCTACCACCGCGTTCGTGCAGTCGCAGCCGGTCGCGCGGGCGGCCGTCCAGATGCCGCGCGAGGTCATAACGCGCCAACCCGTGAGCCCTGTCGCCCGTGTCGCGCCGACCCGCGCCAGCCTTGTCGCCGCGTCAGCCGCGGCACCTGCGACCGCTGGAGGCCAGCACAGGCCGCCGGCGCGGGCACTGCAACGCGAGGTCGTGGCCAGGACCAAGCCGCCGGCACCACCGCCTGCGTTCGCCGCCCGCCAGGCGGCACTCGCCGCCAACCCGGGCCGACCGGCCGAGCCGACTGCGGCCGCCCCGCAGCAGCCCGCTGCGGCAGGCGCAGCGCCGGCTCGTAACGTCAAGCTCGTCGCGCCGACGCAGGCGGCCGCACCGGCGCCGAAGGAAGAAGGCCGACGCGGCCGCGGCCAGCTCGAGCGGCGCGCCGGCGCCCCCGGCGCCCCGCAGGGCGCGCCCGCGGCAGCCCAAGGCGCCCCAGCCGGTCCACAAACCGCGCCGGGGCCGCAACCGGGCGCACCCGCGACCGGCCAGGCACCTAGAGGCGCCGCGCCGCCGACTGCGGCGGGACAAACACCGCCCGTGCCCCGCCCGCCGGACGCCGAGCAGCGCCGCCAGCAGGCCGAGCAGCAGCGGCAGCAGCAGCAAAACCAGCAGGCCGAGCAGCGCCGCCAGCAGCAGGAACAGCAGCGGCAACAGGCCGAGCAGCAGCGGCAGCAGCAGCAGAGCCAGCAGGCCGAACAGCGCCGCCAGCAGGAGCGGCAGCAGGTCGAGCAGCAGCGGCAGCAGCAGCAAAGCCAGCAGGCCGAGCAGCAGCGGCAGCAGCAGCAAAGCCAGCAGGCCGAGCAGCGCCGTCAGCAACAGGAGCAGCAGCAGCGGCAGCAGGCCGAGCAGCAGCGGCAGCAGCAAAGCCAGCAGGCCGAGCAGCGCCGCCAGCAGCAGGAGCAGCAGCAGCGGCAACAGGCCGAGCAGCAGCGGCAGCAGCAGCAAAGCCAACAGGCCGAGCAGCGCCGCCAGCAGCAGGAGCAGCAGCGGCAGCAGGCCGAGCAGCAGCGGCAGCAGCAGCAAAATCAGCAGGCCGAGCAGCGCCGCCAGCAGCAGGAGCAGCAACGGCAGCAGGCCGAGCAACAGAAGCGCGAAGCCCGGCCGCCTGAGCCTCCGCGTGCGGCGCCGCCGGCGCCGCCACGGGAGCCCCCGAAGGGTGAGCCCAAGCGGGACGAAGGCAAGGACAAGGACAAGGATCAGAAGGACAAAAAGGGCTCCGAAGGCTGATCCGCGCCGATCGCAACGACGTGCGGCCGCACCTTGGATGGTGCGGCCGTTTTCTTATCGGCGCGCCCGGCTTTTGGTCTTGGGGGCAGGGGGTCCGGCAAGCGACGCCCTGGAGCGGACGGCCAAACGGCACGGTTAATGCTGCAACGGTGTCGTGGCCGGCATCGCGCGCGCATCCGCAGGCAATCGCAGAAATATTTACAAGCACTTGTAAATAGTTGTGCCTGTGCAGTCGCTTCGGCGCGGCGCGCGAATCGGCCGGGCAATCCGGCGGCGGCTTTTCGCCGTCACTCGACCGCAGGAGATCACATGACACCGATCATCGCCGGGAGATTCGAGCAGGAAGCGGAGGCCGACCGTGCGGCCGAGGCGCTGCGACAACAAGGTTTCGCCGCGGAAGATGTGACTGTCTTCTACCTCAACCCGCCCGGGCAGCACGCGACCTTCGCAGTAGGCGGCGATCGCGACAAGTCGCACGGCGCGACGCATGCGCACAGCGGGGCGCTCAAAGGCGCGGCGATCGGGGGCGTTGTCGGACTCGGCGTCGGCGTTGCAGCGGCGCCGCTGGTGGGACCGGCCGCCGCCGTTGCGGGCGCTGGTGCAGGCGCCTACGTCGGATCGCTCGCCGGTGCGCTCAACGACATGGGCGAAGGCGATTCGGCGGCCAAGGAGGCGGGCGAGCCGCTGCCCGAAACGCCGGCCGACGGCGTGCCTCTCGAGCGTCCGGCCGGCTTTATCGTCGCGGCGCGCGCGCCCGAATATGCGCGAAGAGTTGTCGCCGCGAATGTGCTGGAATCGATGGGCGCGAAGGACGTCGAGCGTGCCGACGGCACCTGGCAAATGGGGAAATGGGTCGATTTTGACCCGCTGCAGTCACCGAAACTGGTCGATCCGCCGGCGTCGGGCCGCGGAGCGGCGCAGCGCTAGCGAACTACCACAGACCGCACAAGGAGAAACCAATGAACATTACGCTGACGTGGGGACCGCTGATTTCGCTGATCGCAGGCATCCTGATCCTGCTGGTTCCGCGGTTGCTCAACTACATCGTTGCGATTTACCTGATCATCTTTGGCTTAATAGGGCTGTTCGGACTCGGCAACATGCACCTGCGATGACGGTGGCGCACTAAGTCGCGCTAGACGACTTTCACATTGATGCTCGACAGGCCATCGATGTGGGCTTCCATCACGTCGCCCTTCACGACCGGGCCGACATTCTCCGGCGTGCCCGAATAGATAATGTCGCCGGCCGCAAGCTCGAACGCCTCGGAGAGCTTGCTTATCTGCTCCGCGACCGACCAGATCATCTGCGAAAGATCGGCGTTCTGCTTGGTCTGGCCGTTGACTTTCAGCCAGATCGCTCCCTTGGTGAAATGTCCGACGGCCGCAACCGGCTGCAGCGGTCCGAGCGGCGCCGAATGATCGAAGCTCTTGCCGATTTCCCAGGGTTTCTTTTCTTCGCCCGCCGCCCGTTGCAGATCGCGCCGCGTCATGTCCAGGCCGACCGTATAGCCGAAAACGTGACCGAGCGCCTGATCGATCGGGATGTTGCGCCCGCCGCTCTTGAGCGCCGCGACCAGCTCGACCTCGTAGTGATAGTTCTTGGTCAGCGGAGGGTAGGGGTGGTCGGCGACCGTGCCTGGCGGCACGTTCTGTACGGCGTCGGTGGGCTTCTGAAAAAAGAACGGCGGCTCGCGTGTCGGATCGGAACCCATCTCACGCGCATGCGCCGCGTAATTGCGTCCGATGCAATAGATGCGGCGCACCGGAAAAAGCTCGCTGCTGCCCGCGATCGGAATGAAGGTCGGCGCGACGGTGAACGGCGTGCGCGCCTGTGCCGCCGCGGCTCCGGACATCGCATAGCCGGCGCCGCCGGCGGCAAGCGCGCTCGCGCGGAGCAGGATTTCCCGGCGCTGTTTCGACGTCATGGCCGCCTCTAGCGCCCTTTCGGGCTCGCCTTGGTGCGAGGCATGACCCGCGGCACCGACGGGGCCTGCGGGCGCTTGACTTGCGGAATCTGGATCGGCTGCCCGGTCTTGGCGTCGCGTCCGCGAAAACTGCCACTGCCCTTGCCTTTGCTCATCGGTCGATCTCGCTTCGGTGGGAGGACTCGATCATCATGCTACTGCGCATCGGCGGCCGCAAGCCTTGCCGCCGCGGCTCGCTCACGCTTCGGCCGTCAGCAACGACACCCCGAGGCGGGCGCGGCGCGACAGCCACGGACTCGGCCGGTAGCGCGGGTCGCCGTAGGCGCGCGCGAGCTCCTGCAGGATCGTGAGCACGCGAGCCGGGCCGAGCGCATCGCCCCACGCCAGCGGTCCCATCGGATAGGCGAGGCCGATGCTGACGGC
>Ga0207674_10007984_pt1 | contig 12281 bp, 14 predicted proteins | sample KBSCornC72_FD_184303 | JGI IMG/M metagenome (GOLD analysis project Ga0207674, IMG submission 184303) | Corn rhizosphere microbial communities from Kellogg Biological Station, Michigan, USA - KBS Corn C7-2 (SPAdes) (version 2) | ecosystem: Host-associated > Plants > Roots > Rhizosphere > Soil ... | reverse complement strand
GCGCAAGAACATCACCGCCGGCGTCGCCCACGTGAACGCCAGCTTCAACAACACCATGATCACCATCACCGACGCGCAGGGCAACGCCATCGCGTGGAGTTCGGCCGGGATGATGGGCTTCAAGGGCAGCCGCAAGTCGACGCCCTACGCCGCCCAGGTCGCGGCCGAGGATGCGGGCCGCAAGGCCGCCGACCACGGCGTCCGCACGCTCGAGGTCGAGGTCAAGGGCCCCGGATCGGGCCGCGAGAGCGCTCTTCGCGCGCTGCAGGCGGTCGGCTTCACGATCACCTCGATCCGCGACGTGACCCCGATCCCGCATAATGGCGTGAGGCCGAGCAAGCGCCGCCGGGTCTAACGGATTGCTGGACTGCGCCTCGGCCTCAAGCCGGGGTGCGAAGAAGTTTGAAATCAGGGGCCTCCGCCCCCAACTGCCAAGGGATGAACATGGCCGTCAACGCAAAGAACTGGCAGGAACTCAAGAAGCCCAACGCGCTCGAGAAGAAGCAGTCCGGAGGCGACAGCCGCCGCCGCGCCGTCTTCGTCGCCGAGCCGCTGGAGCGCGGCTTCGGAATGACTCTCGGCAACTCGCTTCGCCGGGTGCTCCTCTCCTCGCTTCAGGGCGCAGCCGTCACCTCGATCAAGATCGACGGCGTGCTGCATGAGTTCTCTTCGCTCGCCGGCGTCCGCGAGGACGTCACCGACATCGTGCTCAACGTGAAGCAGATCGCCTTGAAGATGGAAGGCGAGGGGCCCAAGCGCCTCCACCTCTCCGCCACCGGGCCGACCGAGGTCACCGCGGGCATGATCGCCGCCACCGGCGACATCGAGGTCACCAATCCCGACCTCATGATCTGTCACCTCGACGAGGGCGCGACGCTCAACATGGAGCTGATGGTCGACATCGGCAAAGGCTATCAGCCGGCCGCCGCCAACCGCCCGGCCGATGCGCCGATCGGTCTCATCCCCGTCGACGCGCTCTACAGCCCCGTTCGGCAGGTCGCCTACAAGGTCGAGAACACCCGCGTCGGGCAGGAGCTCGATTACGACAAGCTCACGCTGACGATCGAGACCGATGGCACGGTGACGCCCGAAGACGCGCTCGCTTATGCGGCGAGGATCCTCCAGGACCAGCTGCAGCTGTTCGTCCACTTCGACGAGAGCCAGGTCCGCATGGCGCCGTCGCCGATGATCGGCCAGGCCGTGCCGATGGCGGCGGAAGCGCCGACCGACACCAACCAGCTCAACCGCTACCTTTTGAAGAAGGTCGACGAACTCGAACTGTCGGTGCGCAGCGCCAACTGCCTCAAGAACGACAACATCATCTACATCGGCGACCTCGTCCAGAAGACCGAAGCCGAGATGCTGCGGACCCCGAACTTCGGGCGGAAGTCCTTGAACGAGATCAAGGAAGTCCTCGCGAGCATGGGCCTCCGCCTCGGCATGGACATCCCCGGCTGGCCGCCGGAGAATATCGAGGAAATGGCGAAGAAGCTCGAACAGGAAATGCTGGGCTAATCCCAACCATTTCCGACGAAGGGCCACCCTCCGCGGTGGCCCTTTTCATATGGAAGCCGCCGAACGTAAGGGCGGCAACCTGCCGACCCGCCGACCCGTCTGAGCCCTGCTCCTGAGATTGAGCGATTGGCATCGATCCGCCGAACCATTTTCCATGCTTACGCGAGCCGTCCTGCGCGATATGTACCGCGCCTGAGGGGACCGGCTGCTGCTCAAGAAGGCTACGCCCGAACGCCTGAGCGCTTTTTCCGACGGCGTGTTCGCCGTGCTGATCACCGTCCTCGTGCTCGAGCTTCGGCCGCCAGCTGAGCCGACCTATGCGGGGCTGCTCGGGCTTTGGCCGCGGTGGCTCAGTTATGCGGTCAGTTATCTCTTCATCGCGATCGTTTGGGCGAACCATCATTATTTGATGCGGCATGCGCGCGAGACGACGGGGCGGCTGTTGTGGGTCAATTTCGCGCATCTGTTCTCGATGTCGCTGCTGCCTTTCTCGACCGCGTGGATGGCGACGAGCGAGCTCGCTCCGCAGCCGGTTTCGTTCTACGCCGCGGTCTTCTTCCTGGTGAACCTCACCTATTGCGCGCTGATCTGGGAGTTGGTGCGCGATGAGGCCGCGACAGCGCGCGTGCGCAAGGCGATGCGGCGGCGGTCGCTCGTCACGCTGGCGCTGTTCGGAGGTGCTGCGGTGCTGGCGTCGTGGCTGCCGATCGTCGGTCTCGCGATCTGCATTGCATGCCTGATCGGCTATCTCCGGCCCGAGCCATAGGTGCTATGAAGCGCGCAGGAGGGGGTGATCATGGCCGAGACGAAGTTCGAACGGCACCGCCAGCCGTGGCGGCAGGACGAGATTCAGAAGCTTCACCAGCTGACGGCCAAGGGCATGTCGGTCCGCGCGATCGCGAAGGCGCTGACACGGAGCGAGGAGTCGGTGAAGGATCGGGCCAAGCTCGACCGGCTCAAGATCGCGAAGCTGCGCTAGGCTGCGCCGGGAAAGGCCTCAGCGCGCGTCCCACTCGCGCACCGTCACTTCGGAGCAGTCGTGGATGTGCAGCGGGTCTTGCCGCGCGAGCTCGCGTGCCGCTTCGAGGCTGTCGACTTTGATGACATAGGCGCCGCCGGAGCGGTCGGTGAACGGCCCGGCCTGCTCGAGGAGCCCGCGATCGCGGAGAGACTGCAGGAAATCGTAATGCGCCGGAACGAATGAGGCGTCGAACTGCGGCTTGCGGATGGTGAGCACGAGATATTTCATCCGGGCGCTGTGCACTGTCGATGCGGGGACGCCAAGGCGCAGCCCGGCGAGCTGTGGGAACAAACCTCCCAGCCGATGGAACGCTGTCGCAACGACTTCGTTGGCGCACCGGCATTGCCAGAATGGAGGACCGGAAATGAAGAGATTTCTGATTATCGCGACGGCGACCGCGGTGCTTGGGGCCTGCGCGACGACGCCGAAGATGCAGACCTGCCCCGACGGATCGCAGGTCGCGGCCGACCAGCCCTGTCCGCCGCCCCCGGCGCCTCCGCCGCCTCCGCCTCCGCCGCCGCCGCCGCCTCAGACGACGTGCCCGGACGGATCGACGGTCCCGGCCGGCACCGCCTGTCCGGTCCCGCCGCCTCCGCCGCCGCCGAGCTCGGCGGGCGAACACGGCTGAGCATAAGCCTGGTTGCGCGGCGCTGGCTCGATGGGGCCGGCGCCGCGCGGCCGCCTTTTCGTTCATTTGAGAGCGTTTACTTAGCGTTGGCGAGCGCCCGAGGGCGCGCATTGTCGACGAACCACGGGATTTTCGCGGGCAAGCCGAACTGGATTCGCGGCTGAAAAGAGCCGACCGTTCGAGGCTTGGAATCGGGGCAATCGGCGGGGAATGCACATGGCCAGCTCGGTAGGATCGCGGCCGACTCATTACGATGCGCTGGGGCTGAAGCCGACGGCGAGCCAGCAGGAGATCGCCGACGCATTCGGCAAGGCGATGGGCATGTTCGGCGCGCATCCGCTGGCCGACGCCGCGCGGATCGGCGCCGCGTTCGAGGTTTTGCGCGACCCGGAGAGACGGCGCGCCTATGACGCGGCGATGGGGCTGAACGAGAAAGCGAAGCCGCAGCCGGTGTTCTCGACCTATGCGAGCCAGTGGAACGGGACGGGATTCATCGGCTCGGGATGGAAGCCGCAAACGGCGGCAGCCCCACCCGCGAGCGCGCCGCCTCCCGCCCCGAAGGAGGAAGCGCGGCGAGCGCCGGAGCCCGCCCCGGCGCCTCAGCCCGAGACTCCGGCGGAGCCGAGGGTCGCCTCGTTCATCGCCGAATCGCTGCGCGATATTGCCAGGCCGGCGGCGACGCCTGAGCCCGCTCACGAGCCTAAGCCCGCGCCGAAGCTGGAGGCCGTGCCCGAAGCGAAGCGCGAGCGGATCCCGCCGGTGCATTTCGACGAGCTTCCGTGGGCTCGGGGTGAGGTCGAGGATGCGCCGGACGTGGGGGAATCGCGCCCGATCGAATGGAAGCGGATCGGGATTGTCGCCGGCGGGCTGGTCATCGGCGCGGGGCTGATTGGCGCGCTGGCCGGGTCGTGGGTGAAGGATGACGTCCAGGCGCAGGCCGAGCCGGCACTGTCGGCCGAGCTGCCCGCGGCGAAGCCGGCCGCTGCCGCGCCATCACCCGCCGCACCGGTCATGGCCGAAGCGGTGCAGACGCAGCCGGAGGTCCAAGCGGCTCCTGTCAGGCGCACCGCGCCTACGCCGAAGCCGCCCGCCGAGCCGCAGGTCGCTCAGGCTCAGCCGCTCGAGATTCCGGCGGCAGACGTTGCCGAGGCGAGCGCGGAGCTGGCGGCCGATCCACTGGCGCCGAAACCGGTCGCGGCGTCCATGCCGCTGCCGAATGCGGTGGTGGCGCGAACGATCGAGCGGATCGGCTATTCGTGCGGCGAGGTCGCCTCGACCAGTCCGATGGAAGGCGATGGCGTGTTCAAGATCACTTGCACCTCAGGCCAATCCTACCGCGCCGCGCCGGTGCACGGCCGATATCGTTTCAAGCGGCTGTAGCGGGCCCCACCGCCTCCCAGACCAGCCAGAAGAGGGCGAGCAGGCCGATTGTCGCCGCGGCCAGCGCGACCGTCTCGTAGAGCCCGACGCGGAAGTGCTGGCCGTGATCCTTCATGAAGGCGTCGAGCTGCGGCTTGAGGCTCTCGTCGGCGGTGAGCATTCCGATGTCGAGGTGGCGGCCGGTGCGAAGGAAGTCGCGGATCGACTCCGCTTCATCGGCGGACACTCCGGGGTAGCGCGACAAGAGGTCGGCGACTTGCTGGCGGGTGAGGCGCAGGGCGCGCGCTTCTTCGTGCCGTGCATGGGCGGTCATGATGTAGCTCCTGTATGAAACGGGTGGATTGGGTCGGTCAGGCAGTCGAGAGGGCGGGCCGCGCCGCGACTTTGCGGCGGCGGGCGCGGGCGACCTTCTTCAGCTGGCGCTCGATCGCCCGGGCGCGGGGGAAGACGCGGCCGTCGACCTCCTCGAAATCCTCGTTCGAGGCGAAGAACATGAACCCGCCGGGTACGCGCACGGCGATGCCGACCGTGCGGCGGTCGAACTCGACCGAAAAGCGATCACTTTGCACTGAGTTTCTCCAATGGCGCAGACGCGCATGCCTTCGGCCATGATGCCGCGGCGGCGTTGGTCTGCAGGTGGGGGAGCTTCGAACGATACGAAGCGCGGCTCATTGGATTGCCCCCGGCGAGCGCGGACGTGCGCTCCGCCGAGGGCCTCAGCGTCGTGCGGTGCTGCTGCCCGGATGGATCTCTGAAGGGAGGAAACGCCCAGTCATGCAATCAATATGGACCATGGGAGCGGGGGGTCAAGGCGATGGGCGATAACGCAGCGCGTCGACCAGCAAGGCAAATGCCGGCGATTGCTGGCGGCGGCTGGGATAATAGAGGTGATAGCCGGGGAAGGGCGGAGTCCAGTCTTCAAGCACGCGCTTTAGCGTCCCGGCCTCGATGTCCGCCTGCACATGGTCTTCGGGCAAAAAAGCGATTCCGCAGCCGTCCAGCGCCGCCTGGCGAGCGAGGCCGCCGTCGTTCACGACAAGCTGGCCCTCGACGTGGACGTTCAGCGCTCTTCCGTCCTTCTCGAACTCCCAGGCGTAGAGGCCGCCGAGCGTCGGAAAGCGCAGGTTGATGCAATTGTGCCCCCCAAGATCGTGAGGGGATCGAGGCGCTGCACGGCCAGAGAAGTAGGAGGGCGAGGCGACGGCAGCCATCCTCAGGTCGGGACCGATGCGAATGGCGATCATGTCCTGCGCGATCGTCTCGCCGAGACGGATGCCCGCGTCGAAGCGGTTCGCCACGATGTCGACTAAGCCGGCATCGACGCTGATCTCGACATCGATCTCGGGATAGGCGGGAAGCAGCCCGGCCAGCGCCGGCCACAGGATGGTCTTTGCCGGATGAATGCTGGTCGTGATCCGGATCGTTCCCGCCGGCCTGTCGCGAAGCTCCCTCAGCGCGGCAAGCTCCGCTTCGATGCCGTCGAAGTGCGGACCGATGCCCGCGAGCAATCGTTCCCCAGCTTCCGTTGGAGCAACGCTTCGAGTGGTACGAGTCAGCAAACGTACGCCCAGGCGTTCCTCGAGCGCGCGCAATCTGTGGCTGAGCGCGGATGGCGAGACTCCGATCTGGGCAGCCGCCCGGGTGAAGCTCCGCTCGCGCGCGACGGCGCGGAAAGCGAGCAAATCGTCGATGTTCCGGCGCGGCATTGTTGAGTTCAGCTCACAGGTTCATGCCGATTGCGCCGTCTAATCGCAAGCCGTCGGACAAGCTAAATCGCCCCATCAAAGGAGCAGCACCCATGGAAATCACCAGGAGCGCGGACATGCAGACGGTCGAAGGACCGGCTGACTACTTCACCGGCAAAGCGACGATCACGGGGCAGTTCCAGCGCGACGACCCGTCGCGGCTGACGGGCGCCATCGTCCATTTCGAACCGGGCGCACGCACCGCGTGGCACTCGCATCCGCTCGGCCAGACATTGATCGTCACCGAAGGCGTCGGCTGGACGCAGATCGAAGGCGGCCCGAAGTACGAGTTCCACGCAGGTGACATCCTGTGGTGTCCGCCCGAGCACAAGCACTGGCACGGCGCGACGCCGCACGAAGGCATGACGCACATCGCCATCCAGGAGGCGAGAGATGGCAAGAACGTCACCTGGATGGAGAAGGTGACCGACGAACAATATTTGAAAGGACCCCAACATGCAGACGCGTGAACTCGGCCGCAGCGGCCTGGAAGTCTCGGCCATCGGCCTCGGCTGCATGGGCATCAGCCATGCGTACGGCACCGAGTTGGCGAAGGACGACGGAGTGAAGCTGATCCGTGACGCGGTCGAGCGCGGCATCACCTTCCTCGACACGGCCGAGGTGTACGGACCCTTCAAAAATGAAGAGGTGGTCGGCGAAGCGTTGCGACCCGTGCGCGACCGGGTCGTGATCGCGACCAAGTTCGGGTTCGACATCGATCCCGGCAGTTGGAGCCGCGATCTCAACAGCCGGCCGGAGCACATCCGTCGAGCCGTCGAAGGCTCGCTCAAGCGGCTGGGCGTGGAGACGATCGATCTGCTTTACCAGCATCGTGTCGATCCGAACGTGCCGATCGAGGATGTGGCGGGAACGGTCCGCGACCTGATCGCGGAGGGCAAGGCGCGGCACTTCGGAATGTCGGAGCCCGGCGTGCAGACTCTCCGTCGCGCCCATGCGGTGCAGCCCGTGACCGCGGTTCAGAACGAATATTCGCTGTGGTGGCGCGAGTCCGAGACGAACGGCATTCTCGATGCCTGCGACGAGTTGGGGATCGGCTTCGTGCCGTACAGCCCGCTCGGGAGGGGTTTCCTCACGGGCGCGTTCAACAAGGACACGAAGATGGCCGAGGGGGACTTCCGCACCACCGTCCCACGCTTCGCACCGGAGGCGATGGAAAGGAACCAGGCGTTCGTCGACCTGCTTACGCGCGTCGCCGACGAGAAGGGCGCGACGCCTGCCCAGATCGCGCTGGCATGGCTGCTTGCCCATCGGCCGTACATCGTCCCGATCCCGGGCACGACCAAGCTTCAGCGCCTTGAGGAGAATATCGGCGCTGTGAATGTCCAGCTTACTGCCGACGATCTGGGCCGAATCGATCAGGCCGCGTCGCAAATCGAAGCGGCCGGGGACCGCTACGGGCCTGCGCTCATGGCGACGGTCGGCCGCGAGGCGCCGGTGAAAGAGGAGGCATAGCCATGCGCGCAACTATCATGCCCAAGGCGCAGGAGGTGCGGATCGAGAATGTGCCCGATGCCGCGATCCAGGAACCGACCGACGCCGTGATCCGCATCACCCGCGCATGCATCTGCGGAAGCGACCTGTGGCCCTACAACGGCGGGCCCAATGTCGAGGGCCAGCGCATGGGCCACGAGGCGATCGGCGTGGTCGAGGAGGTCGGCGGCGATGTTCAGCGCATCAAGCGCGGGCAGGTGGTCATCATGCCTTTCGTCGATTCCGACGGCACCTGCCTGTTCTGCGAACAGGGGCTGCCGGCCGCCTGCGTGCATCGCGGCTTCTTCGGGAACGGCGGCGATCTCGACGGAGCCCAGGCCGAAGCGCTGCAGATCCCGCTCGCCGATGGGACGCTCTACCCGATCGAGGTGGATGAGGACGACGCGCTGATGCCGTCGCTGCTGACTTTGTCGGACGTGATGGGCACCGGCCATCATGCGGCTGTCACCGCACGGGTTCGACCCGGCGGAAGCGTCGCGGTCATCGGCGACGGCGCGGTCGGGATCTGCGGAGTCCTTGCAGCCAAGCGGCTTGGCGCCGAGCAGATCATCATCATGGGGCGGCACCCCGACCGGATCGCCCTGGCGAAGGAATTCGGCGCCACTGACGCGGTCAGCGAACGCGGCGAGGAGGCGATCGCCAGGGTGCGCGAGCTGACCCGGGGCTTCGGAGCGCAATCGGTGCTCGAATGCGTCGGGACCGAGCAAGCTATGGATACGGCGATGGGAGTCGTGCGCGCCGGCGGCGCGGTCGGTCGCGTCGGAGTTCCGCATTACGAGGCGATCAAGGGCGCGCAGCAGATGTTCTACGATAATGTGATCGTCGGCGGCGGCCCCGCGCCGACGCTCGCCTATATCCCCGAGCTGCTGCCTGACGTGCTCGACGGACGGATCGATCCCGGCCGCGTGTTCGACCGCACCGTCGATCTCGACGGAGTGCCCGACGGCTATCGCGCGATGAACGAGCGCGAGGCGCTGAAGGTACTGATCCGGCCTTAGATGCCCTACTCTTCCGTCCGCACCAGCACCGCCTCGCCAATGAGCAGGAACAGCAGGAACGGCGCCCAGGCGGCGATCATCGGCGGGTAGGCGCCGGCGTTGCCCATCGCGAGGCTGAAATTGTCGGCGACGAAATAAGCGAAGCCGAGGCCCATTCCGAGCGAGGCGCGCGCCAGCACCTGGCCCGAGCGGGCGAGGCCGAACGCTGCGACCGCGGCGAGCAGGGGCATCAGCAGGATCGACAGCGGTTGCGACAGCTTGTGGGCGAGGCCGGCGCGGGCCTCGTCGGTCGGGCGCCCGGCCGCCTCAAGCTCGGCGATGCGCGCCTTGAGCGTCCAATAATCGAGCTCGGTCGGGTCGACGTGCGCAAGCGTGAACTGGTCGGGCTTGATGCCGGCGAGACCCTGCAGCTCGGGCGTGTGGCGTACGAGGTTCATGTTGGCGTCGTAGATCTGCACGTCCTCGAGCCGCCAACCGCCGCTCGGCACGGGGACCGCGCGCGGCGCGCTGATCACGCGCTGCAGGATGCCGCCGCTGCGGTCGTAGACGGTGACCGAGTGGAGCACCATGCGCGGGCCGCGGCCGGTGACGATCCCCGCGCGGAAGAGATCGTCGCCCTGGAGCAGCCAGACGTTGCTCAGCACTCCGCTCGCCGGGGGAATGGGCTTGTAATCATTGTCCGACCAGGCGTTCACGTGCCGCGCGCTGTTGACGACGACGCCCTCGTTGAAGGCGAACAGGGCCGCGGAAATGCCGATGCTCGCAACGATCAAAGGCGCCAGGATCTGGTGGGCCGACATTCCCGCCGCCTTCATCGCGACCACTTCGCTGTGCTGGTTGAGGCCGACGAAGGCGATCAGGGTCCCGAGCAGAACCGCGAAGGGCAGGAAGCGCGAGACCAGGAGGGGCACGCGGAGCGCGACATAGTGCCAGAGCGCGGAATCGCCGTTGCCGGGTACGGCGAGGATCTTGCCCGCCTCGCCGAGAAGGTCGAGCGTCATCAGCACGAGCACGAGTGCGAACAGCACCGCGAAGCTTCGGGTCAGGAACAGCTTCACCATGTAGAAGGCGAGCCGCCGCGACGGGAAGAAGCCGAGGTTGATCATGCCGGCTCAGACCGCTTCGGCATCATTCCGCGCGCCATCTTGGCGATCCTGGCGAAGAAGCGCTCGAGCGCTCCGATCGGCTGCCCGCCTGGCCGGTGCGCGAGCACGTGGTACATCCAGTAGATCATCGCGGCGAACACAGTCAGCGGCACCCACAGGGCAAGAATGGGATTGGCCTGGCCGTTGGCGCCGACCTGCTGCCCGTATTGATTCACCTTGTGATAGGCGACGACCACGAGAATCGCGATGAAGATGCCGAGGCCCGAGGTGCTGCGCTTGGGCGGCACTGCGAGCGCAACCGCGAGCAGCGGAAGCATGAACATCATGATCACTTCGACGAGGCGGAAATTGAGGTGCGCCTGGGCTTCGAGCCGTTGGTGCTCGCTGGTCGCTCCGCCGCCGTAGCCGACGCGGAACAGCTCGTGCAGGTAAAGCTCGTCGGATTCGGTCCCGCCGCGGCGGCGGAACTGGTCGATGACGGGAAGGCTGACCGGAAGGTCGTAGGTCTCGAAGGCGAGGGTGCGGGGAGTCTTGAACTTGGGCGAATCCTGGATGAGGCGGCCCTGGATCAGCCGGAACAGGATCTTGTCGGGATCGTCGGTCGCGAGAAAACGGCCGTGCTGCGCCGTGGCGGCGATCGTCATGCCCTTGCCGTCATCCGTCTGGACGAAGATTCCATGCAGCTGGGTGCCCTTGTTCTCGCTGCTCTCGATGCGCAGGGTCAGGCGCTTTCCGAGGCGATTGAACTCGCCGACCTTGATCGCTGCCCCGAGCGCGCCCGACTTGAGGTCGAACCGGAGGTTCTCGTACCGGTATTCGGTGTAGGGCTGGAGGTAGCCGACGATCAGCAGGTTAATGATCGCAAGCGGCACCGCGTAGGCATAAGGCACGCGCAGCAGCCGGCCATAGCCCGCGCCGATGCCGCGCAGGGCATCGAGCTCGGACGAGAGGGCGAGCTTCCTGAAGGCGAGCAGGATTCCCAGCATCAGGCCGATCGGGATCCCGAGCGATAGATATTCGGGAAGGAGGTTGGCGAGCATCCGCCAGACGACGCTGACCGGACCGCCGGCGTCGACGACGTACTGGAACAGCCGCAGCATCTTGTCGAGAATCAGCAGCATCGCCGCCAGGATCAGCGAGCCGAACAGCGGCACCGCGATCGATTTCGCGAGATAGCGGTCGATCAGGCCGAGGCGGGTTTGCGTCGCGGGCAAATTGAGGTCGTCCCAGCACCATGATTTGGCCGCAAAGGCAGCCGAGATTCCATAGCGGAAGGGTGCGCCCGTGCCGCGGCCGCGCTCGTCCGTTCGACGCCCCTATAGCGGACCGCCCGGTGAATTCATGTTGAAAGTGTCGACAGAGAAGCAAGCTGAGGGACCGGCGGGCCAATCGTGCCCGGCGGCGGCTTGCCCTCACGGCTGGCACAAGAGGCCGAGGATCGCCCTGCTGTCGAACCCCAAGTCGACGGGCAACCTCGCCCAGCTTCCGGCAATCCGCGAATATTGCGACTCCCACCCCGACGTCTTCCACTACGAGGTCGAGAAGGCGAGCCAGATTGGCGACGCGATGCGGATCATCGCCCGGGTCCAGCCGCGGGTGCTTGCGATCAACGGCGGCGACGGAACGGTGCAGGCCGCGCTGACCGAGCTCTACAACGGCGGGCATTTCGGCGATCAGCCGCCGCCGGTCGCGGTGCTGCCGAGCGGCAAGACTAACCTCATCGCGCTCGATCTTGGCGCCCGGGGCGACCCGATCCAGACGCTCGAGCGACTGATCGAGCTGGCCCGGAGCGACGACCTTGACCGCTTCACCGTCGCGCGCGAGCTGATCGCGCTGCGCCGCGCGGGCTCGGAGGACCGGCCGGTGATCGGCATGTTCCTCGGCGGCGCGGGGCTGGTCGAGACGATGATCTACTGTCGCGAGAAGATCTATCCGCTCGGGCTTCCGAACAGCGTCGCGCACGCGATCACCGCGATCGCGGCGATGGCCAAGCAGGTGCTGGGGCTGAAGGCGAGCTTCCTGCCGCCCGATTCCAAGCCGCTCAGCGTGTCGTTGTCCGCCCAAGGCGGAAGCCTCAGCGGCCGCTTCTCGCTGCTTGCGGTGACGACGCTCGAACAGCTGCTGCTGTCGACCAATATCGGCGCGCACCGGGAGGGCACGCTCAAGCTGCTGGCCATCGAGGAAAGGCCGAAGTCGGTGCTCCGGGCCTTGTTCGCCAAGGTTGTGGGCAAGCTCGGCCGTTCGAACTTCGACGGCGTTCACATCAAGGAAGCCGACGAGATCACCATCGAGGGCGAGAGCTCCGACGTGATCCTCGACGGCGAAACCTTCCGGGCCGAGACCGGCAGCCCGATCTGGCTCCGCACCGCCGAGCCG
>Ga0207674_10007978_pt1 | contig 12285 bp, 9 predicted proteins | sample KBSCornC72_FD_184303 | JGI IMG/M metagenome (GOLD analysis project Ga0207674, IMG submission 184303) | Corn rhizosphere microbial communities from Kellogg Biological Station, Michigan, USA - KBS Corn C7-2 (SPAdes) (version 2) | ecosystem: Host-associated > Plants > Roots > Rhizosphere > Soil ... | reverse complement strand
GATCGCGGTCAATGTAGGCATGGTCATTGGCTTTATGCCAGTCACCGGAATCCCTTTACCGTTAATGAGTTACGGCGGATCCTCGGTGTTGTTTACCTTCCTGGCGCTTGGCGTGGTGATGAATATCCGCATGCGTCGGTTCGTAAACTGATTTGGGTGCTCCGGTCCACTGACGTCGAGGTAATCCGGCGTTGGAGGGAAGGTCCCGGAGGGCAAGATTGCACGGGTAACACCCTCTTGAGGATCGCCGGGAGGTTCCGGAACCCAAGAGAAAGATTGTAAGTACTTACTGCATCGTCAATCGGTGCCAGTGCCTTCGCAATAGTCGTATCCAGCCGGTCAATGGCACATGGGCGGATCGACAGCGAAGAGCGGCACGAGAGAGGATGCCAGATCCGGCGAGGTCCAGGTGGAATGAGCGCCGGGCAGGAATCGGGTTCACAATGAGCACGCAGAGACGGGCAAGCCGGAGTTTTTCGGCGATCAGGACAGATCGCGCGGAAATCCGGCGTCTAACGGCTCCACTCATGTCGATCATCTGGTTGGCATGGGTCTGGTTATGCGTTTGCATTCAAGAATCGCAAACGGCCATGACCGATCGGAAGGCCACAAACTCTCTGCTTTCGGATCACGATATCGAAATACTCGCATCTCAGAGCAATGGCTCGGGATCGGCACCGCCCGGCCGGGTAAGGGCTGGTTCCCCTACAGGCTTGCGAGTCTCACATCGGTTATCCCTCAGGTACGATCCCAACCTCCTCCCCGTCCGCGCGCATCTACTTGTCACCTTGCCGATTGCCCCAGCAGGCGAAGTCCGCTGGGCGGAAAGGCACGATGGCAAAAGAGATTTGTATTTCCAGCACGCCGCATGAGACGCGGCTTGCGATTTTAGAAGACGATCAGCTCGCGGAAATTTATTACGAACGCGAAAACGAGTACACCCTGGCGGGTTCAATTTACAACGGGCGTGTGACGCGTGTGCTCCCCGGCATGCAGTCAGCATTCGTCGATATCGGACTGGAGCGCGACGCGTTCCTCTACGTCACCGACTTCCTGGAGCTTGAAGAGCCGGAGGAATCGGACGAGCTTGAAAAGGCTGCGGCAAGCGGTGGCAATCAGCCTCCGCGAGAAGTTCGCCACGTAGACCGTAGCCAGCGCAGCGGCGGGCGTGAACAGCGCGAGCCCAGAGCCGCTGAGGGTGGCGCCGAGCCTGGCGAGGTAGAGTCCGCAACTCCCGTAGAGACCGCTGGTCACACTGACACCGGCGAAGGATCGGAAGATCCGGGTGCGAAACGCTGGCGTGGACGCCGAAGACGTCGCGGAGGACGCAACAGCAGCAATGTGGCCGCGGCTCCGGCTGGCGAGTCCGAGGAGTTCCTTGATCCCAACGTTAGTGAGGCCGCGACGTCTGAGCCCGAAGTGGCCGAAGAGCTTTATGCTTCTGCTGCACCGCGTAGCGGAAGACCGGAGCGGGCAGCAGAGGCGTTCGTCCTGCCAGGCGAGTCGCTCTCGAGGTACGGCGGGACGACAGCCGAAACAAGAAAGGCGACAGAGAAACCCGCACCGGCGCTACCAGCCTCGACCTACAAGCCGTCAACTCTGATCGAATCCCCAATTGTCTGGGACGGCAGCGGGTTGCTACCCGGCGAATCCCTATCCAGGCATCGCGGAAGCGGGGTCGAACAGGTTTCCGCTCCGGCGGAGGCAGGAACTCACTCTGCGGATGAAATCGAAGAGCAGGCTCTTGTTGAGGAAATGTCTGAGGTCGAGACTGGAGACCCTGAGGTGGTCGGGGAGAGTTTCGCGGGTGCCTCTTCCGGTCTGACGGATGATGACATGATTGAGGAAACCTTCGAAGCTAGCCCGAGCGGGTATGAGCCGCACGCGGTTGCCGGCGAGCCGGTCACGGAACCCGAATTCGGGCAATCCGTGGAGCCAGAGATCGGAACAGCTTCGGAGCCGCAGGTTGGATTCTCTTCAGAGCCAGGTGGAAGCGAACACGGTGAGAAGGAGAGCACGGAATTCGAGGGTGATCGCAGCGCTTCGCACAATGTCGATCCTCTGCCTCCGGCGGAGTTCCGGCTGTTTGGTCTCGGCGGAAAGAAGAAAAGATCTGATGAAGAACCGCCTGAGGGTCACGAGCCACACGTTGAACAGGCAGACCAGCCGAAGTCCTCGTCGATTCCTTCGGTTTCGGCGTTTTCGCCGGGTAACGGACTCGTCGAAGAAGAGCTGATCGAGGGGGAAGAGTACGACCTCACGCGTCATCATCACAAGGGAGAGGAACACGATCTCGACGATTACGAGGAAGAAGAAAAGCTGCATACGCAGATTCGTTCCGGCGAGTTGGGCGAAATGCTGCAGGAGGCGCACCTCGATCATCGGATCCAACTGGACCTCGACGAAAAGAACGGCGAAGAGGCCGGGGACGAAACCGAAGAAGAGGAGGAAGAGCCGGCGGTGGCCGAAGGCCAGCCTTCAGGCGACGGCCATGCACCACAGCGACGTGAACGCGGTGGGCGCGGGCGGCGCGGACGCGGAGACCGTGGCGATCGCGGAGACCGCGGGCATCGTCCAGGTGACCGACGCGGACAATCGCGGCGTTCCGCTCAGACATCCGATCTCCCGATCATCTCTGACTTACTGAAGCCGGGCCAGGAGATCCTGGTCCAGATTGCAAAGGAGCCCATTGCAAAGAAGGGCGCGCGCATCACAAGCCACATTGCCCTGCCGGGCCGGTTCCTGGTGTTCATGCCGACGGTTTCGCATGTGGGCGTGAGCCGCAAGATCGCATCGGATGAAGAGCGCCAGCGGCTGAAGAGGGTTTTGACCCACGAGCGCGGCGATGCATCGGGCGGATTCATCGTTCGCACGGCGGCGGAGGGCGCATCGGAAGAGGAGTTGCGCGCCGATCTGCGCTTCCTCATTCACCTTTGGAATGAGATCAAACAGCGGTCGGAAGGTTCCAAGTCGCCTGCGCTGATCTATCACGATCTCTCGCTTATCGAGCGCATTCTGCGCGACCAGGTCAGCAGCAACTTCTCGTCAATCTGGGTGGATTCGGAAGCGGACTACGAGCGCATTGTGCGCTTCCTGAATCGCTTCTCGCCGACGCTTGTTCGACGCGTGAAGCTCTACACCAAAGAGACCCCCCTGTTCGAGCACTTCGGAATCCAGGATGAAATCTCCAAAGCGCTCCGTTCGAAGGTGTGGCTCAAGTCTGGCGGCTCCATCGTGATCAACCAGACAGAAGCGCTTGTTGCCATTGACATCAACACAGGCAAGTACGTAGGCAAAACGGCGCGGCTTGAAGACACTATTTTGAAAACCAACCTCGATGCAATTCCGGAAATTGTGCGGCAGATCAGGTTGCGCGATCTGGGCGGCATCATCGTGATCGACTTCATCGACATGGATGAGCGCAAGAATCGCTTCAAGGTGATGGCAGCGCTCGAGGAGGCACTGAAGAGCGATCGCGCTCCGACGAAGGTTCTGCAGTTTAACGACTTCGGTCTAGTGGCGATTACGCGCAAGCGCGTAAAACAATCACTGGAGCGTACATTGTCAGTTCCCTGCCCTACTTGCCAGGCGACTGGAATGGTGAAGAGCCCATCGACAGTGGCGAACGAAATCTATATTGAGCTGCGCAAGATGAAGCGACACCTGGAGTCCGCCGATGTCATGCTTCGGGTTCATCCTGACACGGTCAAGGTTCTGAAATCGAGCAATGGAAGCTGGATCAACGAATTCGAAGATCTGCTGGGCAAGAACATCCTGATCAAGAGCGATGCGACGTTGCATCCGGAGCAGTTTGACATCCAGGGCTGAAACGAGCAGTTTTGGTCGCATCGAAGTGAAGGGTCGGAGGGCGCTCCGGCCCTTTCGCTATATGGGAGCCCAAAGCAACTTTGAAATCGAAATGGAGTCTAAGTGCTTACAGGGGATTGTTTCAGGGTCCCACCTAAGGTACTTATCTCTAGCGAGGTAGATGAAATGACTTCAGTTCGCTGTCTGTCGCTCATGGGGCGCGCGGCCATGGCTTGTGGCCTTGCCTTTGCACTCGGCTCTGCGAGCGCCCAGGCTGTTTCCGCCGCTGACGATTCAACGGCGTATTCCAGTTCCAATTCAGCTTCTTCGACGGAATCAAGTTCAAACACGCTCGAAGCTGTCGACGTCGCCCACCTTGGCGATGCGGCATTGCCCGCAGCACCCTCCGCTGTCGGGTCGGGCGGCGGCCAATATGACAACCGGTCGCGCCCTGGCGGGGGCAGCGGTGGATTGAGAAGCCATCTGACGTTCGAGGTTGGCGGCGGTTTCAACGCACCAACAGATGATTCCTCCCCGTACATTTCCTGGGGCGGCAATTTCACGGTGGGCACCGGATATCGCTTCGATCAGCATTTCAGCATGAACCTTGAATACCAGTTCATCCATAGCAAGCTGCCGGATGTGATCGTCGGTGAAGCAGGGGCGACTGGCGGATACGATACGATCTGGTCGTTCACGCTGGATCCGATGTACGAGGTGAATCCGAAGAGTTCAATCACCTTTTACGGAGTTGGCGGCGGGGGCTTCTATCGCAAGGTCACCAACTTTACTGATCCGCAAGAGGGATTCTATTGCGACTACTTCGGGTTCTGCTATGGCGTCACGCAGAACGTGGTGGTTGGCCATTTCTCAAGCAACCAGGGCGGATGGAATATCGGCGGAGGGCTTGAGCACCGATTCGCCGGCTGGAATGGCGATGGACGAATGAAGTTCTTCGCCGAGGCGCGTTACCTCGACGTACTGTCTCCTGCTGTTGTGGGTATTACACCGAACGGCCTCGGTGTGACCACTGTAGGTGCAGATACGAAGATCATTCCCGTCACGATCGGTCTACGCTGGTAAGTAGTTTCATTCTTCGACTCAACGCCGCTCGATCGATCTGATCGGGCGGCTTTTCATTGTGCAACCGCTGATCAGAGTACGCCTAGCGCGCGAAGGCGGATAAGCCCGCCAACAAACGTGCCGGTCGGAGAGAGCGCAACGAGTGCCAGCAGGTACCAGACTGGGAGTTTCCCTCGTTGCTGCAGAGCACTGAGTGCGGATAAAAGGAGCACTGTAATCGCCAGAGCCAATACGTGAACGAGTGGATTGTGTTCGGCTATCCACGCTGTTACGTAGCCACCGGCACCGGCCGCCACAAACGTACAACCGAGGTTGACGAAGGTGTAGCCGGGCTTTGGCGAGACTGTCGTGTCGGCCCAGTCTGGCGTGAGTCTCTGCAGTAGCACCGTCACAAACGTGACGAGCACTGCCATCGTTGCGAACCCGGCTGCAAGCGCGACGAATGCATGCAGGATTACCATGGCTTCCTGGGTTCCTCGGTCGATCTGCCGACCTCACCTCGTTCAATGCGCGACAGGAAAATGCGAGCGAGGCGCGGCTCGCCGGGATGGCTTTCGCCATGCATCGAACAGAGATCGAGAAATTCATCGCAGAGTGCGTTGCGCTGCTCATATTGAGCGAAGACATTCTGCAGCGCCTGCGCAAGCTCTCGAAGCCGCGCAGCCTCGGGCCACTCGCGATTGCTCTCATCTTCTTCAGTCAGAGCGACGTCTGAGAACAGGCCTCTCCGGCCTAGCGCGCATTCTTCCAGACAGGCCTGCAACTGATCGGAGAAGGCTTTAGCCAGGTGTCCAAACTGGTCAGCCGGAGAGTGGTCAAACGTGTCCATGTTCGCTATTTCTGCATCGCCTTCTCGACTTCGTCGGCCGTGTGCGGCAGCTCGGCATCGAGGTCGAGGAGTTTGCCATCCGGCAGCACGAGAAAGTCGCATTCGATCCGAACACCAAGCTTCTCTTCGGGAATGTAGACGCCCGGCTCGATGGTGAACACCATGCCCGGCTTGAGCACCGCTGGATACTGCGCAGGATCGTGTACGTCTATGCCGACCATGTGTCCAAGACCGTGCAGCCAATATTTGCCGAGCGGCTGGCCATGCAAATCCTTCCCGTGCGTATTGATGTAATTGAACGCGACCGCATCCAGCGTATCGGGATCGCGATGGCTGAAGTCGTTGATCTTCGACTTGCCTGCCACGAAGGCTTCGATGGCTGCCTTCTGCGCGCCAAGAACAATGTCATAGATTTCGCGTTGTCGCGCGGTGAAATGGCCGTTAGAGGGGACGGTGCGCGTAATGTCAGACGCGTACATTGAGTACTCGCAAGCAGCATCGACGACGACTATATCGCCATCCTGAATCGTGCGCACGTTTTCGGAGTAGTGAAGGATGGTTGAGTCGATTCCGGTGCCGACGATCGGAGCGTAAGAGGGCCGCTCACAACCTTGCCTGAACCATGCCGCCGTCATTGCGCCGGCTACGGTGCGCTCGGTTTCGCCGGGCTTCACCGCTCTCATCATCTCGCGCTGGCCGGCAATCGAAGCCGCCGAGGCTTTCTTGAGCAATTCGATCTCTCCCGCGTCCTTCAACTCGCGCAGGGGCAGGGTCAAGGTTGTCACATCGCGCGGCGCGGTCGCGGTGTTGCCGAGCGTGGCGGCCGTGTAGTCCAGCAGCGGGTCGGCAGCTTTGGCTCGCGGTTGCGTCCAGATATTCAATGCAAGGCGGCGATCATCGCTGATCAGCTTGTTAAGATCAGCGGCGAGACTCGTCATGGACTCAACATTGTCGATGCCGGTTATGTGGGAAACACCAGGAGTGGATGCGTCCATCTTTGCGCCGGTGTATTGCTCCGTGCGCAGATTGCGTGTGGGGAGAAACAATATCTCCTTGTACTCTCGTGCCTGAGTTGGTTGACCCTGGTGTTCTGTCGCGCTGGCAGGCCCGACGAGCATCAAAGCGGCGCCGGGCTCGTTCCAACCGGTAAGGTAATAGAAGTCTGAGTCCTGGCGATACGAATCGAAGTCCAGCACAGGCTCTTCGGCAGCGAAAAGGATGGCGACGCCGCCATGTAGTTCGTTGCCGAGCGCGACACGTCTTGCGTGATAGCTCGTTGCAGATTGCTTTTCAAGGGCTAGGGCACTCGAAAGCGCGACGAGCATGAAGCAGGCTAGAGCCAGAGCTCGAGGAAGTCTCATTCCGATATTGTTGCGCGTCGAGGCTCGAGGCGCCAATGATTCGAGCGGTCTGGTTGGGATTGCTATTTAGAAAGTCGCGACGATGGCGCCGGCAGGATATTCCTCTTGTGCTTGCTTAATGAGGCGCGCTTCTTCTTCATCGAGCATCTGGAGGAAGATGCGGGCGGGAACGGGACGACCGAAGAGCCAGCCTTGGGCGTGGATGTCCTGCTCGCTCGCAGCAAAGTAGTCGGCTTGAACCTTTGTCTCGATGCCTTCAACGACGACGCGCAGTCCCAGGGTCTCAGCCATGGTGAGAATCTGCGGAAGGATTGAAACTGTGACCGCGTCAGTACCGATCGCTTTGGTGAAGGCCTTGTCAATCTTGATGGCGTCGACTGAGAGGTCATGGAGATAGGCGAGACTCGAATAGCCCGTGCCGAAATCGTCGATTGCTACGTAGTGCCCTCTCTGACGAAGACGAAGAATCGTATTGCGAGCGATCTGCTGACGTGCTGTATAGCTTTCAGTGATCTCGACGCCAAGATTGCGGGGCGAAACTTCAGCGTCGTCGAGTTGTTTGTCCAGCATCGGGATGAAGTTGCTGTCGGCGAGGTCGGAGGCGGCGATATTGATGTTGATACGGAAGGTTGGACGGGCACGGAGGGTTGCGCCGAAATCGCGCAGAGCGTGGCGAAGCACCAGCTTCGTGATCTCGCTTACAAACCCCTTCTCTTCGGCGATCTTCACAAAAACGTCAGGACTGACAGTGTTCTTGTACTCATCGGTCCAGCGAACCAGGGCTTCAGCTTCGACGATGTGGCCGGTCGAGAGCTCAACAATGGGTTGATACACAACGTTGAGACTGTCTGCGCGAATGGCGCGGATGAGTTGCTGCTCGACGCTCTTGTTACGTCGGTAGAGCATCGGAAAAAGAAGACCTGACAGTGCGCCGAAGACCGAACCAAGGGCAATAAATACCAGCGAGTATCCGCGATTCATTACGAGGGCGTCGGCCATCGAGATGTACGCGGTCAGACAGCCATCGGATTGTTTTGAGCAGCGCGTGGCGAAAAGCGTGTTCCCCACCTTTACTTTGTCATCGTGAGTCAGGATGGAGTCTGGAACTTTAGGGCTCTCGCCGATCATTTCGCGCATCTGATGTTTCGGAAGATCGACCGCCGTTGCCGTGAAGTGCATGGGGGGAGCGGCGAGAGAGGCGAAGTTGTAGGGGTTGTAAACGATGAACGAATCGCCGAGTTGCACAGCCATCACGTTCTGGTCATCTACCCGGAATGGGGGCAGATTTTTGTAGATGCTGGTCCCATCCTCTCTTGCGAGCACGGGAGAATACTGGGTGACTGCAAGCGGATTCCGGCCCGCAGTGGTCGAGCACTCGATTCGGCCGTTGCGCATCCGACCCGCGGCCTTGAGGAACTGCGATTGGAAGATCAGCTGGCGAAAGTATTCAATCTCAGCGTCGGAACAGAGCGCATATGGGGAACCATTCATTGTCTCCAGCATGGCACGCGATTCCGAGGTGGATGCTATCGTCGCAAGTAGAATTCGATTGGCGTATTGATCGAGGCGGGACTCAGCCTGGCGGAGCGCGTAGGCGTGACCTAATAAATAGCCACCGAGCGCGCCCGCTGTGGCAAGAACGATTGTCGACACGATAGCAACGATGACACGCTGGAAGAGGTTCCGCATACCTGATCTCAGCCATTATTCAGGTAACCAGAAGCGATTACTGCACCCCAATAGTGGTAACGATGTGCCTCAGGCGTGCCAGCGGCGCAAACGCTTGATTCCACAACAATATTACTCATTACCTTCGGTCAGAGGGAGAACTGTTTCCGAGTTATTGAAACGGTTTACAACTAAAGCGCAACGGAAGTCTCCTCTCAGGCTTCGAAGCAGTTCGCATTTCGATTGCGGACGACCTTCGGACGAGATCGAATATAGACGTACCCCCGGGCCGTTGAATTTCCACACGAAAGGCCGTATTCTAGAGAAGCGAACGAGTTTGTCCGCCTGAGTTGCCTGTGAGTGAGCCGGGGTGGCGGAGAGATGAGTGGGCTTACGGCCCACTTTTTATTTGGCGCGAATTTTGCCCGGAAGCCGCCGAGGATCAGCCGGGAACTCCTTTTGAATGAGCGGCAGGGCGGCTGTGGGATGATGGCTTCGAACCTGGAAGAAATTCGGAAAGCAGCCGAGCGCGTGGCGGCCTCGCACGGTCTGGAAGTGGTGGACGTGGAGCTCTACGGTCCGGCCAAGGAAAGAGTGCTTCGGGTCTTCGTGGAAAAGAACGAGGACGGCCGGAGGCAGTTGAAAGCGCAAGTTGCAGCAGGAGGTGAGGGTCTTCCGGAGCGCTTGGTAGAAGGCAAGTTGAGTGTTGAGCAGCTTTCTGGTGTGACTCACGAGGATTGCGAGGTTTTCAGCCGCGATTTTGGAGTTCTCCTGGATGTAGAAGATCTGGTTCCGGGCGGCGAATATACGCTTGAGGCGAGTTCCCCAGGCCTGGATCGAAAGTTGACGAAGGCGGAGGAGTTTCAGCGTTTTGCGGGGTGCCTTGTGAAAGTGCAGACGTTCGAGCCGATACGCAACAACCGGCACTGGAGAGGCCGGTTGGAAACGGGCTCGGGCAAAATCATCACGCTTGATCTTGCGGCGATGCATCAGAACAGCAAGAGCCGCAAAGCAGGCGTAGACAAGGTGGAGATCCCTCTCGAGAACGTCGAGAAGGCGGAACTGATCCCGGAGATCTAATTCGCGGGACGAGCGCGGAGTGCGGAACAAGCTCGTAGCGGACTCCTGAACAAACAATATACGAATGCGACCGGTCGCGAGGCTGATCGCCGGAAAATCGAGAGAGTAAGAGTATGGCCAGCGCTTTGTATCAAAGTATCGAACTCCTGAGTCGCGAGAAGGGCATCGAGCCCCAGATCGTAGTCGGCGCCGTCGAAGAGGCGATCGCACTTGCCACGCGCAAGTACTACAAGACTCAGGAGAACATGCGCGGAGAACTGAACAAGGACACGGGCGAGATTACCGCCTATGTCTACAAGACCGTTGTCACGGATGACGATGAGCTTGAGGATCCCGTCAACCAGATCACGCTGGAAGAAGCCAACGAGCTTGCCCCCGGAGTTGAGGTTGGCAGCGAGATCCGCATGTACAAGGACACCACGCCACTGGGCCGAATCGCCGCACAGTTGGCGAAGCAGGTGATCTTCCAGAAGGTCCGCGAAGCTGAGCGGGATACTGTTTTCCAGGAATATGCGCATCGCGAGAAAGAAGTCCTCAATGCCACGGTAAAGCGGCTCGAAGGACAGGACGTCATCTTCGACCTGGGCAAAGCCGAAGCTCGCTGCCCGAAGCGCGAGCAATCGCGGCTGGAGCAGTTCACTGTTGGCGAGCGCGTGCGTGTAGTTCTGTTGAAGGTCGATCGGGCGGCGAAGGGGCCGCAGGTGATCGTGTCTCGGGCCGCGCCGGAGCTGGTTCAGAACCTGTTCCAGTCTGAAGTCCCTGAGATCTACGACAACACCGTCGCTATTCGTGCCATAGCCCGCGAGGCGGGGGAGCGCACCAAGATCGCCGTGCAGAGCCGCGACAAGGACGTGGATCCTGTGGGAGCCTGCGTCGGCATGAAGGGCATGCGCGTGCAATCGATCATTCGCGAGCTTCGCGGAGAGAAGATCGACATCATCGAGTTCAGTGAAGAGATCACCACCTTTGCCGAGAAGGCATTGCAGCCGGCCAAGGTAAGCCGTGTTTCCATTACTGATCTGGGCGAGAAGCAGCTTGAAGTCATCGTGGATGACACGCAGCTTTCGCTGGCGATCGGGAAAAAGGGCCAGAACGTCAGGCTGGCAGCCAAGCTGCTTGGCTGGAAGATCGACATTAAGAGCGAAGAGGAGAAGCGCCAGGAAGTGGAGCAGCAGATGCAGGCGCTCACCGGCGGCCCATCCACTCCCATCGAACAGGTTACCGAGCTGGGAGCAGGCATCATCGAGAAGCTGGTTGCCGCAGGTATCACGACCGTAGAGTCGTTGGCGGATATGACGCCGGAACAGCTCGAGGAAATTCCGGGAATTGGCGAGAAGACGCTGGAGCGCATCAGCGTAGCGGTTCGGCACTACTTCGGACACTTTGAGGAAGGCGAGGAAGCTCCGGCCGGTGAAGGCGCGGTTGGAGTTGCCGGCGCGCCTGAAGTTGAAGGCAGCGACGAGCCTGCCGCATTGACTGCTGCTGCGGATACGGAAAATGTCTCCGACGGTGAGTCGGAAGTCGAGACGCCGGAAGCCGCTCTGGGAACTTCAGAAGCAGAGTCTGAGAATTCGCAAGAGGTGCTGGAAGAGGCGGAAGAAGGCGGAGAGACCGCGGAAGAGCTCGCTGTCGCCAATGTTCCCGCATCGGATGAAGAGAATACGAGAGATGACGAAGAGGGCGGCGCTTAAATGCGTCGCGCTCTTAAACACCATTCAAGAGATAATGGTGGTAACTCAACCCTCCAATGCCATGAGGTAGCTATGAGCGACTAAGGGCTTTGGGCAGCACAATCTGAAAAGAGGCGGATGAGCAAGGTTCGAATTAACGATCTCGCGCGCGAGTTGGAAGTCAAGAGCCGGCAGATTCTTGACGTGCTCGCGGAACTCGGTCTGGGCGAAGGCAAGACGCACTCGAGTTCGATCGAAGAGCACGAAGCTGACAAGGTTCGCGCGCAATTCCAGCATGGATCGCGCCCCGCAGGTCACAGTGCCGGGTCTTCGCGCGCATCCCAGACAATTACACCGAAGATTGATCTTTCCCACGTCTCCAAGCCAGGCGACGTGATGAAGGCCATTCTGGCCAAAAAGCAGGAACAAGAAGCAGAGGCGCGCAAAAGCCATGTGCCGCCGAGTAAGGCGGCACCCCCCGTGGTTGCAAAAGCTCCAGCGAAGGCCGCCGCTCCGCCGCCGGCTGCAGCAGCAGCTCCGCCGGCCGCTCCCGCCCGTCCGGAGCCACGCAGGATTGTGCCCCAGCCCCGGCCTGCACCCGCGATTGTTCAGCCCCCGACTCCGGCCATTGCTTCAAAGCCGCCTGCAGGGACCGTTGTGGCCAAGGCGCCTGCTGGTGCCGCCGTGCCACGGCCCGCGGTCACCGTGGTTCCTCCGCAGAACGTGGTGAGACCCCCAGCGGCGGTACCGCCAACCGCACCGGCGACAACAAAGCTCGCGACGACAG
>Ga0207674_10007976_pt1 | contig 12286 bp, 10 predicted proteins | sample KBSCornC72_FD_184303 | JGI IMG/M metagenome (GOLD analysis project Ga0207674, IMG submission 184303) | Corn rhizosphere microbial communities from Kellogg Biological Station, Michigan, USA - KBS Corn C7-2 (SPAdes) (version 2) | ecosystem: Host-associated > Plants > Roots > Rhizosphere > Soil ... | reverse complement strand
CGTAACATGCGAACGGCGAAACGAAGATCTTTTGCGAGCGTCTCGAGCAGCGATATGCCCCTGGCGTCGCGCATCTCCTCCGCCACACGATCGACACTACCGAAGTTCACGCGGGCCTGCCGCTGAGCTTCGGCGGAATCACCGTGTTTCCGCGCCTTCATCTCGCGATGGAATTGCAGCTCGTCCTGGAGGTCGGGCACGCGCAGCTTGCTCTCGAGCTCGAGAACCTCGTCGAGCGTCGCCCCGTCGCGGATCTCGTACGGCCCGTAGGGATCCGCAGGCAGGTGGACGTCCGAGACGGCGACGACGCGCCCTGGCCGAGGCTCGACGAAGACGTAGAGGCCATCCGCGCCGGGAGGATCGACGATCGGAAAGCGGGAGATGATCTGCGTGCGCGGGCTGCAGTTCCAGCCGAGCTTCCCGGCGATCAGGCAGGTGTTCATCGTCGCCTCCTCGAGCCCGACGACGTCCGCCCCAGAGGCCCGGATCGCCGCGACGACCTGGTCGACGGTCTCGGGGCAGCCGGCAGGGTCCCTGCAAAACTGGCGTGTCTGCAGATTCAGCTCGTCGCCGCCGTAGAAGATGTTGAAGGTCATGACCTTGAGCGTGGTGCTCACGGTCGGGGCCGGCGCGGGCGAAGCAACGGCGAGAGCGGCGAGAAGGCTCGCCAGGAGGACGATCCAGCTTCGCAGCATCCGCGAAGTGTTTCAGGATAGGGTCGTAAGCGCGACCCCAGTGCCCATCGCCGAGACATCGGAAATCACGCTTGAGGAGCTCCAGCTCAGCGGCCGAAACCACTCCATCCCGCTCGAGGCGCTCCGCCATGACGTGACGCCGATCGGGCTTCACTACCTCCTCATCCACTTCGACATCCCGCAGGTGGATGCCGAGACCTGGCGGCTCGAGATCGGCGGCCTCGTGGAGAAGCCGCTCACCCTGAGCCTCGACGACGTGAAGGCGCGGCCGGCCCGGACGATGGCCGTGACGCTCGAGTGCGCCGGCAACGGCAGGGCGCTGACCGAGCCGCGCCCACTCAGCCAGCCGTGGCTCGAAGGCGCCGTCGGCACCGCCGAATGGACGGGGACGCCGCTCGCGCCTCTCCTCGTGGAGGCGGGCCTCGCCGCAGAAGCGAAGGAGATCGTCTTCAGCGGGCTCGACCGCGGGATCCAGGGCGATGTCGAGCACGCGTACGAACGGAGCCTCCCCGTCAAGGAGGCGCTCCGCGACGAGATGCTGCTCGCCTACGGGATCAACGGGCAGCCGCTTCCTCCTCAGCACGGTTTTCCGCTGCGCCTGATCGTTCCCGGCTGGTACGGGATGACCCACGTGAAGTGGCTCCGCGCGATCACCGCGGTGGCCGAGCCGTTCGCCGGCTGGCAGCAGGAGGTCGCCTACCACGTGCGCGCCTCGGAGGAGGACGAGGGCGAGCCCGTCACGCGCATCAGGCCCCGCTCGCTGATGGTTCCGCCGGGGATCCCGGACTTCTTCTCCCGCCTCCGCTACGTCGAGCCCGGGCCCTGCCGCCTCGAAGGGCGGGCCTGGTCGGGGCGCGCACCGATCTCCCGCGTCGAGGTGAGCCAAGACGGAGGCGGGACATGGGCGGATGCGGCCCTCGGCGAGCCGGTCGGCGACTTCGCATGGCGCGGCTGGGAGTACCAGTGGGATGCCTTCCCCGGCGAGCACGAGCTCTGCTGCCGCGCGACGGACGAGGCGGGCAACGTCCAGCCGCTCGATCCCGAGTGGAACTGGGACGGCGTCTGCAACAACGCCGTGCAGCGCGTCAGGGTCGTCGTGCGCGCCTCATAGGAGTATTTTTCGGCCCGTGGCGGCCTGGAGTAATCAACAATCGCGCGGCACCTGGATGCCGCCCATCCTGCTGCTCTGGGCCGCCCTCCTTTTCGTCGGACCAGCCTGGGGAGCGAGCGCCAAGACGACGCGCGTGACCGTCAACTCGAACGAACGCCAGGGCAACGACAACTCGTTCGGCCCCGCGGCAATCTCGTCCAATGGACGCTACATCGCGTTCGAGTCGTTCGCCTCGAACCTGGTCCGCCACGACACGAACGGCACGGGCGATATCTTCGTTCGAGACCGCGTGAGCGGAAAGACAACGCGGGTGAGCATCAGTTCCGCCGAACGCCAGGGCAAGGCGGGCAGCTTCGACCCGGCAATCTCGGAAGACGGGCGCTTCGTCGCCTTCGCCTCGGACGCGAAGAATCTCGTCCCCGGCGACACCAAGGACCAGACTGACGTCTTCGTTCGCGACCGCAAGAAAGGGAAGACGGTGCGGGTCAGCGTCGCAACGGACGGCACGGAAGCCGACGCCCAGAGCTACGCCCCCGCGATGTCGGCAGACGGCCGCTACATCGTCTTCTACTCCGAGGCGACCAACCTCGTCCCGAACGACTCGAACGGCTCGGGAGACGTTTTCCTGCGGGATCGGGTCGCGCACACGACGACGATCATGAGCGTCGACTCGAGTGGAAACTACGGCGATTCGGGTGGCTCCGAGCCCGATATCTCCGCGGACGGACGGATCATCGCCTTCACGTCCCAGTCCGTGAACCTCGTGGGCGGCGACGGGAACAGCACTGCGGACATCTTCGTCCACAACCGCGTGAGCGGGAAGACGAGCCGGGCGAGTGTCGACTCCGACGAGAACGAGGCGCACGGCCAGTGCGACCGGCCCGCGCTCAGCGCAGACGGACGCTTCGTCGCGTTCGAGTCGTTTGCGAACGATCTCGATCCGAGCGACGCAAACCCCGTCGACGACGTGTTCGTCCGCGACCGGCAGAAGGGGACGACGCGGATCGCGAGCGTCTCGAGCAGCGAGGCTGCGGGCAACGGGCTCAATCGAGCAGCCGACATCTCGGCGACCGGGCGCTTCGTCGTCTTCATGTCCGATTCGACGACATTCGTCGGCGCGGACACGAAGCCCGGGCGCGACATCTACATGCGCGACCGAAAGCTCGGCAAGACGCGGCTTCTGAGCGTGAAGACGAACGGCACCAAAGGCAACCGCGCGAGCATCTTTCCGGTCATCTCGGCGGACGGCCGGTGGGTCGCGTTCGCGTCTCTCGCAACGAACCTCGTCAAGCCCGACCGAAACGGCGACGACAGCGACATCTTCCTCCGCGGCCCGCTGCACTGACGTGGACACGCGGGAAGCCGCCGAGCGCTGGCGCCGGACGTGGGCGCGCGGCTGGCACGGCCACGAGGCCGGGCCGATCCTCGACCTCTACGCGGAGGGCGCGTTCTTCCAGTCCCATCCCTTTCGGGAGCCGCAGCAGCCGCTGGACTACATCGTTCCGACGCTCGAAGCCGAGTCCTGGGCGGACTGCCAGTTTCACGAGCCCATCGTGGACGGCGACCGCGCCGTGGTCGAGTGGCGCGCCGAGACGCGGCTCAAGGACGGCAGCGGAGAGAAGCTCGCCGGCCTCTCGCTCCTTCGCTTCGACGAGAACGGGCTCGTGGTCGAGCAGCGGGACTTCTGGGCCAGCGCCTAGATAGCCGCCAGGAATCGCTCGTACCTCGCCGAGAGGCGGTCATGGAAGGCACAGTCGCGTCCGTATCCGGTCCATGTCGGTCTGCCCAATGTAGGGCGCCGGTCGGTGGAATACTCGGGCCGTGGACGACACGCTTCCCGAAGTCCGCTACGCGCGCTCCGGCGACGTCCACATCGCCTACCAGGTGCTGGGCGAGGGCGAGGTCGACCTCGTGTTCGTCATGGGCTGGCTCACGAACCTGGAGACGTACTGGGAGCTGCCCGGCTACCGCAGGTTCATGCAGCGGCTCGCCGGCTTCACGCGCCTGATCCTTTTCGACAAGCGCGGCATGGGCCTTTCGGACCGGACGATGGCCGGCACGCTCGAGGAGCGCATGGACGACGTGCGCGCCGTCATGGACGCCGTGGGGAGCGAGCGCGCCTTCCTCCTGGGCGTCAGCGAGGGCGCTCCCATGTCGATGATCTTCGCCGCCACGTACCCGGAGCGGACGGCGGGGCTTGTCTTCGTTGGCGGCGAGGTGAAGGAGATTCTCGAGGACGACTGGCCGTTGGGAGTGTCCACGCGCGAGGACTACGAGGCCATGCTGCAGCGCACGCTCGACGGTGAGTGGGGAAAGGTGACGCGGGTCTGGTTCGCACCGAGCGTCGAGAGAAACCCGGCGGCGATTGCCTGGCTGGAACGTCTCGAGCGCTCCTCCGCATCGCCTCCCGCCGCGGTGGCATTCATGCGCGTCGGGAGCGAGATCGACGTCCGCCAGGTGGCGCCGTCCATCCACGTACCGACGCTCGTCCTCCATACGCCCGAAGACCCGGTTGTCCCGTATGCGCAGGCTCAGTGGCTGGCCGAACAGATCCCGGGCGCACGCCTCGTCGATCTCAACGGCCGTGACCACGTGCCGTGGTTCGATGTGGCCGACCAGGTGATCATCGAGGTCCGCGACTTCCTCACCGGCTTTCGCGAGGCGGCGGAGCCGGAGAACGTGCTCGCAACCGTCCTCTTCACGGACATCGTCGGGTCGACGGACCGGGCGCGCGAGCTCGGAGACAGCCAATGGTCCGCCCTCCTCGAGCAGCATCACGCGACCGTACGAACGGTCCTCGCCCAGTACCGCGGCCGGGAGATCGACACCACCGGGGACGGCTTCCTCGCCGCCTTCGACGGGCCCGCGCGCGGCATCCGCTGTGCCCAGGCGATCCTCGAGGCTCTCGGCCGCATCGGGATCGAGGCCCGCGCCGGGCTCCACACCGGTGAGGTGGAGATGGTCGGCGACAAGATCGCGGGGATCGCCGTGCACATCGGCGCGCGGGTGGCTGCCGTGGCCGGCTCCGGAGAGGTACTGGTCTCCTCCACGGTGCGCGATCTCGTCGCAGGCTCGGGGATCAGGTTCGAGGACGCCGGCCTCCACGAGCTCAAGGGGCTCGGCGAGCCACGGCAGCTCTTCGCGGTGCGCGCCTAGAATCGGCCCCTTGGCTCGCTTCGCATTGATTCACGGAGGCTGGCACGGGCCCTGGGTGTGGGACAAGGTCACGCCGCTGCTGACCGCTCGCGGCCACGACGTCGTCACTCCGAGGATCGCAGTCGACGAGCCCGGGACGTGGGCCGCGGACGGAGAGGCCCTCGCAGCCGAGCTCCGGGAGGGCATCGCCGAGACGGTCCTCGTCGGGCACTCGAGCGGTGGTCGCTGGGCCGCCTTGGTCGCGGCGAAGCACAGGCCAAAGCTGGTGATCTACGTCGCCCCCGCGAACCCGGTCGCGAGACAGCCTGACGGTATGCCCGCCCGCGTGAGACCCGAGATCGAGGACGTGGTGGCCTACGACGACCAGGATCGCGACTACCTACCCGTCGAGGGCGCGGTCTCGTGGTTCTACGGCCGGATTGACGAGGAAACCGCCCGTTGGGCGGCCGCTCGCCTCCTGCACGACACCGACCGCGGCGATTTTCCCCTCGCGGCCCCACCCGATGTCCCGAGCGCGTACATCTACGGCACAGAGGACGAAGTCTTCACGAGCGAGGGCATGGAGTGGTCGGCTCGCAACATCTTCGGAGTCGAACCGGTCGCGATGCCCACCGGCCACACGCCGCAACTGGAGGCACCAGAGCTCCTTGTGAACCTGCTGTGCGAGCTCGCCGACGAGAGCCGCTAGAACTTCCCTCGTGACCGAAAGAAGGGAGTCACGATGACAGAGCATCGGACCGCAACACGCGAGGAGTGGCTGGCGGCCAGGCTCGAGCTTCTCGCCGCCGAGAAGGAGCACACGCACAGGGGAGACGAGCTCGCCCGGCAGCGGCAGGAGCTCCCGTGGGTGCGGATCGACAAGGACTACAGCTTCGAGACCGACGAGGGGGCGGCGTCGCTCGCAGACCTCTTCGGCGGACGGTCCCAGCTCCTCGTGTACCACTTCATGTTCGGGCCCGAGTACACGGCCGGCTGCCCGGCCTGCTCGACGATCGCGGACGGATTCGACGGCTCGGTCGTCCATCTCCAGAACCACGACGTGGCGATGTGGGCGGTCTCGCGAGCCCCGCTCGAGAAGCTGCAGGCGTACAAGCGGCGGATGGGCTGGACCTTCCCGTGGGCGTCCTCGCACGGCAGCGACTTCAACTACGACTTCAACGTGGCGGTCACCGAGGAGGAGCAGCGGTCGGGCGCGATCGAATACAACTACCGCCGGATCGACACGAGGCCGATCCTCGAAAATCCCGGCCCAGGCGTGACCGAGTTCGCGGCCATGAGCGGCACGGATCCCGCCACGTACGTGCGCGAGGAGCCGGGCATGAGCGCGTTCGCGCTCGAGGACGGTGTCGTCTACCACACGTACTCCGCCTTCGAGCGCGGAGTGGATTCCCTCTGGGGGATGTACCAGTGGCTCGACCGGGCGCCGAAGGGGCGCAACGAGACCGGCCTTTGGTTCCGGCGCCGCGACGAGTACGGCGGGGGTCCGGCGTGACGGCGGCAGAGATAGCGGAGCGCTCGGGCTGCTCGGTGGAGCGCATCGAGGAGCTCGTCGACCTGGGCATCCTCGTTCCACGCGACGAGGATGGTCCGTTCAGTCCCCAGGACGTCCACCGCGTGCGCCTCATGGGGGCGTTCGACGATGCGGGGATCGGCCTCGACCTGATCGCCAAGGGCATCGCCAAGGGCAAGCTCTCGTACGAGAACCTCGGGCTCTACCTGCCGGAGCCGGAGGCGCTCGCGGAGACCGCCGAGGAGCTGGGCGCGGAGTTCGGCCGCTCGCCCGAGCTTGTCACACGCCTGCTGCGCGAGTTCGGCCTCGCGCCGCCCGACTCGGGCGGGCGCCTGCGGGCGGACGAGGTGTTGATCCTCAGGGAGCTCCTGGATGTGTGGGCGCCCGCGGACGACGACGTGCTCGCACGCCTCGCCCGCGCGTACGGACAGAACATCCGCAAGGTGGTCGCGTCGGATCTCGAGCTCGCGGGCGCGACGATCTTCACCCGACTCCGCGAGGAGCTCTCGGACGAGGAGATGCCCAAGGCCGCAGGAAAGACGGGGATGCGCCTCATGGGGCTCGGCGAGCGGCTGATGATCTGGCTGCGCGGCCGGCACCTCGAGCACGAGGTCATCGCCGTCACGGTGCAGACCACGGAGGACTACCTCAGGGGACTCGGCATCAGCCTCGGACGGGCGCCGCGGTCGCCGGCGATCGCGTTCCTCGACCTGACCGGGTACACGGCGCTCACCGAGGAACGCGGCGACGAGGCGGGCGCCGATCTCGCCGACCGCCTGTCGATGCTCGTGCACGAGGCCGCCCAGCCCCATGGCGGAAATCCGGTGAAGTGGCTCGGCGACGGCGTCATGTTCTACTTCGCCGACCCGAGCTCGGCCGTCCTGACGGGGCTCGACCTCGTCGAGCAGACGCCGGCGGCAGTCGACGTCCGCGCGCGCGTGGGCATCAACGCCGGCAACGTGGTCTTCCGCGAGGGCGACTACTTCGGGCGAACGGTGAACGTCGCCTCGCGCATCGCCGACTACGCGAGGCCCGGCGAGGTGCTCGTGAGCGGCGAGGTGAAGGAGCGCTTCGGCGGCGACGGAGTGCGGTTCGCAGAGATCGGGCCCGTTGCGCTCAAGGGACTGCGGGAGGAGCTCACGCTCTACGCGGTCTCGAGAGCGGCGTAAGATCAGTGCACCCCCTGTGAGCCAAGTTCTCGACGACTCGCTCGACGCTGGACGCGAAGCCGCCCGCAAGCACGCGTGGCGCGACGCGTACGACCTGCTGCAGAAGGCAAACGGCGACGGGCTGCTCGGCCCGGAGGATCTCGAGTACCTCGCCGAGGCAGCGTGGTGGACGGGGCGGCTCGAGGAGGCGATGGATTTTCGGGAGCGCGCCTACGCCGCATCCACGGGCGCAGGCGAGCCGCGTTCGGCTGCCCTCGCCGCCATCAGGCTCGCGCTCGACAACGGGGCCAAAGGGGATTACGCCGTCGCGGGCGGTTGGCTCTCACGCGCGGAGAAACTGTTGGCGGAGGAGCCGGAGGGCTTCGAGCACGGCCATCTCGAGCTTGCCCGCGGGACGGCCGCCATGGAGATGGGTCAACTGGAGCCCGCCCTCGCGCACCTCGCGCGCGCCCAGGAGCTCGGCGCGCAGTTCGGCGATCGGAATCTGGAAGCGTTGGCCCAGGTGTTCAAGGGCACCGTCCTCGTCATGTCCGGGCAGGTCACCGAGGGGCTTGCTCTCCTCGACGAGGCGACCGCGTCCGCGGTGAGCGGCGAGCTCGAGCCCCTCGCGACGGGGATGGTCTACTGCGTCACGATCCATTCCTGCCAGACACTCGGGGACTGCGGCCGCGCGTCAGAATGGACCGCCGCTGCGAACCGCTGGTGCGACCGGCTGGACGTGAGTGGCTTCCCCGGCGCCTGCCGCATTCACCGCGCCGAGATCATGCGTCTTCGGGGCGACTGGGACAGCGCCGAGGCGCAGGCCGTCCAGGCGTGCGACGAGCTCGAGAGCTATCAGAAGTTCGTCACGGCGGGCGGCTTCTACGAGATCGGAGAGATCCGACGGCGACGCGGTGACTTCACGGCGGCAGAGGAGGCATATCGAAAGGCGAACGAGCTCGGGCACAGCACCCAGCCGGGCCTGGCGCTCCTCCGTCTCGCGCAGGGGAAGGTCGACGCGGCGGCCGCGGCCATCAAGCGCGCGCTCGCGAGCGATCAGCTCGACCCGCTGAGCCGCGCTCGCCGACTGCCCGCCCAGGTCGAGATCGCGCTCGCCGGCGGCGAGCTCGCTCGCGCCCGCACCGCAGCCGCGGAGCTCGAGGAGATCGCCGATGCGTACAAGGTCGACGGCCAGCGCACCCCGCACATGGAAGGCACGCTGCAACTCGCGCTCGGCCAGGTCCGGCTCGCGGAGCGCGACTGGGAAGGAGCAGCCGCCGCATTGCAGGTTGCCCGGGCGACATGGGAACGGGTCGGCGCTCCGTACGAGACGGCGCAGACGCGACTCCTCCTCGGGCTCGTGTACCGGGGAGAAGGCGACGAGGACGGCGCACGCGACGAGGTCGCAGCGGCGAAAGCGGCCTTCGAGCAGCTGGGAGCCGCGCTGGACGCCCAGCGCGCGGCGGAGCTCCTCGGCGAGACGGCCGCCTCGAGGACCTTCGTCTTCACGGACATCGTCGACTCCACGAAACTCCTCGAAGCTCTCGGCGAGGAGAAGTGGCAGAAGCTCCTGAAGTGGCACGACCGGCTGCTCCGCGAACGAATCGAGGACGCCGGCGGCGAGGTCATCAAGCAGACAGGGGACGGCTACTTCGCCGCCTTCGGATCAGCCGCGTCGGCGGTGGATGCCGCCATCGCGATCCAGCGTGCGCTCGATGACGAGCCGATCGCACCCGATGTGCGCATCGGAGTTCACAGCGGCAAGGCTTTCCACACCGAGGACGACGACTACACCGGGCAAGGCGTTCACATGGCGGCCCGGGTCGGGGCGCTCGCCGACGGAGGAGAGATCCTCGTGAGCACGGCCAGCCTCGACGGAGCGAGTCGATTTCGGCTCTCCGATTCGCGTCACGAGACGCTCAAGGGGTTCAGCGAGCCGGTCGAGGTCGCCGCGGTCGAATGGCGCTGAGCGGCTGGGGATTCGCCGCGTAGGCGTCGAGGCGCTCGGCTAGCTCGGCCGGCCGCGCGAGCGCGATGTAGTGCCCGCCGTCCATCTCGTCCGCCTCGATCCCGAGCCGCTCGGGCGCGTGGCGGCGCGCCCATTCGGCCGTGAACATGCGGTCGCCGCGGCAGAGGAGGTAGCGCGTCGGCACATCGGGCCAGGACGCGAGCGGCCAGGGCTCGGCGAGAACCGCGTTGCCCTGCACCCCTCCCCTCGCTTCCGCCTCCGCGGCGAGCTGGGGCGGAACGTCGTGGTAGAAGACGTCCTCGTAGCCGCTGTCCTCGTAGCCGGCATTCGTCCACCAGTCGTTGAAGGACTCGCCCGGCGCCGGGATCATCCCGGCGACGAGGACGAGGAGATAGACCGGCCGCCGCGCGGCGACGAGCGGCGCCGTGAAGCAGCCCATCGAGTGCCCGACGACGACGAGGTCCGGCCGGTCGCCGACTGCCTCGACGGCCGCGTCCGCGTAGTCCCACCAGCCGGCCGAGTCGTCTCCGGTCGGCAGGTCGACGGCGACCGGGTCGTGCCCGCGCTCGCGCAGCTCGGAGACGACGAGGTGCCAGTCCCACGCGCTGCTGCCGCCGCCGTGGATCAACGCGAACGCGCTCACGTCTCCACACACGGTAAGGCGCCCACCTAGACCGGCGTGACACCGAGGTCGAAAATGGCGTGGTCATGGATCCGGAGCAAGAGCTCGAACGGGGCCGCGCCGCCTACGCGAACCGGGCGTGGAGCGATGCCTTCGAGGCGCTAGCCGCAGCCGACAGGGCGCTTCCGCTGTCGGCCGACGACCTCGAGCTGCTCGCGCGGTCTGCCTACATGCTCGGCCTGGACGAGGAGTACGTCGACGGGCTCGAGCGCGCGCACAGCGCCCATCTCGCCCGAGGAGGCGTGCGGCCGGCCGTGCTCTGTGCCTTCTGGATCGGCCACAGCATGATGTTCCGGGGACAGCTGGCACCGGCGCTCGGCTGGTTCGCGCGGGGCAACCGACTACTCGAGCCGGATACGTCCGACTGTGCCGAGCGCGGATACCTGCTCATCCCCGTCCTCCTCGAGCACAGCTCCCGAGGCGAATTCGAGGCCGCCTGTGCAACCGCGACCGAGGCGGCAGAGATCGGAGAGCGCTTCGGAGATGCGGACCTGGCCGCCATCGGCGTCATGGAGAAGGGCCACGCCCTCGTCCGGCAGGGAAAAACCGAGGAGGGGCTGCGCCTCGTCGACGAGACGATGGCCGCGGTGAGCGCCGGAGTGCTTTCGCCGATCGTCGCGGGAATCGTCTATTGCAACACGATCGCCTTCTGCCGCGACGTCTACGAGGTGCGACGTGCTCGGGAGTGGACGGCGGCGCTCACGCGGTGGTGTGAAGCGCAGCCCGAGATGGTTGCGCACAACGGTCTTTGCCTTGTGCACCGGGCAGAGCTCATGACCATCGGCGGCACCTGGGACGCCGCGCTCGAAGAGCTTCGGCGAGTCGGCGAGCGCTACAGGCGAGGCGTGCTCAATCAGCGCGCCCTCGGGCACGCCGCATACCGCGAGGGCGAGGTCCACCGGCTCCAGGGCGCTTTTCGCGAGGCCGAGACGGCCTACAAGGAAGCCGCGCGCTTCGGCCGTGAGCCGCAGCCGGGGCTCGCTCTGCTCCGGCTCGCTCAGGGAAAGAACGAGGCGGCCGCGGCAGCCATTCGCCGCGTCCTTGACGAGACGGTGCCGCCGCTTCGGCGCGCAGCCCTGCTTCCCGCCCTTGTCGAGATAGCTCTGGCGCTCGGCGACCTGGAGGGGGCGCGTGCCGCGTCCCGCGAGCTTGGAGAGATCGCGGCTCGGCAGGGAAGCGAGCAGCTGGAGGCGACCGCCGCGCACTCCAGGGGCGCGGTGGCGCTCGCGAATGGGGATGCAGGCGGAGCCGTCTCTTCACTCCGAAGCGCCTGGAGGATCTGGGAGGAGCTCGGGGCGCCCTACGAGTCGGCGCGCACGCGTGTCCTACTCGGCCTTGCCTGCGCCGCGCTAGGCGACGAAGACACGAAGACGGTGGAGCTCGAGGCAGCCCGCGACGCCTTCGCGGGGCTCGGCGCCACACCTGACGTTGCCCGAGTCGACGCGCTCAGCGGCCGAGGCTCACCCGACATGCACGGCCTGAGCCCGCGGGAAATCGATGTCCTGCGGCTCGTCGCGGCCGGCAAGAGCAATCGCGACATCGCGGCCGAGCTTGTCATCAGCGAGCGCACGGTCGCACGGCACGTGCAGAACATCTTCGCCAAGCTCCGGCTCTCGTCACGAGCGGCGGCAAGTGTCTTCGCGGCCGAGCACGGGCTGCTTTGACCTCATACACGGCGTGAATTGACCATTCGGCGAGACCCGCGCACGTTGGTCAATGCGCCCGATGCCCCGCGCTGAGCGCCGCCGTACCGTCCCTCGCACGTGGAACGAGCCGAAGGAGGTACGTCATGTTCGTCGTCGTGGAGCACACCATCCTGAACGCCCCGGTGGCGTTCGCGCGCGGGCAGACCCTGCTCGAAGGCCGCGGCGCGCCCACGGGTGTGCAGGTCCGCAAGTTCTATCCGAGCACGGACCAGTCGGCAGTCATCTGCCTCTGGGAAGGGAACTCCCTCGCAGAGGTCCGAGACTACGTCGACGCCACGCTCGGGGACTCGAGCGAGAACATGTACTTCG
>Ga0207674_10007972_pt1 | contig 12289 bp, 10 predicted proteins | sample KBSCornC72_FD_184303 | JGI IMG/M metagenome (GOLD analysis project Ga0207674, IMG submission 184303) | Corn rhizosphere microbial communities from Kellogg Biological Station, Michigan, USA - KBS Corn C7-2 (SPAdes) (version 2) | ecosystem: Host-associated > Plants > Roots > Rhizosphere > Soil ... | reverse complement strand
TACTGCGTCCAATTGCGAAATGCGTGTGTTAGACAACAAAAGCTGAAGCCTTTTTAGGGGCTTCATCTGTGACTGATTGTTAAGTATCACCTCACCCGCCACAGCTTCCGAAAGAGTTTCTTATCTGTTGCTCCTCCGTAGAGATTTCCACCTCTTCGCTAGTGAAGCGAGGATGTAAATACTCTACCACGATAAACCGTTTATGTCAATAGATTTTATAATCATTTAAACGTTAGCACAATAGGCCGTTTATACGAAAATACCTCCCTTCCCGAAGGAAGAGAGGCGATAGACAAGTCTTTCTGGTAAGCGGGGAGTTCCCGCGTCGAGATCCCGGTCACGGCCATGAATCGGCTATGGGACCATCAGACGCGGGACCATCCCGCTTTTGGCTGCCGCAGGCAGGCGGCAAAGTAAACGGCGGAAGCCGCAGCCGGGCACCGCAGGGCCCGGCTTGTGCGGCTCCGCCGCTCCGTCCCCTTTCCCCCCTCGGGCGGTGGACGGAATCAAGTCAGTAAAAAGCCAGGTGGTGGCTGCCGAAGCAGCCGCCACCTGGTCGCCGTCAGGTGTCGCTCTTCAGCGACTCCCAACACCTGTGCAGCAGTTGCTGCAAACCCAAGGAGCCGTTGTCAGCCAGTTCATGCTGGCTAAACAACAGACAACAGCTCCGTGAGGGGGTTATTGGGCCCTGGGGCGCCAACAGTTACGGCCGGGCAGTCCTGTACTGCACTCCCGGCCTCCCCTAACTTGAAAACTAATCAGACTTGTCGAGGTGCGAAAGATAAGGGCGGTAATCCGGCAGCCTCACTTTGACCGTAAAAAATTATAACATCCCAGGGTGGATATACAAGAGTATAATTACGATTTAATTTCAACCTGCTTCAGAGGAAAGCTGAAACCGAAGGTACTGCCCTTGCCTTCGGTGCTCTTGAAGATGACTGCCCCGCCCTGGGCAACTATCACCTTCTTGGCCATGAATAATCCCAGTCCCGTGCCGTCTGGCCGCATCTTCCTAGCATTCCCCGCCCTGTAGAACTTGGCGAACAGATGATGCTGCTCTGATGCTGGTACTCCAAGGCCAGTATCAGTCACGGTGTAGCTGATCTGGTGTTCTGTCGCTTCCAGCTTTACGCCTATACTGCCGCCCGACGGGGTGTAATAGATAGCGTTATCTATGAAATTCATTATCACCTGCCGCAGTTTATTCTCGTCGAGGTTAAGAGGGGGAAGCTTCTCTGGGACGCTGCAGGTAAGCTTGACCCCGTGGTTGTTCGCCGTCTCCGTAAGTCTATCCACCTCTGAAGAAATCAATTTTACCAGATCAGTCGGCTTATTCTCGATGACGAACTTACCGCTTTGCAGCCGTGATACGTTCAACAGGTCAGCGATCAGGAATACCATCTGTTCCGCGCTGTCGAATGCCTGCTTGATCATCTTGCGCTGATCCTTCTTGACCGCGCCTACATCCCCTTCGAGTATCATGCTCAGATAGCCTTTTATAGATGTCAGCGGTGTCCGGAGCTGGTGCGAGGCCATGGAAATGAACTCGTCTTTGGTCTGGTCCAGCTCCTTAAGCTTCTGATTGGCGCGCCGCAGCTGTTTGGTGGCTTCGTCCACCTTTTGCTGAAGGGTCACGTTGAACTGCTGGATCTCTTCGAAGCGCAAGGCGTTCTGGACGGCCACGGACAGTTCGTTGGCGATTATCGACAGCAGCTTGAGATCCTGACTGTTATAGACATCGCCGCTGCGCTTTTCACCGAACAGTACGAAACCGACTATCTGCTGCTGGGTCTTCAGGCGCAGGCTGACAGCCACGTCGGCGGCGGCGAACTCCTGCCGCAGAAGATTGTGGGCGCCGGCCGTCTCCACCTCCAGGATATCTTTGCGCTGCTCCCTGAGATGATGGCTGATCGCTTTAAAGTTGGCCTCAAGTTTCTTATCACTGGATACTTTCAGCACCGGCTCGCCTTCTTCGATGAGGATGAACTCGATAAAACCGCACTTAAAGGCATCGGAAAGGGTCTGCCGGGTGCCTTCCAGGATCTTATGCAGGTCAATCTCGGCGACCATTATCGAGCCCAGCCTGTCCAGAGTCTCCTGAGCGTCATAGGAATCGCGGTAGAAGATCCGGTTCGTAGTCCGGTCGAAAAACAGCCTGAAAGAATGGAATTTGAAAGCCAGAACCAGACCCAGAAGGAGTGACAGTATCTGACGGGTATGCGCATCAGATGTGATTGAGTCGACCAAGCCGAAGATGAACAGGCCGTATATACCTATCACGGCCGCCAGCAGCAGCACGTAAGCCACGGATCGTGCCACTGCGGCCCGGATGTCGAACAGCTTCTGGGAGACGATGGCATAAGTGATGAACAGACCGAAGGCCAGTGTGTAGAAAGGACTGATCTTGATGAAGGTGGTTGTCTGGGCGCTTAAGGTGATCGCGAAGTTGGTTATCGGCACTATCAGCCATAAGATGACCGAAGAGATCAGGATGAACAGCAACTGGCGTTTAGCAACTCCCCTGGAGTGCCGATACTTGATTATCAGCTGGGTAAAGCCGGCGATAATGGTGATGAGCGCGTGCAGGATGAAAAACGCGATGAACGGCTTGGGATTAGGGTTGGCCTTGCCGTGCTTAAGGGTTATGGAGTAAAAAACCAGCGGCGTCTCCAGCAGGACGGCGACGAAAAGCGAATAAGCCAGCAGCAACCTGTTTTTGAAAGGCAGTCCGCTGAAAGGAGTCGAGGGGAAAGTGCGCGCGAAGAAGTAGAACAGTGTATTCTGAATCAGCGCGAACAGCAGGACCGTACGGATGGCATAGATGGTGTGGGAATTCTGAGGGATGGTTATAGCCAGGTAATTGGTGAAAGACCAGGCTGCCAGGGATAGGGTCAGGAACATGAAGATCAGGTTTGTGTGGTTGCCACGGCGGCGGTAATATACACCTAAGGAGATGCCAATCAGCAATAGGACGGCAATGACGACAAGAAGAGTAAACATTATCGTTTTGATTATACTAAGAAAGGCTCAGCAATGGTAAGAGACGGACAATACATCTTGAAAATTCTGGACCTGGCGCGTCTGGCGCCTTCCAGCCACAATACCCAGCCCTGGAAGGTCTCGGCCGATAAGAATAAAGCGATCATCGGTTATGAACCCCAGCGCCACCTGACTGTCGGCGACCCTGATATGCGCGAGCTTTTCATCAGCCTGGGCTGCTTTATCCAGACCGCATCGTACGCCGCCCAAAGTCTTGGATATAAGATGACAACGTTATTTATCGGTGAGGGTCCTGAGGGCGTGGCCGAGCTCCTGTTCACTAAAGCCAGCAAGCCCCAACCAGAACTGGCTGACGCTATCAGGAATCGGCGCTCTGACCGCCGGAAATTTCTTAATGAACCGATCCCTAAAGAGGAGATGGGTCACCTGAAAAAACTGACCAGCGGCACTGCCAAGCTAGAAATTTTTACATCTGAAGAGGACGTAAGGTTCTTAAGTGACATGACCAGACAGGCGACATTGGCCGCGATGCGGAGAGGTGAATTCCGTGAAGAGCTGGCCGGCTGGGTGCGCCACAACTGGACCAAGCAATCCGACGGCATGCCGGCCTACGTACAAGGTATACCGGGACCAGTCAGCTTAGTTGCCAAATCTATCATTAAAAAGAACCCGAAAGTCGCCGATAGCCAAGCCAAGAAAGATGCTAAAAGTATCTTCGGCTCATCAGCGGTGGCTCTGATCACGCTTGGCGATCAAACACCGAGAACATGGCTGGACGCCGGACGGCTATTCCAAAAGCTATGCCTAGAGGCGCGGCTGATGGGAATCTCATCCGCGGCTTTTAGCGCCGCGGTTATGGACGGCAAAACGGTCAGCACCGTAATGGATAAGCTGGAGCTGAAGGACCAGCCGGTAGCCCTTCTTCGGCTTGGTTATGCTAAAAACTTACCGCGATCCACACCGCGGCGTCCGCTGAAAGACTTTTTGGCAGCTACTTCTTGACGACCCATTTCTGCTTGCCGCGGCCCGAAAAATGCAACGAGTGTTCATTGGGCCACAGTTTTATCTGCGGCCATAATTTACGCCCGTAAACCGAGTAGTTGCTTAGATACTCAGAGTTCTCCCTCAGCAGCACATCAACTATCGATTGAGTTATGACTTTCCTGATATCCGACGATGACTTTACATCTTTGCGCAGTTCGACATGGACCACCAGCTTGTTATCCATTTTTTTGTTATTAGTGATTTCCATGGCGAATTTACCGGTGATGGAATCGTGCAAGCGTGGATCCAATAGCGCTTTACGGATTTCCTCGGGATAAATATTGCCACCTATCAGGGTTATCGAAAAATCTTTGCGTTCTGATAGATAAACGAATGGCAGCTTTAAGGTGTGCTCGGCAATACCGGCAATTTTGCTCTCTTTGTGTAGGTCTGTTCCATGTTGCTTATATATCTTTTCCGCTTCGGCTAAAGTCACCACGCCGCCCAGGTCTTTAAGGTCGTAGCGCACTAGCGGCAGGCCGCTATAACCGGAGCATAGCAGCTGGCCATCTTCTTCCTCAAAGTAAAACATCTCGGGAACGTACTGGGTGAAAGTAGGCTGTTTCTTGTTTCCGTTAAACAAGTCATGGAATAGTTCCGGCTTGCTTACGGCTTGTCGCCTCATCATGATAGACAGTGGCGTCTCGTGGCTCATGGTGCCAAGATCGACCGTTCCATAATGGTTGAGAGTCGAGGTAAATACGTTTGATAAGGATGCTTTCTGAATAATGTAGTCACGGAAGTCTTCGCTGAAGCCTTCAGCCGAGAACACGATACCCAGATTGTATTTAGCCCAGTCCAGACCTTCTTCAATACCTAAATCGATGATGTCCTTGAGTATCGGCGGGTAGCAGCCGATGATCACCTGGTCGAAGTTATGTCCCAGGCGCACGATACTGCTGATGACTTCGGCCTTATTGATACCGGGTGTGATGATGCTCAGCGGGTAGCCCTTCTTAGCCACCCGGTTGACCGCTTCATAAGTGAATACACCGCCGATCCAGGCGCCCATGGCGAAGGCATCGACGTAAAGCGTGCTCTTCTTGTGGATCTGGAAATTCTCACGCAGATAGACCTCGGCGGTTACGGCGTAGTATTCATCCTGCAGGGCGCTGCGCGGAAAGTAAAACGGCTCGCCAGTTGATCCGGATGTCGAACTTATTACCCAGGGTTGACCAGTAAAGTTACCGTCCCAACAGAGCTGATCCAGTGGATATGCCCTTAAATAATTATCCTTGTCGATTTTTGGTACATTTTTAAAGTCTTCTAGTTTTTTTACGCTCCTAGGGTTGAAATTATTTTTACCTAAGAAATCCTTATAGGCCGGCACCCTCTCAGCCATCTGGCCGAACAGCTGCAGAGCCATCTTCTCGCCACGACCTATCCAGTACTTTTCCGGCTTTCGTTTTAAAGCTTTTTGGAATCTGATTGGATCATCAAGATATTTGTTCTGCATGTTTGTTATTTCATCATCTGCCGGTACTGTTCCAGCTTGGCCTGGTGCTCGGGACTTCCGAAATCCGCGTCAAGTTTCTCTTCTAGCGATACCAGTGTCCGGCCTTCTTTAAGGGGATTCCCCAGAATTATCCTCCGGATTGCATAGGCTAAGCTGACGCCGGCCAAAGTTGCGGCGCCGCCCAGCTGCGGCCAGCTAGGCAGAGTCTTGCCGACTTCAGCCAGGGATTCGAACATCCGCGCCGGAATATTTTCCAAGCCTACGAAATACTGGCCGATCATCCTGCCTAGTTCTGCCCGCGGTATACCGCCGGCTTTGATTTTCTCTAAAATATCCTCTGGAATCTGGCCCATAAAAACGGGGGTTTCCGGCCTAAGGTCATACCGTTCGATATCTATCAGCGCCCCATCGCCGTCATCTGCGGCCATCACAACTGGCAGGCCCGCGCCTTTGGCGGCTTCGCGCAGCAGGATTTTCATTCGCAGGTCGTCCATCTCGTCAACAATCACGTCAACTTGGTTATCATGTATAAGCCGACCGATATTATCATCGCTCAGTCCGTTATTCTCCGCAACGATTTCTATATAAGGGTCGATTTCCCAGACTTTTCGGGAAACCGCTTCGACTTTATGCAGTCCGATGTGGTGATAGGGCGAGCGGATGCGGTTGAGATTGCTAGGCTCCAAAGTGTCCATATCCACCAGCACCAGCTTGCTGCCGATGCCCTGCCCCACCAGCGCTTCGACCACATTGCTGCCGACGCTCATGCCGATGATCAGGATAGTCGAATCGTATAGCTTAGCCTGCTCTTCGACGTTTATCAGGTTGCGGTTGCGTGAGGTCCGCAAAGCCCGCAGCTGATCTTTGGGCGGAAAGTGCACCAGCCTGTTCAGCCACGGGTAATAAAACCACTCGCCCCAGTCACCGGGATTGTCAAACAGCGAAGCTTGGTACTCCTTGACTTCAGCCTCGGTCTTGCTGTCTTTTTTAACCGGGAAAGCGATATCAAATAATTCGTCGACTGCCAGATCTATACGGTCGTCGATTGCTAATTCCGGATGCTGGCTTTTGAGATTTTCCAAATTCTCAGTTTCTATTTTTTGTAGATCCATAAGCTCAATATATCAGATTGATATTGTCTAAAGAAGCAGTTGAAGGTATCGTTAAGTAGTTAATCATAAATACAAAAATGCAAGATAGAATCGCCCACCGCCTGCATGATTTCGACAGCGGTAAGATCCGGCAGGCTTTCGAGCTCGCTAAAGAGATACCGAATCAGATCGACTTGAGCATCGGCTTTCCCGAAGAAAATACTCCCGAAGAAGTTAAACAAGCCGGGATCACAGCCATCCAGCAGAACCATACAACTTATCTGCCGACTAATGGCCTGGCTGAGCTGCGCCAGAGTATAGCTCAAAAGCTGGCAGCCGAAAATAATATACGCTCGTCCGCCGAGGACATTACTGTGACGCCTGGCCTGACCACCGCTATCCTGCTCTGTTATCTGGCGATCCTGAACCCCGGCGACGAGATAATCCTACCGCAGCCGATGTTCCCGCCCTACTATGAGCTGACTAAACTGGCCGGCGCGGTGCCGGTGCCGCTGGAAACCTTTCCTGATTTCCAGCTGTCGGCTGAGCTCATCGCCAGGAAAATAACCGAAAAAACCAAAGCTATCGTGATCAATTCGCCTAATAACCCGACCGGCGCGGTTTACGATGAAGATGAACTGCGCAAAATCGCCGGCCTGGCCAAACAACACGGCATTATTATTATTTCGGACGAGATATACGAATATTTTTCGTTCGATAAGCCGCACTTCAGCATCGGCAGTATCTATGAGGGCACGATAACTTTAAACGGTTTTTCCAAGGCCTATGCCATGACCGGCTGGCGGGTCGGCTATATCTGCGCGCCGCCCGATATCGTAGAGGCGATAAACCAACTTCAGCAGTACATAGTCTTTTCGACTTCGTCGATCGCCCAGTATGCCGCAGTGAAAGCACTTGAAACTCCTCCGATTTATCTGACAGATAAATACAAGCAGAAGCGCGACCTGGCCGTAAGCACTCTGTCCGATGTTTTCCCCGAAATCCACGGCGGCCAAGGTGCTTTTTATCTTTTCCTGAAATTGCCGGATGGGCTTGAAGACATCAAGGTGGTGAACCAGCTGTCACACAGCGGAGTGATAGTGCTCCCGGGCAGTGCTTTTTGCGGCAGGACCGATTACATCCGGATATCGTTCGCCGGCGATATGGATGCCCTGCGGACCGGGCTTGAGCGGCTGAAGGAATCCATCGCCGCCCTGCTGCGAAACTCACCTTAGTCATCTGGCGCTTAAGCGTTTTCTGGTGTAATATTTAAGCAAATGCCCAAGATTGCGATCGTTGAAGACGACTTAGCTATTGCCCAGATGTACCGGATGAAGTTCGAGGCCGAGGGCTATCACGTGGATATAGCTGAGAATGGCAAACTGGGCCTAGGATTATGCGAGCAGATGAAGCCCGATCTGGTGCTGCTGGACCTGATGATGCCGGAGATGAACGGCGACGAGATGCTGGAAAAGATGCGGGCTACCGATTGGGGCAAATCGATCAAAGTTATTATTCTGACTAATGTCGGCGAACAGGAGGCTCCGGAGAAACTGAAATCCCTGAACGTACGGGCCTACATCGTCAAAGCCGAGATGACACCTAAACAGGTCGCGGAATTAGCCAGGCAGCAATTAGCTACAGCTTAGGTCAATAAGGTGAGAATAGGCATCGTCGGCTGGGGGTTGGAAGGCCAGAGCGCCTACCGGTTTTACGGCGCCGAGCACGAATATCTGATAGTCAATGAAGAGCCGCGCGACGATTTCCCGATGCAGGATAAGAAGACGCAGGTGCAGTTCGTTACTACGCCGCGGACGCCGGGCCTTACCGGCAACGTATCAGACCTGAGTTATCTGGATGGTTTGGAGTTTTGCGATAAGATCATTTACACGGCGCCGGCCGCAAAGAACCTTGAGAAAAAATTCGGCCATGACAAGGATTTCTGGGCTAAGGCCACCACCATCCAACATATTTTCTTCCAGGAAGTCCGGAGTAAAAATATTATCGGTGTGACCGGCACCAAGGGTAAGGGCACTACTTCGACTTTAATTTATGAAATGCTCAAGGCTTTCGGCAAAAGAGTCTTCCTTGGCGGCAACATCGGCGTGCCGGTGCTGGACTTCGTGCGGGATGTTTCACCGGACGACTGGGTAGTTTTGGAACTATCGAACTTCCAGCTTTACAACCTGACCTACAGTCCTCATATCGCGGTCTGCCTGATGATAGTGCCCGAACATATGGATTGGCATCCGAACATAGATGAGTACGCCGAGGCTAAGGCCAACTTGTTCCGGCACCAAAAGCCGGAAGATATCGCCATATATTTCGCCGATAATGAATACTCTGCGAAAATCGCCAGTTACTCGCCTGGTAAAAAGATTCCTTTCTTTCGCCGGCCGGGCGCTTATATGGATGATGCTAAAGTCATGGTTGATGGCTCTGAAATCATCGATAAGTCAGAGATAAAACTGCTGGGTGAACACAACTTACAGAATATCTGCGCCGCCCTTACAGCAGTCTGGCAGGTAGAGCAGAACCGCGACGCCGCCCGGCGGGCGCTCGCCAGCTTCAGCGGCCTGGAACATCGCTTGGAATTCGCCGGCGAAATCGATGGAGTCAAATACATTGACGACTCATTCGGCACAGCGCCGGAAACAACGATAGTCGCAATCAAGGCATTTGAGCAGCCGAAGGTCATAATTTTAGGCGGCTCCGATAAAGGCGCGGATTTCACGGCTCTGGCTCAGGAGATTAAGAATTCCAATGTCCGCCAAGCTATCATCATCGGCCAGATTACAGATAAGATCACACAAGCGCTGAATAACGCTGGATTCACGGCCATTACGACTGGCCTAAGTTCGATGACAGAAATCGTCGATAAGGCTCGCGAGCTAGCTGAACCAGGCGATGTGGTTTTACTCTCGACCGGCGCTGCCAGCTTCGGCATGTTCAAAAATTATAAAGACCGCGGCGAACAGTTCAAGCAAGCTGTCGCAAAACTCGCTTAAGCTGTTCGATGGTGGGCTTTTCTGGCTGGATGACGTCGGCCCGGCCATCAGCTATTTTTTTAACCAGCTCCTCTATCCAGTGGTAATGCGTGCAGCCGAGTACGATCTCATCGGCGTCCCGATTGATTACATCTTCTATTGTTTTTGCGACTTTTTCGCGTTCTAAGCTGTTATTTTCTATCATTAGCGCCCAGTCGCTGCAGTCCGGCTCAAGTATGTCCATGCCTTTGGCATATTCGCCCTTTAACCACGCGTAGCGCTGGCTGCCTAAAGTCCGGGGCGTCGCGAAAACGGCGATCGTACCGGTTTTAGTCCGTTCCGCGGCCGGCTTCAGCATCGGCTCCATGCCGACCATAGGTATTGGAAATTCTTGCCTTAGCTGGCTGATCAGATTGGTGGTTACCGTGTTGCAGGCTACTACCACAGCTTTGCAGCCCTCATCGATAAACTCTTGGAAAATCGGTCTGATGAAGCCGTGAATCTCCTCTATGTCTCGGCCGCCATAGGGGAGATGCTGTTTATCTTCTTTAAGAATAATCTCTAGATCCGGCAGCTCTCTGCCGATGGCATTAGCGACCGATAGCCCGCCGACGCCGCTGTCAAAGACTCCTATCTTAACCTTTGGCATTCCTGGCTGCCCGGATGACATTTTCAAACAGCGCGCAGACCGTCAGCGGTCCGACACCGCCCTTCAGCGGCGTAAGCGTCAGGTCTTGCCTGTCATAGACTTCCGGGGCCAGGTCGCCGACGGTTTTGCCGGATTCGCTGGCCACGCCGGCGTCCACGATCACGGCTCCGGTTTTTATCATGTCAGGATACAGAATTGCCGGTCTGCCGGTGGCAGTAATGATTATATCCGCCTCTAAAGCGTGCTCTTTAAGATCCGGTATTTCCCGATCGATGACTTCAACGTTCAAATCCGACTGCTTGAGCATTTTTTCCAATGGCGCTCCGACCAGTTTGCCTTTGCCTATCAGGAGTATCCGCTTGCCCCTAAGCTCGATGTTATAACCGTTCAATAGCCAAAGAATAGCCATCGGCGTGGCCGGTTCGAATTCAGACTTATCGCCTAGGGCATCAACGTCTTTCTTCGGGTCGACCAGATTGACTATCTTGTCAGTTGCCGAGGGATCTTCCAGCGGCAGCTGGACGATTACGCCATGAACTTCTTTGGAAATACTTAACTTGTTAAGTATTTTGGGAACTTCGGACTGAAGGGATATATGCCGCTCGACTTCTACGCCGATGTCGGCACCGTACTCCTGCTTTAAGCGGACGTAGGTATTAATTATCGGGTCATCCTTAGCCTGGACAATCGCCAGCTTAGGGTAAATCTTATCAGCCCGCAGAGCCCTTACCTGCTGGGCGTGGCGTTCTTTTATAAAACCGGCTAACTCAGTGCCATTCAATAATCTCATATGTTGTGGAGGGCCCACAGGGACTCGAACCCTGGACACGAGGCTTAAGAGGCCTCTGCTCTAACCAACTGAGCTATGGGCCCACAAACAGATGAATACTAGCATGTTGACCCCTGTTCTGTAAACGGTGATAGAATTGGGTGAATGACAAAGGAAGAGTTACGCGCTTTATATAGACAGGTTCGTTTAAGGATGAGCCCGGCTGAGGTAAGCACTAAAAGCCGGATAATAGGACGGCAGCTATTAAATGATGTTGACTGGACTAACTTTAAAAAAGTATGTGTTTTCGAACCGATACCCCGCCTAAATGAAGTAAATATCAAACCGGTTATCCCGAGGATAAAAGCTCAAGACATAGAAGTAACGTTATTAACGAATTCTCAGAAATCAAAACCGCCATCAACTAAGTTCAAACTGATTATCGTGCCGTGCCTGGCTTTCGACGAAGGACTCCACCGCTTAGGCTGGGGTGGCGGCTGGTATGACCGGTTCTTAGCCGCTCAACCGCAGGCTTATAAGATCGGCCTAAGCTTCCAGAACGGGTTCGTCGAGGCCGGCCTGCCGTACGATAAGTACGATATAAAAATGGATATAATAATAACCGAAAAAATGGTACTCCGTGAGGGATTCGAACCCCCGACCTTCTGGTCCGAAGCCAGACGCTCTAATCCGCTGAGCTAACGGAGCCTGTCGGCTAAGCTTATTCTAACAGATTGCGCAAAGGTGTTCCTGAACTTAGCTATCAACTATTTTAGCCAGTTTCTTATTGTCGATGCTCAGGTTGCGCCGGCCGCTGACCAAGCCCTCCTGCTTCATTTTTTGTAGCTGCATCGATGCGGTTTCACGGGTCAAGCCGCACATATCGGCGATATCCTGCGAGGTCAGCGGTATTTTAAGCCGTGTCTTGCCGCCTGATTTCTCGCCGGCTTTGACAGCAAGGTAATTAAGCAGGGCTGCTATTTTCTGTCTGGCGCTTTGGGCCGAAAGGGTCTCGATCCTTTCTATGAACTGATTGCTCATCTTATAGCTATACGCTATCAGCTCTTCGCCTAGTTCCAGATTACTGTGAATCTTATCCTGGAAAGCTTTCTGGGGCATGATCTTCAGTTCCACATCCGTCATGCATTCGTAAAAGTATCTGGCGATTCCTTGGCCTGACAAATAGCTGACCAGGGGCAGTGCTTCGCCAGGCGCATAAATTATTATTGTCCGCTGGGCTCCGCTTCTATGAAGAGTTGAGACTTTGACGTAACCGCTGATCAGCAGATAGAT
>Ga0207674_10007971_pt1 | contig 12290 bp, 10 predicted proteins | sample KBSCornC72_FD_184303 | JGI IMG/M metagenome (GOLD analysis project Ga0207674, IMG submission 184303) | Corn rhizosphere microbial communities from Kellogg Biological Station, Michigan, USA - KBS Corn C7-2 (SPAdes) (version 2) | ecosystem: Host-associated > Plants > Roots > Rhizosphere > Soil ... | reverse complement strand
CCCGGAAGATCGCGGCACCAACTACGCGATCCGCGACGGCCGGCGCGTCGGACGCGACGTCGCGGCGGTCGTCCAGCGGAGCGACCCGGAGTCGCTCGTCGCCCAGCATCGATGACGATATCCATGGCGAGGCCCTGCCCGTGACGACTGAACGCTCGTCGTTCCGACCCATCGACTGGCCGCTCGTCGCGACGTGCGTCGGTCTCGCCCTCGCCACGTTCGTTCGCGGGTGGCTCGTCGCGTCGCGCGACTTCCCGCTCAACGATGGCGCCCTCTTCTACCTCATGACCGAGGAGCTGGGCACCAATGCGTTCCGCCTGCCGACGATCACCGCGTACAACGCCGCGAACATTCCGTTCGCGTACTCCCCGTTAGGCTTCTACGTTGCGTCGGCGCTGCACCTGGGGCTCGGGATCGGGCTCGTCGACCTGTTCCGATTCCTGCCGTTCTTTTTCGGCTCGCTCTGCGTGGTCGCGTTCTTCCTGCTCGCGCGCGACCTCGTCCCGTCGCGACCGACGGTGGCCGCCGCGGTCTGCACGTTTGCCGTCCTGCCGCGAAGCTTCCTCTGGCTCATCATGGGCGGCGGGCTCACCCGATCGCTCGGCTTTCTGTTCGCCATCCTCGCGCTCTGGCAGCTGCATCGCGCGTTCACGCGTCAGGCGTGGCGAAACGTCGTGGGTGCAACGCTATTCTCGGCGCTCACCGTGCTGAGCCACCTCGGCACTGCCCCCTTCGTCGCGTTCAGCGCCGCGCTCTTCCTGGTCTTCTTCGGGCGGCACCGGTTCGGCATCATCGCGTCCATCGTCATCGCGTTAGGCACGGTCCTGCTCACGGCGCCATGGTGGGCGACGGTCGCGTCCGCCCACGGCTTCGCACCGTTCATCGCCGCGCGTGCCACCGGCGGGACCGTGTTCAACACACATACGCGCGGCGAGGCGTTCGCGAAGCTCGCGTTCTTCGGTCTCGGAACGGCGGAGCCGCTGTTTCCGATCATCGGAGCGCTCGCGATTCTCGGCGCGTTCGCATCGCTCACGCGACGGGGCGCGTTCCTCCCGCTCTGGTGGCTCGCGATCATCCTGCTGGACACGCGCGCCGGCGCGACGTACGCGTCCATCCCCGTCGCGCTGCTCGCGGCCATCGCGCTCACGGAGGTCATCATTCCGATCGTCGCGAGACCTCCATCGTGGATTGGCTCGACACGGGAGGCGCACCGCGTCGGCGCCTGGGACAGCGTCGCGGCCGCCCCACGGCATCGTCAGTGGGCGGTCGGCATCGTGCTCGCCGTCCTGCTCGGATACGGTATCGCGTCGTCACTGGTACGGCGCACGAACCTCAACGCCGAAGGTCGGTTCCTGACGAGCCTCACACCCGCCGACCTCGAGGCCATGAACTGGGTGTCGCGACAGACGCCGCAGGGCAGCCGGTTCGCGATCGTGGTCGGGGGAGCCGCCGGCGGCTGGTGGGCAGATCGCGTCGCCGAATGGTTCCCCGTCCTCAGCCGCAGGGTGAGCGTCGCGACCGTGCAGGGTACGGAATGGCTGCCGGCCGGTAAGTTCGAGGCGCTCGAGCGCCAGTACAATCAGCTGCAGGAGTGCGCGGGGTGGGAACAGACGTGCGTCGAGCGCTGGTCGGTCAATCACGGCGTCGACTACACCCACATCTATATACCGAAGACGCTCGCGTTCCCCTGCTGCGCTCCGCTCGACGCGGCCCTGCGCGAGGACGTCAAGTACGAGCTGATCTTCGACGGCCCGGGGGCGTCCATCTACCAGCGTCGGCCGCTGATGCTGGAATAGCAGGCACGGCACCGTGTCATTCCGAGCGGAGCGCCGCAGCCGCTAGCCCTGTCATTCCGAGCGGAGCGCCGCAGCCGCTAGCCCTGTCATTCCGAGCGGAGCGCCGCAGCCGCTAGCCCTGTCATTCCGAGCGGAGCGCCGCAGGCGCGGAGGCGAGGAATCGCACTCGTCCCGGCCGGGAGGCCCCTCTACCGGGATGACTGCGATTCCTCGCCTCCGCCGCTGCGCGGCTCCGCTCGGAATGACAAGGCTCGGCGATTTCCTCGCCTCCGCTCCGGAAATAGCGTCCGCGCTGACGTGACCCGCTGCTGGTAAGGAAGTCGTGGTCACTTCCGTTCGTCGATTGACACGGCATCGGCACCGGGGCTAGCGTCCCGGCGAATTCATCCCCGGGACCGATGCCCATCAATCGTAGAGACTTTCTCAGGACCACCGCGGCCGCCGCGGCAGTCGCCGGCGGCCGCGCCGTCACTGGCGCCCCGATCGCACCCGCCTTCGCGGCCCCGCTCGTCGGCGCGCCGCGCGCCGAGGCGTTCGTCGAAGAGCTGGCGCTGGAAGCGCTCAACGCCGCGAAGGATGCCGGCGCGAGCTACGCCGATGCCCGCGTTGGCCGTTACCGCCGTCAGGGCATCAACACCCGCGAGCGCCAGGTCACCAACGTGAGCGACTCGGAGTCCTACGGCCTCGGTGTTCGCGCACTGGTCGGCGGGTCGTGGGGCTTTGCCGCGACCAGCACGATGACGAAGGAAGGGGTCGTCGCCGCGGCGAAGGAAGCGGCGAGACTGGCACGCGCCGCGCGCACCGTCCAGCGCCGCCCCGTCGAGCTGGCACCGACCCCAGCCGTGAAAGGCACGTGGAAGACCCCTGTCACGCGCGACCCGCTCGATGTGCCCATCGAGGAGAAGGTCGCGCTGCTGCTCGCCGCGAACGAGACGGCGCTCAAGGTCCCGAAGGTTCGCTTCGTGAACTCGGGGCTGCAGCTGCTTCGTGAAGAGAAGACGCTCGCGACGACGGATGGCACGCTCGTCACCCAGACGTTCGTGCGCGTCGGGCCGTCGTTCACCGCAACCGCCGTTGGCGACGGTGATTTCCAGAGCTACAACGAGGAGCTGGCGCCGCGCGGCCAGGGGTGGGAGTACATCGAGTCGCTCGACATGCCGCATAACGCGGAGAAATGGGCATCGCTCGCCGTCGAGAAGCTGTCGGCGCGCTCGGTCGAGGTGGGTCGCTGGGATCTCATCCTCCATCCGACGAATCTGTGGCTCACCATCCACGAGTCCATCGGGCACCCGACCGAGCTCGATCGTGCGATGGGCTATGAGGCGAACTACGCCGGCACGAGCTTCGTCGCGCCACCGGAGAAGCAGATCGGGAAGCTCAAGTACGGCCCGGAGTTCATGAACATCCAGGGCGATCGCACGCAGGAAGGCTCGCTCGCCCGTGTGGCCTGGGACGACGAAGGGGTCGCCGCCGACCAGTGGCTCATCATCGATAAGGGCATCTTCAAGGATTACCAGACGACGCGCGAGCAGTCGGCCTGGATCTCGAAGCTCACCGGCGTCAACAAGTCGCACGGCTGCTCGTTCGCCGATTCGTGGTCGAGCGTGCAGTTCCAGCGCATGCCTAACGTTTCGCTGCTGCCGGCCGAGAAGGACACGTCGCTCGACGAGATCATCGGGTCGACGGACCGTGGCATCATCATCCGCAACCGCGGCTCGTGGTCCATCGACCACCAGCGCTACAACTTCCAGTTCTCCGGCCAGACCTTCCACGAGATCAAGGGCGGCAAGGTCGTCGGCATGCTCAAGGACGTCGCGTATCAGGCGAACACGCCGCAGTTCTGGAACAGCATGGACATGATCGGCGGGAAGTCCACGTACTGGTTAGGCGGGTCGTTCGGTGACGGTAAGGGCGAGCCTGGGCAGTCGAACTCTGTGAGTCACGGCTGCGTGCCGGCGCGCTTCAAAAACGTCAACATCGTCAACACCGGGAGGACCGCCTGATGGCCCCCCGTTCCCTCTTCACGATGGTCGCGCCGCCGCTGCTCACGCGCGAGCAGGCGAAGGCGGTCGCCGACAAGGTTCTGTCCTTCGCCAAGGCGGACGAAACCCGCGTGGCCATCTCGAGCAGCTGGAGCGGCAATACGCGCTTCGCGGGCGGCGAGATCACGACGTCCGGCGGCATCACCGACACGACGGTCTCGGTCGTGAGCACGATCGGGAAGCGCCGAGCGTCGGTCTCGACGAACGTGCTCGACGATGCTGCGCTGCGTCGCACGGTCGATCTGGCCGAGCGCCTCGCGAAGCTCGCGCCCGAGGATCCGGAGATCATGCCGGAGCTTGGGAGCCAGACGTACACAAACGTCGACAGCTTCATCGAGGCCACGGCCAACCTCGGCCCCGAGGCACGCGCCGCCGCGGCGAAGCGCGTCATCGAGCGCGCGAGCCAGGTGGGGAAAAGCGCTGGCGACATGTTCGTCGCCGGCTTTCTCGAGGCGAACGCCGGCGCGCGCGCCATCGCCACGAGCCGCGGCTTGTTTGCCTATCACCGCTCGACGGACGCAAGCCTCTCCACGACGGCACGTACGCCGGACGGCACGGGCTCGGGCTGGGCGTCGGGCGGCGCGCGGGACTGGGGCAAGCTCGACCCGGTGGCGTTAGGCACGACGGCGGCGCAGAAGGCCGTGGCGTCGCGAAACCCTGTCGCGATCGAGCCGGGCATGTACACGGTCGTGCTCGAGCCGCAGGCCGTTGCCGACCTGGTGCCGTTGCTGGGCGGCGCCTTCAACGCGCGCTCGGCGGATGAGGGTCGCGGCACGTTCTCGAAGCGCGAGGGCGGCACGCGCCTTGGCGAGAAGGTGATGGATGAGCGCGTGACGCTCTACTCCGATCCCGCCGATCCCGACCTCCTCGCAATGCCATTCGACGGCGAAGGGCTGCCGCTCAAGCGACGCGTCTGGGTGGAGAATGGCGTGCTGAAGAACTTCTCCTATTCACGCTTCTGGGCGCAGAAGCAGGGCAAGGAACCCACGGGCGGGGGCGGCGGCGGCGGCGGCGGCGGTGGTGGGGGCGGAGGAGGAGGAGGTGGTGGTGGCGGCTTCCCCGGCGGCCTCAAGATGGTCGGCGGCACGAAGACCACCGACGAGCTCATCGCCGGGACGCAGCGCGGCATCCTCGTCACGCATTTCTTCTACATCCGCTCGCTCGATCAGCGCACGGTGCTCGTGACGGGCCTGACGCGCGACGGCACGTTCCTGATCGAGAACGGCAAGATCACGAAGGCACTCAAGAACTTCCGCTGGAACGAGTCGCCGCTGTTCATGCTGAGCAAGCTCGAGGAGCTCGGGAAGGCCGAGCGGACGGCCGCCGGTCAGGTGATGCCCAGCCTGCGCGTGAAGGACTTCAACTTCACGTCGTTGTCGGACGCGGTGTAAAGCGGGAGACGGGAGACGGGAGAGGGGAAAAGGGGAAACGGCGGCTGTCATTCCGAGCGAAGCCGCGTAGCGGCGAAGGCGAGGAATCGCTGTCGTCCCGACCGGGAGGCCTCTCGACCGGGAGGATGGCGATTCCTCGCCTCCGGCCCTTCGGGCCTACGCTCGGAATGACAGCCGCCGTTTCCCCTTTTCCCTTTTCCCTTTTCCCGTCTCCCGCTACCCGCTACCCGCTACCCGCTACCCGCTACCCGCTACCCGCTACCCGCTACCCGCTACCGCGGCACGAACTGCCAGCGCACGCGAACCACCGCCACCACAAGTGACTCGCCCGGCTCCACGGACGTGTACATCGGGGCCATCGGCCATTCGCCACCCGACGACGACGTTGTCACTGCGCCGGTTACCACGACGCTCTGCAGGAGCGGCCGCGGAACCGCGCCCGGGTCGATCGTGAGCTCGATCACGGTGCCTAACGTGCCTCCCGCCGCAAGGGCAGCCGACTCGGCCTCGCCGCGTGCCTTCGTGACCGCGAGCCGAACCGCCTCACGACGCGCCGAGTCCGTGCTCGACGCGTAGAGTCCCACCGAGCCGATGTTCGTCGCGCCCGCGCCGAGCGCCGCGTCGATGACCCTGCCGATGTTCTCGACGCTTCGGACTTCGACCTGAACGGTGTTGTTCGCGCGATACCCCGTGACCTTCGGGGCCTTACCGCGCTCGGGCCGCTCCGCATACTCGGGGTTCACTCGGTAACCCGCCGTGCGGATCTGCGGCGAGGCGACACCGGTTGCCTTCACGGCAGCGATCACCTGCTCCTGCCGCGTCCGGTTTTCCGCAGCAGCGCTGGCGGCCGATTCGCCACGCGAGTCGACCGTCACCTGAACGAGCGCCCGGTCCGGCGTCACGCGCGTCTCGCCTATCGCACTCGCGGCGATGTAGAGCGGAGGCGGCGGTTGCGGTGACGACTGCCCAGGCTGTGCGATCAGTGATGCGGCGGGGAGGAGCGCGACGAGAGCACCGAAGGCGGGAACGACGCGGACGAGCATGCGCATGGGGCCTCCATCAGAGTCTGAGTCTATGACGAATTGGACGGTACACCCTTGCACAGATTCCGGACGCTCTCGACGCCAATCGTCTAGCTTTCCGGACGCGGACCTGAGCCAGTCCGGTGCTCGGTCTCCCGGACCAGGAGGACAATGCGATATCCAGGAATGCTCGACCGGTTGAACGGTTCGCGACAGACGGGATGCTAGAGGACGCCGGACCGAGCCTTCACCTCAACGAGTCGCAGCGCCGTCACTTCGCGGTCGTGCTCGGGAAGCTCGAGGACACGCTCGACGAGGTCGACCGACTCGCACGGCCGGGAGCGAAGGCGCAGCATCGGTCGCTGACACTGCTGGCCGACGACCTGCCGGCGGATTTCGCCTCGCGGACCGCCGCGGTCTCGAACACCGTCCGCGCGCGGATCGCCGATCTCGCCGCGCAGCTCGGCTTGGCGCCTCAGCCCGCGTCCCGTTCGCGTACGGTGCGTGCACTGCTGATCGGTGAAACCGTGCGCCTCCAGGACAGCGTCTCGCGCGCGCTCAAGGGATATGGCGCGCTCGATCCCCGCGCGCCGGACGTGATCGACCCCGCGCTCGGCGAGCTCATCTCACTTCTCGGGAAGATACTCCGGGCACTCGACGCGCCGCCCGACACGGGGATACGCGATGATCGCCGTTAGGCTGACGGGCGCCGTGCGTGGCGGTCCGCGAACGTGGATGCACGATGGAGCATGAACGCCACGAGCAGGCCGATGCCTATCGCCACCGTGACGTCAGGCCTCCGTGCGACGACGAGTGGCCCCTGGGGACCCAGACACACTCGCGTCTCGGTACTCCACGACCCGCCGGCGTCGAGACATCGGTCCTGACGTACGAGGACCATCGTCCCGAGTCCGGCCACGGCAGCGATGACGCCGATCAGGAGTTGAATCAGCGAGCGCCGGTTCATGGAAGAGCTCCGGATTCAGCCTGTGTCATGATGGTCGTCGCATCGATTCGTTAGGCATCCGGCGAAGCGGTCACAGGACACCATCCTGAAACTTCGTCGTGACGTTGTCCGGAATCTCGTGGATCAGCCGCTCCTCCTCGCCGGCGAACTTCCGCCAGATGCGCCGCGCCGTCGCCTGACCCGTGCGGTCCACCGGTATCCGGATGAGGCCGAAGCCACCATACAGCTTCTTCGGGTCTGACTTCGGCTCCCACCAACGGGAGCGTGCGGACTCACGTCCGGTCGTGGCGTCGTAGAAGCTGATCGCGTACCAGACCAGGTAGCCGCTGACCCACGGACCGGTGCCAAGGTGGTAGGCGAAGTTCGCGGGATTGTAGCCCATCTGCCCGATGCGAGGCATTGGCAACGGCGGCAGAGCCGTGGAGTCCGCGTCGCGTCTCATCCCCGCGTCCGCGTCTCGCTTCACGGCACCTGGGGCGTGCTCTGCGACGGCGTGGCCGCCGCGGGCAGTCCAGGCACGTCGCGCAACATCAGGGAGTGACCACCGGCAAGCGCGTGTCGAGCGAAGAAGCCAGCGTTCACCTCGAGTGCGTAGCGGTACGGGACATCTGGCGTGTACGATGGACAACCCTGGGCGATGGTAGTCGGGCAGGGCGTCATCGAGCGCGCGGCGCGGATGACGCCGGTTGAATCGAGAAACGCGATGTCCAGTCGCTCGGTCCACTTCGCCTGCAACCCGTCGTCGGCGACGAAGCTGATGCTCGTCATACCGATCGCTTCACGTCGACCGCAGCGTTCACAGAGCATGGGTAGCGAGTCTGACTCCATTCAGGGCGCGTGTCTACGTCAGATGCCGTATGGAGGATTTCGTGTCTCCGGGCGTACCGTGGTCCATAAGACACGCTTCCTGTTTGCGGAGAATCACCATGCGACTTCTGAACTGGCCGGCGCGCATCGTTAGGACAGCCTTCACGTTGGTTGTCTTCTTCGCGTCAGCATGCTCGGATTCCACAGCGCCTGGCCCTACTCGGCTGACCGGGCAGCGTCTCCTCGCGTCGGACCAGTACGGATTCTGGGTCTGGGTGCCTGGCAAGGAAGAAATCCTGTTCGCGCCATCCTTCAACTCCGCCACGGTCTCGTCCACGCGTTTCGAGGCGATCTCGGTGCCCGGCGGTGCGCGGCGCACAGTCGTTCCTGCCCCCGCAAACGGGGACTACATCCTCGGAGCTCGGTTCGCGATCGTCGGCTCGCACGTCTACTACCATGTGCTGCGGTCGGGAGCGGAGGCTACGTCGTTCTACCGAGCGTCGGTTGACGGAACCGGGGCTCCCGAGAGAATTCTCGACGTCTCGCCTCCCAAGCTCAGTATCTCGCCGGACGAACGCACGGCGGCGTGGGTCGAGCCAGCTCAGTCAGCCCTGCAATGGTCGCTGGTCATGCGGGACATCGCCACTGGTGCACGCCGCGTTTATCCGTTGGAGCAACCCGGCGATCGGATCACGTGGTCACCGAGTGGACGCATCGTGGTGGTCGATCCCGAGAATGCTGTGTTCAGCGCTGGAACGCCGCTTCAGTGGGTCGACCTTGCGACCGGATTGATTCGAGTGTGGCTCGAACCCCGGCCCCCCGTCGACAACCCGCCGGGTCGCACCATCGGTTGGGACGGTGAATCCCCGATGGACTACGTCGTCGCCGGCGACGTGGTGCGGTACTCCCTCGCGAACGGCACTCGTGAGGTGCTCTCCGCGCCGGCTGGGTCTGGCACGAGCGTCGGGTGGAGCGCTGACTTCACAATGGTGATGGTCGAGTCTACGCAATGCCGCGAGGTTCGATCGGGCATTTTCGGAGAGTACTGTGCTACGTGGGTGTACAGCCTCGACCGCATCTCGATGGGGTCGGGAGCCATGACGAACGTTCTCCGATACTCGGGGCCGACCCGACCCGAGATCCTCGCTCGCCCCGCGCCCTCGGGACGATGGGTTGGTTACGAGAATCGTAGCTGCGGCGGCTCATGCAATGGTCTCTACGCGATGCGGGCGCCCTGACATCCCGCGCGTCTTGCGGCCTTCCACGAAACGGCGGCGGCCCCGTTCCACCGAATCGCTCGCGTCATCTCCGATCCCGCCTCCACCGGCACTGCCTCGTGAAGCGCATCGACTCGCAGGCTATTCGGCACGTAGCGCACGCGCCGGGTCGATCCGCGTCGCGCGCCGGGCGGGTAGATAGGCAGCGGCGACCGCGACGCCGAGCAGCAGCGCACACGCGCCGAGGAGCGCCGCCGGGTCGGTCGGACTCACCTCGTAGAGGAGGGCGGTGAGCAGCCGGGACGCCGCAAGCGCGCCGGCGACTCCCACCACCACTCCGGCCCCACACACGGCGAGGGCCTCGCCAAGCACCTCTCGTCGCAATTGGGCCGGCGTTGCGCCGAGCGCGGATCGAACGCCGAGTTCGCGAGTGCGCTCGCCTACCGCGGACGCGAGAACGCCGTAGAGACCGATGGCGGCGAGGAGCAGCGCGACCAGCGCGAAGCCGGAGAGCAGGATCGCGCTCATCCTCGGCTGCGCCATCGGGCCGGCGAGGTAGTCCTCCATAGTTTGGGGCCGCCAGAGGTCGAGGCCGGGATCCACCTCGTGCAGCGTCCGGCGGATCGCGGTGAAGACGGCGTCACGGTCGCCAGAGATGCGGACCGCGAACAGGCCCTGTGTGATCGACTGGCGCCACGACAGGAAGATCGTCGGCGTCGCATCACGAAGACTGCGGTAGCGGATGTCGCGAGCGACGCCGACGACGGTCAGCCATTGCGTGCTGTCGAGCGCCCCGTAGCGGAGCCGCTTGCCGATGGGGTCCTCTCCGGGCCAGAGCCGACGGGAGGCTGCCTCACTCACCACTGCGACGCCGGGGGCGCCGTCGCGGTCGCTCTCGAGGAACCCGCGCCCGCGCACAACCGGGATGCCTAACGTGCGGAAATAGTCGGCGCCACCCGTCTCGACGGGCACCATCGGGTTCCGTTCCGCCTCCGGCGCGGACTGTCCCCACAACTCCGGGCGCAATGTCCACACGTTCGGCCCAAGGAACGGAGGGATCAGCATCGGGGTGAGCGAAGTGATGCCCGGAACGTCGCGCAACCGCGTGTACACCCGCTCGAGCAGCGGCATGTACTTGGCCTCTGTGTCGAACCGTGCCAACGAGAACGTCACCTGGAAGAACGACAAGCCGTCGGCTCGGTAGCCGAGGTCCATCCCCTCCAGGCGCGCGAGACTGCGGCCGAGCAGCGCGGCTCCCGCGAGCATCACCACCGCAAGCGCAACTTGCGACGCGACGAGCAGCGCGCGGGCACGGCGGCGGGCACGCGTCCCGCTCCCCGATCGTGCGTCGACGCGCAGCGCCGAGGCCGGCGCACCGCGGACGCCGGCGAGCGCGGGAAGAACGCCGCAGAGGAGCACTGTGAGGACGGTGACACCGATGCACACGGCGACGGGCGTGCCGGCCGCGTCGACCACGTCGCCGCGCGGTAGGCGGCCCAGCGCCACGGCGCTCATGACGCGGAGCAGTGCCGCCGCAACGCCGACGCCCGCTACTCCACCGGCGAGGCCGAGCAGGGCGCTCTCGGTGACGAGTTGCCGCACGACGTCGCCCGTGCTCGCGCCGATGGCGCGTCGCACCGCGATCTCGCGGGCCCGCCCCGAGGCGCGCAGCAGCAGCAGGCTGCCGACGTTGACGCAGGCGATGAGCAGCAGCAGCGCCACTGCTGCGGTGAGCACCAGCAGCGCGGGGCGCACGCGGCCGACGATGGCCTCCACGATCCCATGCACGTCCGCGCCGGAGACCTGAAACTCCGGATGCAGGCGCTGCATGGTCGCGAGGAGCTCGGCGCGCGCCGCCGACGGCGTGGCGTTAGGCGCCAGGCGAGCGACCAGGTCGACGACGCCCTGGCCGGTCGTGGCGTGCGGTGACCAGTAGGCCGTGCCCGATGGATAGTCGAGGCCGGGCGGCGCGACGCCGACCACCGTCACGTCGAATGCGAAGCTGGACAGATGCAGCCGCCGACCGATCACCGCCGGATCGCCGCCGAAGTGTCGGCGCCACGCGGCGTAGCTGAGGACGATCACCCGCGGGGCGCCCGCCACGTCGTCCTCCGGGCGCAGGAGACGCCCCAGTACCGGGCGGGTGCCTAACACGTCGAAGAAGTTCCCGGTGACGCGCGACTGGGGAAGGACGAGGGGCCGGTCGCCGTCCATGACGGCGAACGGGAACGCGCCCCAGTGCACGTAGCCCGCGACGGCGCGCATGGTCCGGCTGTCGCGACGCAGCCGCTCCAGGTCGTCGGGCAAGAGCGAGAACTCGGTCCCATCGCGCGTCGGCCAGAGGGTAACGACGCGATCTGGCGCTTCCACGGGAAGCGGCCGGCGCAATACAGCGTCGGTCACGGCGGCCATGGTCGAGGCCATGCCGATTCCTAACGACAGGATCGCCACCACCACCGCGGTGAAGGCAGGCGTGCGACCAAAGCCGCGGAGGGCGATGCGGACGTCGCGCCGGAGTCGGTCCATGATCTCTCTCCAGTTCAATAGACTGCTCGCGGAAGGATGCGTGCCTACTGCGTCCGCGCCTGATTCGCGGCGTGTTCGACGAACCCGACACACTCGGCCACGGTGGTGGTGAACACGCCCCCGCGCCCGGTGTCGAACGCGCGGCGCCATTCGCGATAGCCCTCGCTCCCACGGTCTGTCGGCGCGCCACCTCGCACTTTCGTGGTGACGCTGCGACGGAGCGCATCTTCGGAAATGGGCAGGTGCCCAAGTTCGGTGGTATAGCCGCCGGATGGAATGCGGACGCGCACGCCGCCCACCGCGATGTGAACGATGATCCCGGTCTTCGGGTGCGTCTCGACCTTTAGCACCGTCAGCGTCGAGCTGTCCTCGCCGGGGCGCGCCTGATACCGCCACACCTGGCCCGGCTGGAACTCGGAGCCCGTGTAATCACGCAACACGTCGCTGCTGCCGTTCGGGGTGCACGCCATTCCTGCAACCATCGCTACGGCGAAGAGGAAACGGGACACGAGAGACCGATCC
>Ga0207674_10007968_pt1 | contig 12293 bp, 14 predicted proteins | sample KBSCornC72_FD_184303 | JGI IMG/M metagenome (GOLD analysis project Ga0207674, IMG submission 184303) | Corn rhizosphere microbial communities from Kellogg Biological Station, Michigan, USA - KBS Corn C7-2 (SPAdes) (version 2) | ecosystem: Host-associated > Plants > Roots > Rhizosphere > Soil ... | reverse complement strand
AGCAGTCCTTGACGATGCCACGGCAATGCTTCCCGAAGCCAAGCGCACGTCGACGATGAAAGCAGAGATCGCGTCGCAGATTCTCGCCTGTGCCGCAAAAGGCGAGCGAGACCCAACCGTGCTGAAGAACGCCGCACTTCTAGCCGTCGTGGAGTGTACGCACTACTCTCACGATATCTCGCCGGAACGCCGGGCGGTTTGAGGCGACCGCGCCCTCAACATACAAAGTAATGCCCAGGAATTCGATCCAAACCGCATGGCGCGCTTCCCTTTCTGGAAGCTAATGTCCAAAAATGCAGCAACGCCAGATTGAGGCGCGCTCGAATTATCCCGCTGAGGTCCCTACAAGAAGCCGAAATCGAGACGAGAATCGCGGCGTGTTTGCCCCTCTGGTCATGGGTCGGCTAGGGGCCAACTGGCGTTCCCAACAAAACAACTGTCGGCCCGGGCAAGTGTGGTATCAAGCAGATAGCCCCATCATCTCTCGTGGCGATCGCTTCCGATCCAACCGATCATCGAGGGAGCCGGTCAAATCGGCTGGCCGGCGTGTCTGCTCCGCCGCACAGGCACCCACAGCAGGGTACGATGTCTCGCCGCGAGACTACGGAGATTTTTATAAGCCCTGAAAGCAGGAAGCGGGGATAGGCATGGCTAAAACCAGGATTTCGAGCTCTGATTTGGTTTGGATTTTTACGGAGAAGCTAAGGTCGTTCGACGAGTGCTCTCCCGGTACAAACATTGCGATCGTGCCCAGCGAGGATGGCTGGACGGCCGTGACGGGCGGACGGAGACGAGGTCAACATCGCCGCTGCGACCGGCGCATCGAGCAGATTCAAAAACAGCTTCGCGAGATTTACGTTCTGGCGAGGGATTGATATTCGGTTGGCCGGCGCCGCCGGACCTCAACTAGGTACCGGCCGGGCAACCGACCGAGTGTAACAAATCCGTCGTGTAGTAAAACTAAACAGAGGCGACGGCTGATAGGCCGGAAATCCGCTTCTCAGGGGAGACTTTCATGCGCCGCTCAATCATGTTGCTATCCGCCGGGCTGATCACGCTGTTGGCGGGCGCGGCATCAGCGCAAAACGACAAGCCCAGAAATCTGATCCTGTTCATACCGGACGGATTACGGGCGTTGAAGGTTACGCCCGAGACCGCCCCTGCGATGGCGGAAGTCCGCGACAACGGCGTCAATTTCAAAAATCCCCACTCGCTGTTTCCGACCTTCACCACCGCCAACGCCTCTGCAATGGCGACTGGCCATTACCTCGGCGATACCGGCGATTTCAGCAACACGATCTACACCGGTTATCCCGTCGCGCACGCCAACGGTACCGTGACGCCGTTTCTCGAGGTTGATCCCGTCATTCTGGATATCGATGAGCATTTCGGCGGCGATTATCTGAATGAGGAGACCATATTGAAGATGGCGCGCGCGAAAGGCTACAGCACGGCGGCGATCGGCAAGCTGGGCCCCACCCTGATTTTCGATCATACCGACAAGACCGGCGATGCCGGACTGCATTCGATCGTGATCGACGACGCCACCGGTGGCAAAAACGGTGTCCCCATATCGGATGAAATGAGGGTTGCCTTGACCAAGGCCAATCTGCCACTGGCAACGCCGTCGCGCGGCGACAACGGCAAGGCCGGTGACGCCAGGACGCCGGGCACGCTGGTGCCGAATACGGCGCAGCAGGCCTGGTTCGCCGACGTCGCGAGCAAAATCGTGCTGCCGATGTTCAGGGAGCGCGGCAAGCCGTTCGTGCTGGTGTTCTGGTCGCGCGATCCCGACGGCAGCCAGCACAACACGGGCGACAGCCTCAACAGCGTGACGCCCGGCATCAACGGCCCGACTTCGCTCGCCGGCATCAAGAACGCCGACAACAATCTGGCGCAGTTGCGCAAAGCGCTCGACGATCTCGGTTTGACGGCCACCACCAACCTCATGATCGCGGCCGACCACGGCTTCTCGACGATTTCGAAGGAGAGCAAGACCAGCCCCTCGGCTAAAGCGACCTATGAGGACACGCCGAAGGATTTCCTCCCGATGGGGTTCCTTGCGATCGACCTTGCGAAAGCGCTTGACCTGCCGCTGTTCGATCCGAACGACAAGAACGCGCGCATTGGCGACAATGCCCACCCCAAGGCCGGCAACGGTGTGCTCGGCCAGGATCCCGCAAAACCCGATCTGGTGGTTGCCACCAACGGCGGATCAGACCTGATCTACCTGCCGAACCAGGACAAGAAGCTGGCGATCCGCACCGTGAAGGCGCTGTTGGAGCAGGACTATGTCAGCGGCATCTTCGTTGACGACAGTCTCGGCCGCTTTCCCGGCGCTTTGCCGATGTCGCAGCTCGGGCTGAAGGGCAAGGCGGTGACGCCGACGCCCTCGATCGTGGTCAATTTCCGCTCCTATGTGGCCGGATGCGGGGAGCCGACCAACTGCTCCGTCGAAGTCGCCGACACGGTGCTGCGGCAAGGCCAGGGCATGCATGGCAGTTTTGGGCGCGGCGACACCATGAATTTCATGGCGGCGATCGGGCCGAATTTCAAGGCCGGCTATGTCGATGCATTGCCGGTCAGCAACGCCGATGTCGGCGCAACCGCCGCACGGTTGCTCAATCTCACGCCAAAGCCCAAGGGCAATCTGATCGGGCGGGTAATAACGGAGGCGATGCCCAACGGCGCCACGCCGCGGGCGTTTTCCGGCACGGTCAAATCGCAACCGTCAGCCGGCGGCCTGCGCACCGTGCTGAATTTTCAGCGCGTGCTGACGCAACGCTACTTCGATGCGGCGGGATTTCCGGGCCGCACCGTCGGGCTTGATGCTGAAGGCGGCAAACAAAAAACGGCGGGGAAGTAACCCCGCCGTTCTAACCCGCGGTTGCGCGCTTGATCACATCCCGATGTCGAACACGTTCGGCAGCTGCGCCAACGGCAGTGCCGCCGCGCCGATGATGGTGGCGACCAGCCGCATCAGGGTGCGGTTGCTGCGGCGCTTGCCGCGCATCTGGCTTGCGATCCATTCCAGTACCTCGGTATCGACACCGACGGCTCGCGTCGGCGCCCAGCTCTCGATCGCCGTTTCCGGCGACAGCGCGACGGTGCGCGGCGGCACCGGCAGACCGGATTGGGACGCTGCGTGATGCACGACGGCCTTGGCCAACAGATCGTCGAAACGTCCGTCGTCGCTGCGCTCGGCGGCGGCATCGTCGATCGCAAACAGCGCTTCGGCTTCCGCCCGGCTGACCGGTTGATGCTCGACTGCGCTGGCGGTCAGGATGCGCGCGCACCAAGCGGCGTCATCGGCATCCAGCGCGCGGGAAAAATGAATGCGGCCTTTGGTGGTGGGGCCCTCGCCGGTGATCACGCCATCGCGCACGATCGTCAGCGCGTGCGCGGCGGTATTGCGGCAGGAAATCTTCGATGGTTCGAACGCGCCGATCGGTTCGGCGATGTGGGCGACAGGGGCAGACATTGGTAGTTTTCTTTTCTCATTTTCTTGTTCTCGCGGCCAGCATGTCCATGCGGGCGTAAACGAGTGGTTAACGATTCGAAAATCGCATCGCGTGGTTTTTAGAGGGTTGCGGATTTGTCGTTGTGACGTCGGTCACGGTTCAAGGCAATCGCAGGGGGTCGCAACCCCGTCCGGCGGCGATGGGGCGCGCAAGCGGCAATACCGGGGCAATCGGGCTTTGGCGGCCGCTGTGGTTTTTTCGTCGCAGGGGCGCCATTCAAAAGAAGATGCTAGAAGTTCCTCGGGGCGGAGAAGGATTTTATCCTTTGCTGGCTGCCGTTTCACTTAAGGACTTCCACCCCTATATGATGGTAGAGACGAATTTACCTGTAACTTGAATGACATGAGGTCGTAACATGGCTCTCCAGATAGGCGCTGTGGCCCCGGATTTCGAGGCCGAAACCACCGACGGCAAAATCAAGTTCCATGACTGGATCGGCAACAGCTGGGCGCTTCTGTTCTCGCACCCAAAGGATTTCACCCCGGTCTGCACCACTGAACTGGGCGCGCTGGCGAAACTGAAACCTGAATTCGACAAGCGCGGCGTCAAGCTGATGGGGCTTAGCGTCGACCCCGTCGACAAGCACGCGAAATGGTCCGAGGACATCAAGGAAACTCAGGGCGCAGCACCGAATTATCCGATGATCGGCGATACCGACTTCAAGGTCTCCAAACTGTACGACATGCTGCCGGCCTCCACCTCCGGCGATCCCGCCACCCGCACTGCCGCCGACAATCAGACCGTCCGCAACGTCTTCGTCATCGGGCCGGACAAAAAGATAAAACTGGTGATGGTCTATCCCATGACGACGGGACGCAATTTCCAGGAGATCCTGCGCTCGATCGACTCGCTGCAGATGACCGCGAAGCATCGCGTCGCGACGCCATCCGACTGGAAACAGGGCGAAGACGTCATTATCGCGGGTTCGGTTTCCGACGACGAGGCCAAGACGATTTACCCCCAAGGCTGGAAATCGCCGAAACCCTATATCCGGATCGTGCCGCAGCCGAAGTAGCGGCCATCTCGTCATTGCATTGCGAGGAGTCAACGGGTCGGCGCGAAGCGCCGCCCGATGATAAACTCCGCGACGAAGCAATCCGATCACGCACGCCGGTTGACCAGGAACACCGCGGCGGCGCACGCGATCATGCCTGATATCGCCACCGCATCGAGCCGCTCGTCGAACAGCACATAGGCCATGACCGCGGTCACCGCCGGCACCAGGTAGAACAGGCTTGCCACCGAGGTGGCCGCGGAGCGTCGGATCAGCCAGTACAATAGCCCGATCGACCCGATCGAGAGCACCACGGCGAGCCAGATCAGCGACAGCACAAACTCGCTGGTCCAGTGCACCACATTGCTCTCGAACCACTCCGCGCCAGCGGCGAAGAACATCGTCACCGCGATGTACTGCACGAGATTGCCGGAACGCCAGTCGATCCTGCCGCAATAGCGCCGCTGATACAGCGTCCCCAGGGTGATGCTGACCAGCGACACGCCCGAGGCCAGCCAGCCCCAGCCCGCCTCCCCGCTCATCGGGCGATCGTGCAGGATCAGCGCCACGCCGGCGAGCCCGAGCAATAGCCCGACCCATTGCAGCGGCGTGACGCGCTCGCCGAACCAGCGGTTCGCCAGGGTCGAGGTCAGGATCGGCTGCAGGCCCGGAATCAGCGCCGAGAGCCCGGCGGGAATAGAGTGGGCGATCGCGACCGCGGTCCCGCCGAGATAGAATCCATGCACCAGAATGCCCGCGACGACACTGTGGGCAATGCCTGCCCGATCCGGCCATTGCGGCCGCGCGATCGCGACGATAACGGCCATCAGCGCCACCACCACGGCCATGCGGATCGCGAGATAGGTCAGCGGCTCGGCGTTGTGCAGTACGTATTTGGTGGCGACAAAGCCGGTACTCCAAAGCACGACAAAGATCGCGGGCGCCGCGCGCGCTGCAAAATTCTCTAAATTATGGTTCATTTGCCGCCTTGAGTGCCCGATCGCATGCGGCGCGGCAACGCCAATCTGCGCGGGCCGGCTCGCGCGCTATGACATGGCGAAATTCGAATGCGGATATGACCGCATGGATGTTCGCGCCGCCGCTGCTGTCCTGGCCGGTCGAACGCATGAAGCGCGGCGAACCCGTTCGCGGCGTGGTCGCACGGTCAAGCCGGGCGATGACAACTACTGTAGATCAAAACTCTTCCGGACAGGGATCGACGATCTTCCAGAGCTCTTCGCCGTTCTTGATCTTCTTCATCTCGGTGGTGAGCCCGCCGTTGCGGCGGATCCAGTCCTTCACCGGCTGTGGATAATAGGACATCAGGTCCGATGTCCCCTCGGCGCTAGTGACCTTGATGCCGAAGGTAAACGCCTTGTCGTAATAGGCCTGGTGGAAGCCGAGGCTGGCGCGCGGCGTCACGCACACCTTGTTTATCGGCACGATGCCGAAAACCAGCGTGCAGGCCGAATTGCAGATGCCATCGATGATGACGCGCTCCTTGCGGTCGCGGATGCGCTCATACTTCGCCTTGTATTCGCTGACATAGCCGCCGTGATCGCGCGTGATATGGAGATCGGCGCGCGCCGGCGTCGCGGCCGGAAGCGAGAGCAACAGCAGGGCGAGAGGCGTGATGCGCATGGATCGGTCAGGGAACCGGATAGAGCCAGTCGGGACGCGGGAAAGCCGGTCCCTAAGCGGACCAGACGAGACAACTCTGGCCATACTGTGTTGGAATTTGGTTAAGCATCCAGGCCGGGCCAAAAATCCCGGTGCTGTGGCAAAATTTCCTCACCTTTTGGGGCATTCCGCCGCTAGATCGAAACCGCTTTTGGCCTAAGATGTCTTCCTTTCATGCATCTTTCGGAGAAGCCAGATGATCCGCCTGAAGCTCCTCTCTGCCGCCGCCCTTCTGTCCGCGCTGGCCGTAGCGCCAAGCGTGGCGGCGGAGCTCGCGGTCCACCATGTTCGCGTCCACCACGTTCGGTCTCACTACGGGCTGCCCTACGAAATCAGCTACCTCCACAATTACGGGCCTGGCCTCCAGCCCGGCACCTTCGCGTATTATGACGGTCCCTCGACAGTCGCCTGCGCGCAGAGCGCGGCGACCTATCTCGGCCAGGACCGCCGCAGGTATCCCTGCAACTGATCCGTTCTGCCTGATTGATCCGCAGCGACCCCTGCTTTTGGACCGGGGCTATGCGCTCCGACGCGCCGAATGGGTCCGTTTTGTGCCCAGAAGCGGACATCCTCCAAGTCGCTTACAGCGTCCCTCAACGACGGGCAGTATCGCGATCTACGTGGCGTAGATCGAGGATTTCGGCAGCGGGAAGACCGGCTCCTGCGTGCGGATATTGGTCGGCCAAACCACCGAAATATGCTCGCCGGCGTTTTGCATCACCACTGGCGTCGAGCGTTCGTTCTGGCCCGAGAGCGGCGTATCGGGCGGGAAGAATTTAACGCCGTAGCCCTGGATAGTGCCGCCGGGCGGGATATCGACGTCGAGCGCCGCCTTGCGAACCGCCTCAGGATCGAAACCGCCGTATTTCGCCTTGGCGACGGGCAGGACATTGTTGAGCAGGACCCAGGTCTGATTGAACCCCATCGAACAGTGCGGCGGAACGTCGGTCGCGCCGGTTTTCGCCTTGTAGCGCTCGACCATGGTCTTGGTGAGATCGCCGACGCCGGGAGCCAGCTTTGCGGGGTCGAGCAATTGCGCCGGCACCGGATCGATATTGCAGAAATTGTCGATGTCCGCGCCGAAGCTTGTGCGCAATTTGTCGAGTTGGCTGTAGCCGGCGCCAGCGCCAAAAAGCATCTTGAAATGCAGGCCGTTCTCGCGGGCCTGGCGCAGGAACAGCGTGATGTCGGGATTGTATCCGGCGTGCGAGATCACGTCCGCGCGGGCGCGCTTGAGCTTGGTCACTAGCACCGAGAGGTCAGGGGCTGCGGCCGAATAGCCCTCTTTCAACACAACCTGCAGTCCTGCCTGCTTCGCGTAGGCTTCGTCAGCGGCGGCCACGCCGACGCCATAGGGGCCGTCCTCGTGAATGAGCGCAACCTTGACGTCCTTGGGCTCGATGCCGAGCTTTTCCTTGGCGTGCTCGGTCAAGAAGCCCGCAAAGGCCTGGCCGTACTGATCGGAGTGGATCTGCGCGCGGAAGACGTAATGAAGGTTTTTGTCCTTGAACACGGCGGTCGCAACCGCCGTGGTGATCCAGAGGATCTTCTTCTGCTGCTCTACCTTGGCTGCGAGCGGAACCGCGTGCGCGCTCGCATAGATGCCGTTGATGATGTCGATCTTCTCCTGGCTAATCAGGCGTTCGGCCTCGTTGATCGCAACGTCGGGCTTGCTCTGGGAATCGGCGGCGATAGGGACGATCTTGTACTTGCCGCCGACGCCGCCCTTCTCGTTGACGAGGTCGATCGCAATCTGCGTGCCGACGGAGGAGGCGACCGAGCCGCCTGCGGCAAACGGACCGGTCAGATCGTAGATCACGCCGAGGCGAACGGTCTCAGCTTCCGCCCGCGCGCGCGTCCAATCGAGGTTGAGTGCGGCTGCTGCGGCCGCGGCATTCTTCAGCAGCGTCCTGCGCGAAGTCGGCATAGCGTTCCTCCCCGAGACTGTATCGTCGTTTTTTCGACCGTCTTTATCTTTTGTTTGGCCAAGTATTTAAAGGATGCGTCGGAAAGTCAACACGTAGCACTCATCCGGACGTATCGCTGGCAGCCTGGTTGCCAGCAACGCGTGCATTGCGGCGCTTCGCTCGATCACTTCGTCGGCGATCGGGAGCAATCCGGGGGAGAGACTGAGACCAAGCAATTCAGCGGTCTTCAGATTGATAACCAGCAGGAATCCAGTCGGCTGCATGATCGGTAAATCTGCCGGCTTTGGTGCCCTTGAATTCGACCAATAGACGCCCGCCTGGCGGTACACACCGGGGAGATCGATGCCGTAGTTTATCAGCCCGCCGGACCGCCGCGGATACCCTTGCAACCGATCCGTTGGGCCGGCCCCTTTGGGACCGGCCGCAGGCTGCTGGCCCTGTCCGGCCAAGTCTGGTAATCGAGCCCCCGGCACGCGCTCGTAGCTCAGCTGGATAGAGCATCGGACTTCGAATCCGAGGGTCGGGAGTTCGAATCTCTCCGAGCGCGCCAGCGGATGCGCGCGTGAAATAAGGGTTTCTAGCGGTTTCGGCTTCGTTCCAAATGGCAAGACGCGAGCCCATGCAAGGGCGATCAACGGGTTACAAACCCCTCCAACCACTCCGCGCACCGTCGCGACGCGGGCTGTTTGTTCTCCGTTCTCGTTTACTGGCAGCAATAACTGCGCTCCTGTTGCTCTAAATCATCAGTCAGGTTTCGATTTTCGGCACCGCGCGAAATCCTTTTGACTGTGCAAAGTGACGGTCGTTCTGTTCAAAGCGGGGACGCACGATTAGTCGAGGTGTGCCATGCGTGAAGAATTCGCTTCCAAGAGTTTCCTCGCTGTGACCATTGCCGGTCTTGCGCTGCTTTGCTCCGGCTTAATCAGCATCGCATTTGCCTGATCGGTATTTGCCCCGACCTCTCCTCGTCCGGATGCATCGCCAATGAGCTTAATTGAGCGGTAGCCACACGATGCCACACGGACTGTCGCAGCCGTTGCAGTGAGCTGGTTGATCGAAGGTGCTAGCCAATTGCCATTCCTGCGATTCATTACTCCACTGGGCTATGGCGTGAGAGATGATATCGTCTGACTGGCAGTTAGAGCAGACGGGTGTTGACCGTGTCGCTCGCCGATTGACGAACTGTGCCGGCTCTGTGTTTGAGTTGAACGGATTGAGAAGTCGTGCGCCGCCCCAAGACGACGCCGATCCATGAGCTTGAACGGTACATGCGATGCCGGGATTGCTCTGACGTCCGGGGGCTGTCCCTACAAGCGCAGCCATCTCATCGCCTTGCGGCCGAACAAGATTTCAGCGAGCGATCCGCCGTCAACGTGGTGGCCGGGGGAGCGGTGCCGTACTTTGCCTCGTTCGCATATACGCTGGAGACGAATCAATTTGTTATTGCCGTTCTTGAAGGAAAAATTCGTAGCGGGAGTATTGAGTTTGCGAGGGGTGTGAACGTCGTTTCTGCCCTTATCTTGGCATTCGGATTGGCCTTCTTGTTTCGAACAATAGCCAATGCTGCAATTCGAGATATCAAGGACTGACCGCTAGCTAGCTTTGGGCCACGCATCGGCTTTCCGGCTTCAGCCGGCCGCGCCAGTGCGGGGACGACGTGTTGCGGATGTTGGTGACAGGCGGCACGCCCTTGCCAGATGTCGCGCTCAAGATCGTGATGCGGAGCGCCGACAAGGAGGACAAGGCGGCAGCGGAACCAGCGTTCCGCCTCAGCACGCGACAGTACGCGGGCGGCGATGAAGGAACGTGGCTGGTTGCCTTAGTGTCTGCGTCGGCCTGATGTGTACACGAAATATGGATTGATTAGGCACGTCGCTGCACGGCCCGAAGCCGTAGCTGCGCACTGAGCGAGCGAGGTGAAGATGCAATCCATCCGTTCGCCCTCCTCCACGCCATAGACGTGCATGCAGATGGGATAGTTGGGGTCATACATTTGAGCCTGTACAGAGGTGGCAATAAGAGCCATTGCAAGCGCAAGGGCCACAAAAATCAGTTTGACCACAGGAACCTCCAACCAGAAAGACAAGTCTGCAAGATCAATGATAGTACGACGTCGTGGCGCGATCCACTCCAGAGCTATGCCGCTGATCCCGACGACGGACGAGGAGGCGCGATGTTTGGATGCGCGCACCGTGGGAGAGGCAAAGGCACTGCAGCGCCCGTTGCCGGATGACGCGCTGAAGATCGTCGCCCGGGGCGCCGCCAAGGAAGATCGCGCCGCGGCGGCATGAGCAGATGAGAGGTGCACATGAACGGAAATCGGTACTACGGCGTTCGAGTCGAGGGAGCAAAATACGGCGTCGGCTTTGGCTCCGCCCTTGCCATCGCGATATCCTACACCGCCAACCACTCGATACTTTGGGCAATCATCCACGGCATTTTTGGTTGGCTGTACGTGATTTACTTTGCGCTGTTTCGGTCATAGAGCCGGTGTCGTGGGATCAACAGTTTTTCGATCCGATCCCGGTGCCGGGCCGCGAGCCCCTGATCACATTGCGCGACGCCGCACTCTACATCACCAAGCTGCCCCAAGGCAGAACACGATGCCGTGGAATAGCAAACGGCGATCGAAATTCTGACGCTGTGCATCCGTGGCGGTGACACCATGCTGGCGCGGATCGGTGTCATGAAGGCGCTACGCCGCAATGAGGAACGGGTTTTTAATCAAGATCACAAGGACCATCATTGGGGAAAGCGCAAGCTGAAGCGAGATATGTGATGGCGGCCTATCTTCCCTTTATTCGTCGTCATCGTCGTAACGCCTCGGCCCGTAATCCCTGTCGTAACGCCTCGGCCCGTAATCCCTGTCGTAACGCCTTTGCCCGTAGTCGCGATCCTCACCACGTCTGGGCGGGTTGTCGCTTTGTTCAAAAACCGCGCGGCACTGACCGCTGAGCTGCGGCGTATTTCGCCGTAAGCAAGCCACGATCCTGTCCACATCGGGGACTTGCGCGCCGCACAGCCGCCAGACGTCGGGCGTGCAGGCCATTTGTTGTTCCCACGTTCCCCGATACTCTTGCGAAAACGCGGCACTTTGAAGGGTGATGCCGCAACCCATCGCTATCGCAAAGCTCAGGAAAATTCGATGCGCTCGCATGTCCACCCCTTTCTTTGGATTGAAAGTGCGGAGTTCCGCACGGAAAGTGCTTCGCCCTACGACTGAAATAAGTCCAACTCGGGAAGGTTCGCGTCGCACAACAACTTGTGAAGGGCCGGGGGAGATGCGCAATGCGCGGCGAGGACAAGGAAGACAAGGTAGCGGCATGAAGTACTTCGCGCCTGGACCGTTCGCTGCTCCCGCCGTCGCCGCCCGCAAGCTGCTTGAGATCGCGAACGCGACCTGTTTCGCGTGAGACTAAACCCACCAGCGCGAGCGGGTAATTAGCACTGTCCCAAACGGAATTTTTTGGAACTCGCCGACGAACCTCGGAACCGCTCAAACGTTGTTCCGCAGGCATGTTAAGGGGCGTGCGAGATGAGTTGCAGGAAACTAAGAACCCGCTTCGCGAAAGTTCCTGGGAAATGGCATTCATTGTTCAAGGCAAGCCGCTTGAGCCGGAAGGCATCGTGAAAGCGGTTGCAGAAACTCGAACGGAAGCCCTGCAGGCAGCGCGTGATCTGCTCGACCGAGGTATGGTGGCTGTCACCGTCATCGGCGACGGCCGCGTCTACACGGTTGAGGAGTTTGCCCTCACATTCATTAACCAGGCTGAGTAGCAGCTCGCCTCACGGTCCATTCCGAACTCCAGGACTGGAGGCCGCAGTCGCAGTCGAACACGAGAACCGTCCGACCGCTCCGCGAGTCGAGCATAGATCGCTTTGGACCGACCAGTGCCCCGCACTGCTGGCAGCGCCAAACGGACGGTTGCTGCGGGTCTTCCGTTTCCATGGGCGGCAGAAAACCAACTCACGCGTAAAAAACAAGTTACGGGTCGGCGGCGGCAATGCGACAATAATTTGACCGGAAGCGTCGCTGACCAGCTTTTCCAAGGGAACCGTCTGTCGGGTAGCCGACGAAAAATGAAGCTACGACACTGTCTGATTTGCCGATTGCAGGGGCCGCGAGGCATCGCACGTGCGGCGGCGTACTGTTCGAGGAGTTTGGCGGCG
>Ga0207674_10007967_pt1 | contig 12293 bp, 12 predicted proteins | sample KBSCornC72_FD_184303 | JGI IMG/M metagenome (GOLD analysis project Ga0207674, IMG submission 184303) | Corn rhizosphere microbial communities from Kellogg Biological Station, Michigan, USA - KBS Corn C7-2 (SPAdes) (version 2) | ecosystem: Host-associated > Plants > Roots > Rhizosphere > Soil ... | reverse complement strand
GCGGCGGCCTCGGCCACCGTGCAATCGCCATATGGCTTATTGTTGAGCGGCGTCGAGATGCCGATGTCGCCGCCGAAGGCTCCTGCCGACTGCGTGCGAATGGTCGGAGCGCCATCCTTCCAGCCGAACCGCCCCAGCATGATTTGCCCCGTCTGCACGTCCTTGACCCAGTTGGGCTTGCCGGAAATGCCATCATGGTTGGTGTCGTCCGGGTCGGCATTGGCCAGGATGTCTTCCTGCGGAACCGCCTCTACCAGGCCGAGCCCGATCATCGGCGGCGCGACGCGCGGACTGAGCTCGACATCCTTGGCCATCGGCCCATAGCCGAGTTCGGCAACCTCATAGGCCGGGTCACGCAAGGTCACGACGGTGCCGTCGTCGAGCGTGACCGGACGGTCGGTGTATGTCACCTTCATCTGCCCCTCGGCCACCGGCCCGGGCACGGCAAAATTCTGCAGCTGCGTGCCATAGGTCGGCTCAGGAATGACGTTCTCCTGCCCCGTCGCCAGCAACTGCTTCTCGGCCTCGGTCTTGGGTGGCACCGAGACCCTGAGGAACATCGAGACGCCGTCGTCGACCGCTCCCATCGGGGGGTGTCCACGGCCATCCTTCAGGTGGCAATTCTGACATCCCCGCGAATTGAACAGCGGTCCGAGGCCGTCGGAGGCCTGCGTCGACGATGGGGCCGAGACCCAGACCTTGGTGAAAAAGCCATTGCCAAGGTTGAACCGCTCCTGATCCTCGAAGCTCAGATTGGCGGAGAACTGCGAGAAGATATCGCGGTTGACCAGTTTCCTGGTGGTCGCGGCGCCACCCGGCAGCAGCTCGAAATTCTCGGGCTTGCTGAAATCGGCGGTCGGCGCCGTGACCGCGCGCACCCGCGCCAGATCCTTCGGTGTGAGATCGGCACGCATGGGCTTGTCGTCGGCAGCGACGATGCCGGCAAACAGCGCAAGAACGAGTGACACGGTGAGGATGCGGTGCATGCCCGGAGCCTTAACTGGTCATGCCGCCTACTTGAATACGGCATCGGGGTTGTCGAGGCTTTCGCTGCCTTCGACCGTGACATTGAGCTTGAGCAGCGCCACGGCGCGCTCGACACCACGGGTCTGCGCGATCAGCGCGTCGATCGCGTCCTGCACCACCCTGTTGCCCTCGGTGTTTCCCTCCCCGATCATCTGGTCGTATTTCTCGATCGAGTCTCCGCGTGTTTTCATGACGTCGAACTTGGCGTTGGTTGTATCGAGCAACCCTTTGATCTCAGTGTCGAGCGCGGCATCCTTGGACGCGATCAGCTCGGAGATCGAGGGACCTTCCACCAAGCTGCCGTCGGCGCGGATGTACTTGCCCAGATAGACGTTCTGGATGCCGATCGCGTCGTTGCGGTAAGCCAGATACGTGGTGTCCGAGAAGCACTCGTGCTCCTCCTCCGGATCGTGCACCAGAAGGCCCAGCTTCATGCGTTGTCCGGCGAGTTCGCCATAGCTGAGCGACCCCATGCCGGTGAGGATGGCGCCGAGTCCGAGGTCCTTGAGCGCAGCACGGGCCCTGCCCCGCTCGTCCCAGTTGCCGACCATTTCCTTGATGTCGGAGACCAGCAGGTCGGCGGCCGATTTGAGGTACTGCGCACGGCGATCGCAATTGCCGTGCGTGCAGGCCTTGAGGTCGTAGTCCGTCGCCGGACGCTCGCCGGCTCCCGGTCCGGTGCCGTGCGTGTCCTGGCCCCACAGCAGGAACTCGATGGCGTGATACCCGGTCGCGACATTGGCTTCGATGCCGCCCGATTCCTGGAGCGTTTCCGAGAGGAACTCCGGCGTCAGCTTGCTGGCGTCGACGTCCTTGCCGTCGATCTTGAGTTTGAGATTGGCGATGACGTTGGCGGTAAAGAGCGGGTTCTCGTCGCTCTCGGAGCCGTAGGTCGAGGTGTCGACATAGTCGATCAGGCCTTCGTCCAGCGGCCACGAATTCACCCGCACCTCCCAATCGTCGACGATCGGATTGCCGAAGCGGTACGCCTCGGTCTGCTGGTACGGGATGCGCGCCGCCACATAGGCATCGCGTGCAGCCTTGAGCGTCGAGTCGGTCGGACTAGCGAGCAGCGCATCGATTGCCGCGTCGAGATTTTCGGCGCCAGCGAGCGAGTCCGAGTAGGCGGCAAAGGCGATGTCGGCGTAGGTCTTGAGGACGGCGTCTGCGGTCGGCTCCGCCGCAATCGCTGGCATTGCCAGCGCGGCAGCGCCCAGCATCGAACCGATCTGCAAAATCCTCATCGCCCTCATCTCCAGTGCCCAAAAACGACGGCGCGGTACCAAAGCTGAGTGACAGTATCAAGAAATATCGCCCAAGCTTGGAACGCCTCTAAACTATGCCTAAGCGCCATCGTCCGGCGGTCCCCCCTCACGCCGCCGCTGCGCAACAGAGGGGAACCCAGGTGCTCCCCCTTCGCTCTGAAATGGACTAAAACTCGCGCTGCGGCGTTCTTTGCCGACGGCCCCCACCCGAACGGACTGGTCTCGCGCCTCCAATGGCCGGGAGACGGTCTGCATGACGTTGGAAAGTGAGGCCGACATGGCGACCCAGTTCACCCAGGCCCAGTTGCACGGCGTGCCCGCCATCGAGATCGAGGTGGTCAGCGAAGTGCTCAACGGGGCCGACTATGACCAGCAGACCACCTTCGGCGATCTCATCAATGGCGCCATTGTGCGCAACTTCAAGGCGGCTCGCCTCAAGAACCAGGCCATCAGCGTGCGTGGCCTGGCGCGGGTGATCGGCATCCAGCCGTCAACGCTGCGGCGGCGCATTGACCAGCTTGTCGCCGCCGGCTGGCTTGAGCGGATGCCCGACGGGTCGCTGAGATATTCCCAGCAGAGCTTCGACTTCGGTGCACCGGCGTCGCGCGCCATGATGCACCGGTTCGCGGCCTCATTGCTGAAGGCAGGGTGGGTCGATTTTCGCCCACCGGATGGCTGACAGGCCAGAGACGTATCGCTACTAGCCGCATCGCGTCGGGGCGCGAAAGGAAACAGCAATGCTGAAAACTGAACTCTCGACCATACTCGGTCTCGAGACACCACTCATCAATGCCGGGATGGCGTTCGTTGCGGGACCCGCTCTGGCGGCCGCCGTAAGCAACGCCGGGGGCCTCGGAATGCTCGGCACCGGCATGGCGCCGCCCGAAGGCCTGCGGCAGATGATCCAGGCGACCAAGACCCTTACCAAGCGACCCTTCGGCGTCGACCTGATCGGGACATTCACCCAGCCCGCACACATCGACGTCCTGATCGAGGAAAAGGTCGCGGTCGCGGTGTTCTTCTGGGACCTGCCCACCAAAGAGGCCGTGGCCAGACTTCACCGGGCCGGCATTCGCTACTGGATGCAGGTCGGCCGGATGTCCGAAGCGGCCGACGCCATCGCGAGCGGGGCCGACGCGCTGATCGTGCAGGGATCGGAAGCGGGCGGTCACAACCGTTCGGAAGCCCCGCTCGCGCAGCTCCTGCCGCGCATGCGCCGGGCGTACCCCAAAGTGCCGATGATCGCCGCCGGCGGCATCTTCGACGGTGCCAGCATGGCGGCCGCGCTCTGCCTCGGCGCTCAGGCCGTGTGGTGTGGAACGAGGTTCCTTGCCTCGAACGAGGCCAGCGCCCATGCCGGCTACAAGCAGGCGGTGATCGACGCCGGTGCCGGCGGCACGGAAATCACGCGCGTCTTTGGTCCGGAGTGGCCCGGCCAGGAGATGCGGGCTCTCGTGAACAAGGCGGTGGTCACCGCACGGGGTCGCGAGGTTGCGGCCCTGGCAGAGAGCCAGGGACAGATCATCGGCTCGGTTCAGCTCGGCGGCGAGACCCTGCCCGTCCCCCGCTACAGCGCCATCCTGCCGACCGCCGAATTCAACGCCGATCTGGACTGGTCCTGCCTGACCGCGGGCGAGTGCGCCGCCGACATCCACGCGATCGAGCCGGCCGGCGACATCGTCCGGCAGATGACCGCCGAAGCGTCGCGGATCCTCGAGCGGTTCGCCCGCGAGGTGGCCTAAAGTGGCCCGGCCGAAGGCCGGCGCCAAGCCCCCTGGGCTCCACCGCCTGCCCGACCGGATCCTTGTCGACATCGGGCAAGACCCGGGGTCCATCCGGCGCAGCAGCTGGACCGAGCACATGCAGTGGGTGATCCGGCACATCGGTCCAACCCGCTCCTGATACCGTCAGGGAGGGCTGCCCCGCGGGCGGCCCTCGCCTCAGGCCGGCCTCTTGACCGTGGAACGAAGCGACGTGGTCACCAGTTGGAATCGGCGAGAGGAGAAATCCCATGCCTGATAACATCGACGCTGCACACAACGAGCAGACGGTCCGCGAGACGGCCTACTTCCTGTGGGAGAATGACGGGCGGCCGCAGGGTCGCGACCAGGAATACTGGTATCGTGCCCTCGAGCGGACGCATCGCGAGCACGAAGCCGACGACCTGATCGGCATGCAGCCGCGCCACACACATCAGATCGACGACAACCAGGACGACCTGGGACGCGACGTGAACACATAGGCGGGCAAGGGCCGCGGCCTTTCGGCAGCGGCCCCGGTGAAGACTAGGCGGCCTTCTTGTTGACTTCTGTCGTTGCGACCTGGCTCAGCGCCTGATCGGTCGCGATCTCTTCGTTCTCGGTTGCTTCGAGGAGCTTCATGACGTCGACGCGGCCCATCTGCTTGGCCCAGGCCTTGAGCGTGCCGTAGCGGGCGATCTCGTAGTGTTCGACGGCCTGCGCGGCCGAGACGAGCCCGGCATCGAGGGCCGGGGTGTCCTTGAAGTCCTCCATGATCGACTTGCCTTCTTCGAGGATGCCCAGGATAGCCTCGCAGGTCTTGCCGCGCGCCGGAACGTCGAGGATGTCGAAGATCTGCTCGAGCCGCTCGACATGCCCCTCGGTCTCGCCCAGGTGCTTCTCGAACCCGGCGCGAAGCTGCGGCGACTGGGCCGCCTTGGCCATCTTGGGCAGCGCCTTCACAATCTGCTTTTCAGCGAAATAGATGTCCTTGAGGGTATCGAGGAAAAGGTCGTCGAGCGTCTTGGCGTCGGCCATCATTGATCTCCGGTGGTTATTTTCAGGGAATTTCCTGTCCATCCCTCAATCTGTTGCGCTTCAATCAGTTCCCTCCACGACGTCCTCGCACCCCATCGACTCCGTGTCCCAAAAGAGGCACTGTCACAATTGTCACAAATGGACAGGAGGCGACGGGCAGCCGAGCGTATGTGACAGACGGCTTCGGCCGGCTACGCCAGTAATTGCAGGGGATCACGGACGGCTGTCACGCGGCTGTCACTTGGCCCCTCTAGGTGAGCCGCGGCTTTCCCCATCCTCCTCCTCGAGCACAAGAAAAGCCTTTCAAGGGAGACGTGCATGAACATGAAATCCATCCTCGCCGCCTCGGTTTCAGCGATCGCCCTCGTCGGCGCCGCTGCCCCGAGCTATGCGGCGAACGACATCGACGCGCTGTACAAGGCGGCCCAGGGCGAAGGTCAGCTGACCGTGATCGCCCTGCCGCATGATTGGTGCGGCTACGGCGCCGTCATCGATGCCTTCAAGAAGAAGTATGCCGGCATCACCGTCAACGAGCTCAACCCGGACGCCGGTTCGGGCGACGAAATCGAAGCCATCAAGGCCAACCAGGGCAATACCGGCCCGCAGGCCCCGGACGTGATCGACGTCGGCCTGAGCTTCGGCCCGTCGTCCAAGGACGCCAAGCTGATCCAGCCCTACAAGGTCAACACCTGGGACTCGATCCCGGATTCGGCCAAGGACGCCGACGGCTTCTGGTACGGCGACTACTACGGCGTGCTCTCGTTCATCGTGAATGACGACCTCGTCAAGAACGCCCCCAAGACCTGGGCCGACCTGATGAAGCCGGAATACGCCAACCAGTTCGCCCTCGCCGGCGATCCGCGCGCCGCCAACCAGGCGATCTCGGCCGTCCACGCTGCCGGCCTGTCGACCGGGGCCAAGGCGGGCGCCGATGCCGGCGCCGCCGGCCTCAAGTTCTTTGCCGACCTCAACAAGGCCGGCAACTTCGTGCCGGTGATCGGCAAGGCCGCCCCGGTCGCCCAGGGCACCACCCCGATCGTCGCCGCCTGGGACTACAATGCCCTCGCCTGGAAGGACGGCTTTGCCGGCAATCCGAAGGCCGAAGTCGTGGTTCCGTCGGACGGCGTCTATGCCGGCGTCTACATTCAGGCGATCTCGGCCTACGCGCCGCACCCGAATGCCGCCAAGCTGTGGATGGAGTACCTGTACTCGGACGAAGGTCAGCTCGGCTGGCTCGCCGGCTACTGCCACCCGATCCGCTTCAACGACCTCGCCAGCAAGAACGCCATTCCGGCCGAACTGCTGGCCAAGCTCCCCGACCCGGCTCTCTACGCCAAGGCCGTGTTCCCGACCCTCGATGAGCAGGCTGCCGCCAAGGACGCCATCACCAAGGGCTGGGATTCGACCGTCGGGGCCAATGTCCAATAATACGGACAGCGTCGTTACCAACACTGCTGCCCCGGCTTCGGCCGGGGTCGCTTTGTCACGAGGACCGTTAGCGGTCTTTGAGGGAGTACGCTGGGGCGACTATCTGGGCGTGGCGCCCTTCCTGATCTTCGCCGTCCTGTTCCTGATCGTGCCGACCCTGTACCTGGTCCTTGGCGCCTTTATCGGCCGCGACGGCGCCTTCACACTGCAGAACATCTTCGACCTCGGCACGCCGCAGATCCTCAATTCGTTCTGGATCTCGCTGCGAGTTTCCGCCGCCTCGGCGCTGCTGGGCTGTGTCTTCGGACTGCTCATTGCGCTCGCCATCATCCGCGGCAAGCTGCCCTCGGGCATCCGCTCGACCGTGATGACATTCTCGGGCGTCGCCTCCAACTTTGCCGGCATTCCGCTGGCCTTCGCATTCCTGTCGACGCTCGGCCGGCTCGGCCTTGTGACCGCGTTCCTCAAGCTCTATTTCGGCTTTGACATCTACCGCGCCGGCTTCAACCTGCTGAGCTTTTGGGGCCTGACGCTCACCTATTGCTACTTCCAGATTCCGCTGATGATCCTGATCATCGCACCGGCGATCGACGGGCTGCGCAAGGAATGGAACGAGGCCGCCGCGACGCTCGGCGCCAGTCCCTTCCAGTTCTGGCGCTACATCGGCATGCCCGTCCTCTGGCCGAACCTGCTCGGGACACTGTCGCTGCTGTTCGCCAACGCCTTCGGTGCCATCGCTACCGCTTACGCCCTCACCGGCTCCTCGCTCAACATCGTGCCGATCCTGCTCTATGCGCAGATCCGTGGCGACGTGCTCAACAACCCCGGCCTCGGCGCGGCGCTGGCGCTCGGCATGATCGTCATCACCGCGGTTGCCAACGTCGTCTACCTGGTGATCCGCACCCGCGCCGAACGGTGGCTCAAATGAGACGCGGCAAGCTCTGGGCCTGGCTGGTGTTCATGCTGGGCGCGCTCTACTTCCTGCTGCCGCTGATCGCCACGGTGCAGTTCTCGCTGTCGATCCGGCGCGACGCGATCACACTCGACGCCTACACCAACGTGATCCAGTCGCCGGTCTTCCAGCAAACCTTCGGCTATTCCATCGTCATCGCCGTGGCCGCGATCGTCGTGGGCCTGCTGCTCGTCGTGCCGGCGGCCTATTTCGTCCGCCTGCGCGCCCCGCAGCTCCGCCCCATCATCGAATTCGTGACCCTGCTGCCGCTGATCATCCCGCCGATCATCTTGGTGTTCGGCTACATCCGCATGTACAATTCGAGCTCCATCCTGCCGCTGACCAATACCGATGTCGGCACCAACGTGCTGCTGACGCTGGCCTATGTGGCGCTCGCCCTTCCCTACATGTACCGCGCGGTAGATACGGGGCTTCGGACGATCGACGTACAGACGCTGACCGAGGCCGCCAACATCCTGGGCGCCAACACCATCACCATCCTGCTGCGTGTGATCTTCCCAAACATCATCGTCGCGGTGCTGTCGGGCGCCTTCCTCACCCTCGCCATCGTCATCGGCGAGTTCACCATTGCCAGCCTGCTGAACCGCCCCGCCTTCGGCGTCTACATGCAGAATGTCGGCGCCAACCGTGCCTTCGAGCCGGCAGCGCTCGCCGTCATCTCGTTTGTCATCACCTGGGCGGCGATGGGCATGATTCAGCTCCTCGCCCGCTTCGCCCCCCGCACCGCCGCTCTCACGGACTGAACCATGGCCGACGAATTCCTCCGCCTCGAGAACCTGGTCAAAGCCTTCGGCGCCAATACGGTGGTGAAGGGCGCCAACCTCGCCTTCAACAAGGGTGAGTTCGTGACGCTGCTGGGGCCTTCGGGCTGCGGCAAAACCACGATTCTGAGGATGATCGCGGGTTTCGAACGCCCGACCTCCGGGCAGATTCTCGTCGAAGGCAAGGACATCTCACCGCTGCCGCCCAACCAGCGCAAGATCGGAATGGTGTTCCAGGCCTACGCGCTGTTCCCCAACATGAATGTCGAGGACAATGTCGGCTTCGGGCTGAAGATCGCCGGCGTGGGCACGGAGGAGCGCAGGGCTCGGGTCGAGGAGATGCTGAAGCTCATCGGGCTTTCCGGCTTCGGCAAGCGCTTCCCGTTCGAGATGTCAGGCGGCCAGCAGCAGCGTGTGGCGCTGGCCCGCGCGCTTGCGCCCAAGCCGCGGATGCTGCTGCTCGACGAACCACTGTCGGCGCTCGACGCCAAGATCCGGGTGTCGCTGCGCCAGGAGATCCGCGCCATCCAGCGCGAGCTTGGGATCACGACGATCTTCGTGACGCACGACCAGGAAGAGGCGCTGTCGATCTCCGATCGCATTGTGGTGATGAGCGCCGGCAATGTCGAGCAGTTCGGCACCCCGTTCGAGGTCTACAACAAGCCGGCGACGCGGTTCGTCGCGACCTTCGTGGGCCAACTCAACACGCTGAGCGCCACGGTGGCCGACGCGGCGCGCGGCGCCGTGTCGATCGATGGCCAGCCCATCATCGTGCCGAAACTGCCGCCCAACGCCAAGGCAGGCGATACGGTGTCGCTGACGATGCGCCCGGAGGCGGTCCAGCTCGCCAATAGCCACATCCGCGACGTGGTGCTCGACGGCACCGTGTCGGAGGTAAGCTTCCTCGGTTCGGTGATCCGCCTCAAGGTCGATCTCGGCCAGGGCAACGCCGTGCATGTCGATACCTTCAACGACCAGCGCACGCCGCCGCCGGCGCATGATGCCAAGGTAAAGGTCACCCTCGCCGGCAGCGACATCCTCGTGCTCTCGGACTGATGCTCAACGTCCTGTTCATCACCGCCGACCAGTGGCGGGGTGAATGCCTGGGCGTCGCGGGTCATCCCGTGGTCAAAACGCCGAACCTGGACACCTTCGCCGCCGACGCCACGACCTTCCTCAACCACTATGCCAATGCGGCGCCCTGCTCGCCGGCGCGGGCCACGCTCTACACCGGCCTCTACCAGATGACCAACCGCGTGGTGCGCAACGGCAGTCCGCTGAGCGCGCGCTTCGACAACATCGCCAAGGCGGCGCGCCGTATCGGCTACAGTCCGACGCTCTTCGGTTACACCGACCAGTCGGCCGATCCCACGGTGCTGCCGCCGGGAGATCCCTGGCTCAGGACCTATGAAGGCATCCTGCCAGGCTTCGACGTCCGCATGCGTCTCCCCGAAGACGAGAGAGCCTGGCTGAGCTGGCTGCGTGGGCAAGGGCTGGAGTTCGCCAATCGCGACGCAGCGCACCTGCCGATGCGCGATGCCGGCAAGGTCAGCAACGCGCCACCCGCCTATCGCAGGGACCAGACGCAGACCGCGTTCCTCGCCGACGAGTTCATCCGCTGGCTGGGCGAGCAGGATGCGCCGTGGTTCGCGCATCTGAGCCTGCTCCGGCCGCATCCACCCTTCATCGTGCCCGAGCCCTACAACACGATGTTCTCGCCAGACGAGGTGGATGGATTTCGTCGAGCCGCTACGGTCGCCGAAGAAGCAGCGGTGCATCCGCTGGTGCAGTTCGCTTTGGCATCGACGCCGCTCGCAAGCTTCATACCCGGCGCAAGCGGGCTCGTGGCCGATCTCGGCGAGGCCGAGTTCCGGCAGATCAAAGCCACCTATTTCGGCATGATCGCCGAGGTCGATGCGCAACTCGGTCGCGTCTTTGCGGCGGTGCGCGCGGCCGGCGCCTGGGACAACACCTTGGTCGTCTTCATGTCGGACCATGCCGAGCTGATGGGTGACCATCATCTTCTCGGCAAGGGCGGCTACCACGACCAGAGCCAGCACGTGCCGCTGATCATCCGCAGCCCCTCGGCGGGGACACGCGGCAACACCGTCGAGTCGATCACCGAGCATGTCGACCTTTATCCCACGCTGCTCGAGATCATCGGGGCAGCGCCGGCGCAGGTCGGCGATGGCCGGTCGCTGGCCCCGTTCCTCAACGGCATCGAGCCCACAGGCTGGCGCGATGCGGCGCATTGGGAATTCGACTTCCGCGACGTGAGCGGTCAGACCGCCGAAATGGCGCTGGGCCTCAACTCGACCGAGCTCAATCTCACCGTGATCCGCACCGCTAGGTGGAAGTACGTGCATTTTGCCACCCTGCCCCCGCTGCTGTTCGACCTCGAGGCCGATCCGGACAACCTCCGCAATCTTGCGAACGAGCGGGCCCATGCCGCTGTCCGCATCGAGATGGCGGAGCGGCTGCTGAGCTGGCGGACGAAGCATCTCGACCAGAGCCTGGCGCTCAAGGAACTGACGCCGAACGGAGTGGTCAGCCGCGATGTCGTTCGCTAGATAGTCCTGATGGAGAGCATTTTCGTCACCACCGGCTGGCTCGCCCAGCATCTCGGCGATCCAAAGATCGTCATCCTCGACGGCAGCTGGTTCCTGCCGGCGGCCAATCGGAAACCGCACGAGGAATATCTGGCCGGTCACATCCCCGGCGCGGTGTTCTTCGACATCGATGGCGTGGCCGACCATTCGACCGACCTGCCGCACATGCTGCTGCCGCCCGACGAGTTCGGCCGGCAGGTCGGCGCACTCGGCGTCGGTGACGGCATGACCATCGTGATCTACGACGAGGCCGGACTGTTCTCGGCGCCGCGCGTCTGGTGGGAGTTCCTCACCATGGGCGCGCCGGACATCCGCATCCTCGAAGGTGGTGGGCCGAAATGGCGGGCCGAGGGCCGGCCACTCGAAAGCGGCCTCGCCAGGCGGGGACCGGCGATCTTCACGCCCCGCTTCCATCCGGAACTGGTGCGCTCGTTTGCCCAGATGCAGGCGACGGTGGCGGCGGGCAAGCAGATCGCCGACGCACGGCCGGGCGGCCGCTTCGCCGGCCGCGACCCAGAACCGCGACCGGGGTTGGTGTCAGGACATATGCCGGGTGCCGTGAGTGTGCCCTCCGGCGACCTCGTCGCCAACGGATCGCTCAAGCCGGTGAACGAGTTGGCGGCGATCTTCGCCCAGGCGGGCGTCGATCTCAACCAGCCGATCGTCACCAGTTGCGGCTCCGGCGTCACCGCGTCGACGCTGATGCTCGCGCTCAGAGCCGCCGGCGCCAAGGATGTGGCCGTCTATGACGGGGCATGGGCCGAGTGGGGCGGCCGCAAGGACACCGCCATCGTCACGGACATCTGACGGCGATGGCTGCCGACAGCCTGCGGTTTCGGCCGGGACGTCGCGACGATGTCGACGCCATTCGCGATCTCGTACGTGCCGCCTACGCCAAGTGGGTGCCACTCATCGGCCGCGAGCCCATGCCGATGAAAACGGATTACGCGGTCGCCATCGCCGAGCGCGACTTCGACTTGCTGTGCGACGGCGAAATCCTGGTCGGCCTGATCGAGACCGAGCATCGGCCCGATCATCTTTGGATCGAAAATGTCGCCGTGCATCCGGACCGGCAGGGCCAGGGCCTCGGCAAGAAGCTGCTCAGATGGGCTGAGACGCGCGCCGAGGTGGCCGGCACGGGCGAGATCCGCCTGCTGACCAACGAGGCGTTCGAGGCGAACATCAGGCTGTACAAGAAGGTCGGCTACAAGGTCGATCGCACCGAGCCGTTCCACCTGGGTGGAACGACGGTTTATATGAGCAAGCGGATCTAACCGAATTTTGCAGTCGGTTCCTTCCCCCGCTTGCGGGGGAAGGTGGCGCCGAAGGCGGCGGAAGGGGCTGCCGCTTGAACCGGTGGTCGGGGGCCGCCCCCTCCCACCAGCTTCGCTGGTCCCCTCCCCCGTACGCTTCGCGACGGGGAAGGAGCCCCGACTGCGAGACCCTGGGACCTC
>Ga0207674_10007966_pt1 | contig 12293 bp, 10 predicted proteins | sample KBSCornC72_FD_184303 | JGI IMG/M metagenome (GOLD analysis project Ga0207674, IMG submission 184303) | Corn rhizosphere microbial communities from Kellogg Biological Station, Michigan, USA - KBS Corn C7-2 (SPAdes) (version 2) | ecosystem: Host-associated > Plants > Roots > Rhizosphere > Soil ... | reverse complement strand
GACCCCGGTGCTGATGGCGGGGAATGCGATGGAGCGGACTTGATGCTCTTGGGCAAGTTCGAGGCAGCGACGGTAGCAGTTTGCGAGGAGTTTGTCTTCCCCGCGCTCGCCTCCATGCCACACAGGGCCCACGGCGTGGAAGACCCATTTGGCCGGAAGTTGAAATCCACGGGTGGCCTTCGCATCCCCTGTCGAGCACCCGTGGAGTTTGCGGCAGGCGGCCAGAAGTTCGGGGCCGGCGCCTCGGTGGATCGCGCCGTCCACACCGCCGCCGCCGAGCAGCGAGGTATTTGCTGCGTTGACGATCGCATCTACCTGCTGCTTCGTGATGTCACCCTGAATAGCGATGAGATCGGCCATGTTCGAATCTCCGGTTTGACGATACACCACAGCGCATGGGTGGTTTCCCCTCTCTGAAATTCATCAAAGCAGAGTTGACCTGTGCTAGAGTGAGTCGCCCTACGGGGCAAGGAGGGCTTCGGGTTGTACGAAGCGAGGCGGCTTGGATCCAGACAGGCAGTACTTTTGCTCTTTGGCAAAGACAGGCCGTCTAAAACGTGCGGTACTAAATGAGCTAACCTGAAGGCTGCGTCCTCGGGTACCCAGGGGTCCCGGACTTCGAACGATTCTTTTGACCTGCCACACGCAAATCTCGATCAGACAGGCACTTGGAGGGAGGAAGCCCTCCCGGAGCAGTCTGCGAAATACACTCCTTCGCGGGGCGATGCTGGTGCTTGTGCCGACTGTGGCGATTCTTGCGGGGTGCGGGGCGCGGCCGGTGACGGCGCGAACGACGAATCCGGCGCTTTCGATCGCGCCCGGATCAGGAGTAATTGACACTAACTGCACCGGTTGCAACGGACTGAGCGCACATGGGGCGGCGGTGCACAAGCTTTCGGCAACGCTCTCGGGGGGCGATTCGGCTGCAGTGACGTGGTCGGTAAGCGGCGGGGATCCAGCAGCGGGTGCGGGCAGTATCAGTGCGACAGGGCAATATACGCCTCCGAATTATCTGAGCCGCGACCGGGTCGATGTGGTGGTGACGGCGGCTTTGAAATCGGACCCGACTGTAAAGGCTGAGTCGGTACTTACACTGACGCCGGGATTCCTGCAACCGCTCACACCCGAGAACGTGGCCCTAGGGGCAAGCGGAAGTGTGACGATCACTGGCTATCTGGCAGAGGCGGGTGGTTCTAACGAGATTCACTTTGCGCTTTCGAGCGCGCCAACGGGTGAAAGCGGCGGAGAGGGCTCATTGGGGGCAGTGAATTGCCAGAAAACACACCGGGCGTTCACATCGTGCTCTGTGACCTACACGGCACCTGCGACTCTCACCTCAACGGGAGTGACGTATGTGGTGGCTTCGGCGCCGGGCTCCTCTGCCAGGACGGACGCGGCGATCCTTTTGAATGCGCCGGGAGTGGGAAGCAATCCGGCCACTCATCAGAACGCGCTGGCATTTCCGATGCTGCTGGGGAGTTCGGGCGGGAACAATAACGACTTCGACGAAAAGGGAAACACGATTGTCGACTGCTGCAGCGGAACGCTGGGCTCGCTGCTGAGGGATGACAGTGGCCGCGAATACCTTCTGAGCAACAACCATGTGCTGGCGCGCAGCGATCACGCGTCGGTGGGGGATACGATTGTGCAGCCGGGCTTGATCGACAACAACTGCACGCCGAATGGCGATGGGCCCGGAACGGTCCCGGTTGGAGCGCTTACCGCGTGGCTGCCGCTGCGATCGCCGCAGACCAATGCGGACGCGGCAATTGCACAGGTTGCGTCGCACACGGTGGATACTTCGGGCAGCATTATGGAATTTGGTTCGCGACTGCCCGACGGTTCGCTGGCGTCGGCGCCGCCGGGAGTCTCGTCCACAGACGGCAAAGGAGAAAACGCAACCCTGCAGTTGCACGTGGCGAAGAGCGGCCGTACGACGGGGCTGACGTGTGGCAAGGTAACGGCGCTGGATCTGGATGTCGCGGTGGACTACTACCGCGATTGCGCGGAGACAAAGGCGTACCTGACGAAGACATTCACCGGACAGTTTGCGGTGAGCGGCGATCGCTTCAGTGACGCCGGTGACTCGGGCGCGCTGATGGTGGATTCTGCGAATGCTGAACCAGTAGGTCTGTTTTTTGCGGGCGGAATCGACGGCAACGGCGTGAGCCACGCTATTGCGAATCCGGCATCAGAGGTGCTGAATGAATTGTCCACGCAGACGCCGGGCGGACCGAACCTGTCCTTCGTGGGCACGGCGGATCATGAGGTGAGTTGCCTCAGTTACGGCGACAGCACAACGGCTGCGGCGCAGGCGAGGAGCTTGTCGGGTAGTGAGATTGCGCGGCAGCAGCAGGCAATGGTTTCGGCACGTGCCCTGGTGAATCCGTCTGCAGGGGTCCTGGGGATCACTCCCGGAAAGAGCATCGACCAGCCGGGAAGCGGGGCGATCGTGGTTTATGTTGATCCTGCGATTTCGCCGGCGGTTCCCGATTCGATTGCAGGGGTCCGAACAGTCGTAGTGCCGGCCAGCCCACGTTCGGTGGCGCTCGGCTCCGCACCTGTAATGGCTACAACAGCGGGAACGGCTCCGCTGCCAGGCGCTACGGTTGCGAGGGCGATTGCCGCCAAACGGAAGATAGCGCGAAGTCTGATGCAGCAGAATCCTGCTTTCTTCGGAGTAGGCGTGGGGCAGAGTCTGGATGATCCGCGGCAGGCCGCGCTGGTGGTGTATGTGGATCGCAACCGCATGCCTTCAGAGTTGGCGCGGACGATCGGCGGGATGCGGACGCGCTACGTAATCATGAATCGGCTGCACGTGACGCGCTCGTATGCGGCAGCTTTTCCGGCTGCACATCATTGCGTGCCCCATGAAGCGGGAAGAGCGACACAGGCGGACACTCTCTGGAATCCGTCCGGGATTGAATTGCCCTGAACGGGCCTGATCAGACTCGGCGGCGATGAAGCCAGAACGCAATCATTCCGGAGAACAGGGCGAATGGGACGAAAGCCTCGCCGGCGTCATGCAGGATGAACATCGCGACGATGGCGGCACCTAGCATGGTTGCGATGAGGATTGCCAGACCGATCTCAACTGTTGCCGAGATGAGAACCAGGAATGCCCCTGCGGTTTCGAGCGCTCCCGTGACGTATCGAAGCCACTGACCAAAGCCGAGCTGATCGAAGAACACCACCCAGGGTGCACCGGCTTCGCTTTTGAGTTTGGCTGTTCCGAAATACAGGAAGACGAGAAAGGTGACGGCTCGAATAGACCAGTCGGGGACGGAGTTCCGGAACTTGAGCTGGCGGGGAGCGTCCTGAGGCTGCGGAGCGGGTTGATGCATTTCCCGGGTTGTGTCGGTCATTCTGTTCCAAAAATAACTCTGACCGGGCCAAAGAAGAAAGGGCGCCGGAGCGCCCTTCTCCAGGAATGTCACTCGATGTCTACTGCTGAAGTCTTCCGAGATCGTAGACGACGCCGAACGTGAACCCCTGAGGCGTGAGGTCGTGCGGGCCGAAAATCTGATGCCACATCTGGTATTCATACTCGCCACGCGCGGAGAGCCGTCCGACAAGGCGGATATCGGCGCCACCAGCCGGAGCGAAGATAGCGCGGGTGTCCTGCTGGTAGTTCGTACCGTTGGGAAAGTCGATGTTGCCGATGCCCAGGAGGTACTTCACATATGGGCGAATCCTGTGTTCGCGGCGCCATTGATACATGGGGCCGGCGAGTCCGGTTGTCATACGATGACCGGGGAGATAGTCGGGAGTTGCGTAATTCACGTCGCGGCCTTCGAACTCGAGTCCGAGCCCACTTAGCTTGCGGGGCATATGGGGCAGGCGCCAATCGATCCACAAGGTCAGGCCAACCTGGCGCGGATGTCTGGTACCCCAATCGTCAGAGAAATCGGCAATGCCAAAACCAACGCTGAGAGGCAGTTTACCTTCGCGGGCCGAGTAGGTGACCTGAGCGCCTGCACGCGAAGCTGCCCCGATAAGCATGAAGAAAAATAACGGCACACAAATCGACTTCCATTGCATGATGCATATCCTCCTAGGGAAACCGCTCGTCAACGCAGGGATAGAGTCGGTCTCTTCTGATCATCAAGTTGAATGGGGCAATTGGTACAAGGGCGCACTGGGGGTGCAAGTCAAAACGGACTAGTAGAGCTTATCTCGTGCCTCGTTCTCAAGTGCAGCTAAGAACGAGCGTAGCATCTCTACTCTCGATTGAGCCATTACCTTCGTTTGTGTTAGGCGGGTCTGGTTGGCGAGATGGTTAACCGCATGATTCAGGACTGGGAGAATGGAACTGAAGGTCGGATAGCGGGTATCGCGGCCAACCTTTGCGGCTGTGCGGAGAATTGCGATAGCCCCGAGTTGCTCAAGGATATCGGCATCGCGCAGCAAGATTGCTTCCACGGTGGTCGGTTCATCCTGAGGCTGGTGATGCATGATCGCTTCAGCGACTGCATCCAGCTTCGCCGAGGGAAACCCGAAATCAGAGAGCAGTTCCCTGCTGCGCTGGATGGTGTATGGGACGTGATTCCAGCGGGAAAGTTGCTCCGGATCTTGAGGCCGGTGCCCCAGGAATACCCCAAGGTCATGCATCCAGGCAGCAGCGAACAAAACGTCATCATCGTAGTGCATGTCTTTGCCGATTTCGGTGGCAAGGGCATAGATCCGTGGCTGGTGACCGAACTTATCAGCGGGACGGGCTTCGACGCGAACGTATTCGATGACGAAGGAACGCCAGTCGTGCGACATCGCTATCTTCCGGTTGTGCGCGCAGTGATGCGGATCAGGTCGAGACCGCCCAGGTCCTGAATGGCGAACACGGGGGAAGATGCGGGAATGGCAACGATGCCTCGTTGGGGAAGATCCAGAGGCGCGAAGCTCGGACTGGTAATGCGAGCGCTTCCTGATGCGGCGAAGAGGTAATAGAGGCTCGGAGTGGAGTCGACGAGCTGGCGAAGCGTCGTGCTAGAGCGGCTCACATCCACAGGAATTTTTTCCACGGAGAAGTATCTGCTTTCGACAAGAATTGTTCTGTCTGGCAGGGCGGTTGGAGATACCTTTCCGGCGCTGGTGGCAAGGCGAGTTGCCTCAATCGATTTTTCGACGTGCAACTCCCGGCCGCGACCGTAATCGTACATGCGATATGTAATGTCGGAGTTCTGCTGTGTCTCTAGCAGGACGGAGCCGGGCCAGATGGCATGGACGGTCCCGGCATCGACGAAGATGAGGTCGCCCGCAGTGACGTGCATCAGATTGAGGCTTTCCTCGAGTGTGCCGTTGTCGATTCCGGATTTCACTGTGTCAAGGGTGACGCCGGGCTTGAGCCCAATGGCAACCTTAGCATCGGGCTCGGCGGTGAGTGCGTACCAGCATTCGGTTTTGCCGCGGGGCTGGCCGTACTTCTGCGCGAGACAGTCGTCGGGATGAACCTGGACACTGAGTTTTTCTCGCGCAAAGATGACTTTAATAAGAAGCGGAGAGCCGGAGCTGGTGGCGTCGGAGCCAAGGAGTGCGTGCGCGTGCTCGTCGAAGAGGGTGCCAAGTGAAGTTCCGCTGTGTGGTCCGGTGGCAACTTTGCATTCGTCGCCGGTAAGCCATACTTCTCCGATCGGCTCATGATCCGCAACGCGATCGTACCAGGGGCGAAGGTCGTTCCAGCCCCAGACACGACCGAGGAACTGAGGTTCGATGCGGAATGGAGTCATCTCTACGAAGACGGGACGGGCAGCGGTTGACACTCAGGCAGAATCCTCCGAAAGATTTGGGACGTTCAAGTTCTGGCCCGAACAGCACAACTAAAGCGGATTTTACCGCAGGCACCTCGTTCCAATCTCGGTGCGCCCGGCGCTTGATTGAGGTTCGTGATTACGGGAGCCAGTATATGCTCGCACCATGATTCTTGTTCCGATGCTTGACAGTATGTTTCACCTGCCTTTGCCGCTGGTCGAGAAGATTTTGCGGCCGGTGGTTGTGTACCTTGCGCTCGTTCTTTTGCTGAGGGTCTTCGGGAAGCGAGAACTGGCGCAATTGAATCCATTTGATCTTGTGGTGCTGCTCTCGCTGTCGAATACCGTGCAGAACGCGATCATTGGAGAAGACAACTCCGTGACAGGCGGGATTATCGGAGCAGTCAGTTTGCTGACGATCAACTGGATGGTGGTTCGGATTCTCTTCAGGTCGCCTCGACTGAACCAGGCATTGGAGGGCAAGGCAACGGTTCTGATTCGTGATGGCCAGGTCGACCGCAAAGCTCTGGAGCGGGAAGCGCTGACGCGCGAGGAACTCGCGGAGGTCGTGCACCGCCAGGGTTTCGAACATGTTCACGATGTGCACCGATGCGAACTGGAGCCAAACGGGACGTTCTACATCGAGGCGCGCGATCCGTCGATCGCCGACAAACGGCATGAGGAATTGCTCGCTCGGATCGAAGCTCTCACGCAGCAGGTCTCGGTTCTGCGGGGGAACGCTCAGGCGTGATGTGCGATTCGGCCGCTCCCTTCTCAGTGACGCTGTCGATTGGCTCGCAGCCGTTTCAAATGCGGGTAGCGGAGCGTTTGCATTGCGAAGGGATGCTGAGGCGCCTGATCGCGTTTCCGCGCGGGGTGGAGGTATTTGATCCGGGCGAAGCGGGTAGTCTGCAACTGGTGCGACGCTATCGGCGGCATGGATGGGCCAATAGGGTTATCTGGGCGGCATGGCGAAGGACGCCGGGTAGTGGGAGCGCGTGGAATCTGCCGGTTGTTTTTTCGACGGGGTATGCGGATCGCCTCGCGGCTGGATGGATTGGGCCCTGCACGATTTTTCACGGGTGGACCGGCAATTGTCTGGCGTGCATCGAGAAGGCGCGGCAATCAGGAGCGCACATCATAATCGAGCAGGCAACGATGCATCCTCGGGATTGGCAGCGAACAGTCCTCGAGGAATGCGAAAGGTTCGGCGTACGACCTACGGATTGCCGGGCCTTGCTTCCGGATGCGCTGGTGAAACGGATGGAGCGGGAGTATGAAAAGGCAGACAGTATCGTGGTTCCTTCTGAAGTTGCGAAGCGCAGCTTTGAAGGTGCGGGGCTTGGAGACAAGGCGATAGTGCTGCACGCAGGCGTGGATCATGAATTCTTTCGAGCGCCGGAGTCGAGGGTGCCTCGCGAACCTTTCCGGGTGTGCTTTGCAGGACGCGTGGAGATTGCAAAGGGACTTCCCTACCTGCTGCAGGCGTGGAAGAAGCTCGACCTGCCCAATGCGGAGTTGGTGCTGATCGGCGAGGTTGCTGACGAGATGCGGTCATTCATGGATCAATGGGCGCTGCCGAATGTGCGATTGACGGGTTTCGTTCCAGCCGGTGCAGTTGCGGAGTGGTATCGGCGATCGCACCTGCTTGTATTTCCATCAGTGAATGAAGGATTGGCGCGGGCGATCTTTGAAGCGATGGCGAGCGGGTTGCCGGTGGTGGCGACAGATTTGTCGGGAGCAGAGGATTGCATTACGTCAGGGATTGAAGGCAGCGTGGTTGCGGCGAGGAATGCGGATGCTCTGGCGGAGAGCATGCTGTGGCACTATGAGAATGCAGACGCGTCCGCAGCAATGGGCAGGGCTGCGCGAGCCCGTATCGAACGGGAGTTCACGCTGGAGCACTATGTGGAGCGGGCGATGGAGATGTATCGGTCGGTCGCCGGTCGGTCAGCTCAGCACCGCTGATTCCCGAGTTTGTTCGATCTGTTCTTCGATGACGCGTTTCAAGTTGGCGGGCGAGTAAGTGGGGGCCTTGATGAATTTGCCGTCGTCGCGCTTGTGAACTTTGAGGACTGTTTGCCAGGAGCCGGCGTGAGCGTAGGAGTCGCCGGGATGAACGAGATCGTCGCCGGAGCCGCGTTCGAGGACTGCATCACAGGCACTGCAGTGCGGCCACGCTTTACTCATGTTGCTGCGCTGAACTTCGTCCCATGCGCTCTGGACCCGGATTCCGGCGGCGTTGAGCGCGCCATAGGTGACGACGAGCTGGTCGATGCAGCCGTCGACGTATTCGACGAGATCGGGCGTGCCGTTCGGATCGAGTTCGACGGCGATCTGATCGATGATGGAAGCGTCTGCGCCGGATTTGACGGTACAGCCGCAGGCTCTGACGAATTCGAGGGCTTCTTCAAAGACGAGGCGCGCGCGGAGAAGGCGCGTTGCAGGGTCGGGGAGTTCGGGAGAGTCTTTGACCTCCTGCTCGAACTGCTTCATCAGGGTGACGATGTCGTGCTGGGGACGGTAGGGGTTGTCGGGCATTGGATCCTCAGCAGAACTTTAGCGGATGAGCGGAAGGATTGGCGCTGTGCAAAGGAGGGTACGAAATTGGTAGCGCGTTCAGGTGCTGGGAATCTCATGCTCATCTCCCGCCCAAGCAGAGCTTGGACGGGGCATCCAAGATTCTTTCTATCTCAAACTGACTATTCCCACTCGATGGTGCCTGGCGGCTTCGAGGTGATGTCGTAGACGACGCGGTTGATGCCGCGAACTTCGTTAACGATGCGGCTGGAGATACGTTTGAGGACTTCGTGCGGGAGGAAGGTCCAGTCGGCGGTCATGCCGTCTTCAGAGTGCACGGCGCGGATGGCGCAGGTGTAGGCGTAGGTGCGCTGGTCGCCCATGACGCCGACGCTCATGACGGGAAGCAGCACGGCAAAGCTCTGCCAGATGCGGTTGTAGAGGCCGGCGGTCTTGATCTCACTGACTACGATGTCGTCAGCTTCCTGAAGGAGGGCGACGCGCTCGGGAGTGACTTCGCCGAGGATGCGGACGGCGAGGCCGGGGCCGGGAAAAGGCTGGCGCCCGAGGATGTCTTCGGGCATGCCCATGTCGCGTCCGATGCGGCGGACTTCATCTTTAAAGAGGTCGCGCAGGGGCTCGATGAGCTTGAGCTTCATGGTCTCGGGGAGGCCGCCGACGTTGTGGTGGCTCTTGATGGTCTGGCTGGGGCCTTTGACGCTGGACGACTCGATGACGTCAGGGTAGAGAGTGCCCTGGACGAGCCAGTCGACGCCTCCGGTTTCGATGGCAATCCGGTGCGCCTCGTCATCGAAGACGGCGATGAATTCAGCGCCGATGCGTTTGCGCTTGGTTTCGGGGTCGGTGACTCCGGCGAGCTGCTTGAGGAAGCGGTCGGTTGCGTCGACGGCGACGAGGTTTAGACCGAGTTTGTCGCGGAGGTTCTTCTGGACGTTCTCGAATTCCTTCTTGCGGAGGACGCCGTTGTTGACGAAGACGCAGGTGAGTTGGCTGCCGATGGCCTTGTGGACGAGGACGGCCGCGACGGAGGAATCGACGCCACCGGAGAGTGCGCAAATGACATGACCAGAGCCGACTTTTTCGCGGATGGAGGCGACGGTAGATTCGATGAAGTGGGCGGGAGTCCAGTCGCCACGCGCGCCACAAATGTTAAAGACGAAGTTCTTGATGAGCTGGGGCCCAAGCGGAGTGTGGTGGACTTCAGGATGGAACTGAACGGCCCAGATGCGGCGGTCTTCGTTAGCGATGGCGGCCAGTGCGTTGGAGGTGACGGCGGCGCGCTTGAATCCGGCGGGGAGTTCGAGGGCTTCGTCGCCGTGACTCATCCAGACCTGGATGGCACCAGGGAGGCCTTCGAAGAGCTTGATGGAGGTGTCTTCAAGAGCGACTTCAGCGTGGCCGTATTCGCGCTTGGGTGCGGTGCGAACCTTTCCGCCCAGGTGGTGAACGATGAAGTGCAGTCCGTAGCAGATACCGAGCGTGGGGAGGTTGAGCTGGAGGAGCGCGGGATCGGCCTTGGGAGCGTCGGCGTCGTAGACGGAGGAGGGGCCGCCGGAGAGGATGATGCCGAGAGGCTTGTGAGCTTCGACTTCGGCGATGGGCGCCGTGCAGGGGAGCACGACGGAGAAGACGTTCAGTTCGCGGATACGGCGGGCGATGAGCTGTGTGTACTGCGAGCCGAAATCGAGGATAACGATGGTTTGGGTGTCCACCTTTCAGTGTGGCAGGGGTTGCGGCGGGCTGTAAAGAAAGTTCCTGTCCTCAAAAGATCGCCAATCCTGCCGATGTACGTCTTATAGGACCGTGAACGATGGAAAACTCCCTGAGCGACGATACGCGGCAAGTGCAATTTGCGACCAGGCAGCCGATTCTGGCAGCAGACGAGACGGTAATCGGATACAAGCTCTTGTTTCGCACGGATGTGGTGAGCCATTTTTCAGTTCACTCGGAGGAAGGCGCTGCGCGACGAACGATTGATATATCGACGCTGCTTGGGCTCGATGTGCTGTGCGATCATCGCCTGGCTTTTATCAGCTGCGACCGAGAGATCTTATTGGGACAGGGCCTGGCGTTTCTGCCGGCGAATCGCGTAGTGGCGGAAATTGAGCGCGGGGTAGAGGTGGATGACGCGGTGGTTGAGGCCTGCTGCGAGTTGAAGAATGCGGGATACCGGATTGCGCTGGATGGATTCACGGCAGACGATCCGCGGCAAGCAATTGTGCACCTGTCGGATTATCTGAAAGTCGACATGAAGAACCGCGCATGGGTAGAGATTCCGGAACTGGTGGGTCCTGACTATTGGAAGCATGCAGTTCTGGCGGCAACGAACGTGGAATCCAGGGAAGATTTCGATGTAGCGCGGCGGAACGGGTTCCAGCTTTTCCAGGGATTTTTCTTCCGCAAGCCGGAGTCGCTGCGCACGCGAACGGCACCGACCAACCGGATGATCTATCTTCGGCTACTGCAGGCGGTCATGCAGGTGGAATTGGATTGGGATCGCGTGGAGGAACTGATCAAGAGCGATCCTACGCTTTATTACCGGCTGCTCCGGTTCCTGAACTCTCCGTTGTTCGGTATACGGGGTGAAGTGCGGACAGTGCGGCAGGCGTTCACTTTGATGGGGAATGACGAACTGCGTAGGTGGTGCCGGCTGGCGGGGATGTTCGAAATGTCGAAAGGACGGCCCGGGGAGTTGCTGCTTTCGGCGCTGGTGCGGGCTAGATTTGCGGAATTGCTTGGCGCACGCATTGAGCACGATGGAGCGGACCTGTTTCTAGTTGGCGTTTTGTCGATGATGGACTCGATTCTGGAGATTCCGATGAGCGCGGTAATTGAGGGGCTCCCGCTGGATGAGCGGATGCGACGGCTACTGCTGGAGCATGACGGCGAGCTGGCCGGTCTCTACAAACTTGTTTCGGCTGTGGAAGCGGGGGCGTGGAAGCTTGTTGTGGATTCCTGTGGCGAACTGGGTGTGTCGGAGGAGTTCGCTGCCGGGTGTTATTCGGATGCAATGGCGTGGGCACAGACTCTCGCCGCATCAGTCTGAGATGTGAGCTCATTCAAAAGATGGGTGGCCAGTTTTTGGGAACGCCCGCTCATCGGCGAAAGCAGCGCTGAACGGGCAGTGTAGTTTGTGTATTCGGTGGCTATCTAAGCTCGGCGCTGTTCTGTTTGTAGATCACGCCGGCTTTCATCACGAACTTTACGTCCTGCAGGACGCGCACATCATCGAGAGGGTTTTTCTCGACAGCTATGATGTCGGCCCACTTTCCCGGCTCGAGCGCTCCTGTCTTGGCTGACAATCCCAGCAGGTCGGCGGCATTGATGGTAGCGGTTTGAAGTGCGGTGAGCGGCGCCATGCCGAGCTGATTGACATAGACGTCGAGTTCGTGGGCATTGAGGCCGTGGGGATAGACGGCGGAGTCTGTTCCGAGAGCGATCTTCACACCGGATTGCATGGCGTGCTTAATGTTCTGCTTTGCAACGGAACTCACGTCGACCATTTTCTGGTGATAGAAGCCAGGAAGGTGGCCGTTTTCGATCTGCCAGTCTTCGAGGTAGACGGTGGGAACGAGGTAGGTTCCGTGTTTCTTCATCATGGCGATGGCGGCGGCGTCGATGTAGCTTCCATGTTCGATGGAGTCAACACCGGCTTCGCTGGCCCATAGGATTCCCTGCGCTCCATGAGCGTGCGCAGCGACTTTGCGACCCAGGCGATGAGCGTCGGCGACGATGGCCTGCATCTCTTCGAGTGTGTATTGGGAGGCTTGGGGGTCATCGCCTTTGGAGAGAACTCCGCCGGTAGCGCAGATCTTGATGAGGTCGGCCCCATACTTGATGTTCTCGCGAACTTTGTGCTGAACCTGGGCGATGCCATCGGCCACGCCGTCGCTGACCTCGTGATACTGAAAGGGCAATAAGTTGTCATCACAATGGCCGCCGGTGATGCCCATTGCCGGACCACTAACGAGCATGTGAGGGCCGGCCACTTGGCCGGAGTTGATGGCG
>Ga0207674_10007965_pt1 | contig 12294 bp, 11 predicted proteins | sample KBSCornC72_FD_184303 | JGI IMG/M metagenome (GOLD analysis project Ga0207674, IMG submission 184303) | Corn rhizosphere microbial communities from Kellogg Biological Station, Michigan, USA - KBS Corn C7-2 (SPAdes) (version 2) | ecosystem: Host-associated > Plants > Roots > Rhizosphere > Soil ... | reverse complement strand
CCAGGTATCCGAGGATGCATTCACGCCGCAGACCCCCAAGGGTCCCATCGCCATGAAGAACATCGTCGCCAAGTTCCCCGGCAAAAGCGGGAAAGCTGTGGTCATCACCGGGCATTACGATACCAAGCTGTTTCCAGGACGGAAGTTCGTGGGTGCAAGCGATGGCGGTTCGTCCACTGGCTTGCTCTTGGAGCTTGCGCGAGTGCTGGCGGGTCAGGTGAGGACCGACGATGTCTACCTCGTGTGGCTCGACGGCGAAGAAGCCGTGCGAACCGAGTGGGCGGGCCAGGACAACCTTTATGGCAGCCGCCATCTGGCTGAATTGTGGTCGAAAAATGGCATGGCCACCAGGATCAAGGGCCTGATCAACGTCGATATGATCGGCGACAAGCACCTGAACATCAAGCAGGAGCAAAATTCAAACGCCCGGCTGCGGCAACTCGTGTGGAAGACCGCTGCCGATCTCGGCTACCAGGCGTACTTCGTCAACGAAGCCATCACCATTGAAGACGATCACATGGAGTTCCTGAAACGAGGCATCCCGTCGCTGGATTTGATCGACTTCGACTACGAACCGTGGCACACCGACGAGGACACCATGGACAAGTTGAGTGCGCAGAGCCTGGAGATCGTAGGGACGGTGGTGGCGGACGTGATCCAGAGGCTCGAACGCCAGTAGGCTAAGCTTTGAGTATGGGAACTAAAGCAGCGTTTCCCGTCGCGGACTACCTGCGTACCACCTTTCCAGGCCTTGATAAGGAGTATTGGGAAGGTGAACTCGTGGAGCGCTCCTTGCCTGACTGGTTACATGGAAGAACGCAGCTTCTGATAGGAGCGTTTTTCCTCGCACTTGGAAAAACACTCTCTCTCTGGCCCTCCGTCGAAACCCGAATGCGACTTCGCGACGGCGTTTACCTGATTCCCGATGTGGCTGTGTTCCAAGGCGCCAAACCGGAACTGATTCCTGACACTCCGCCCTTAATCGCAATCGAAGTCCTATCGCCCGACGATAAGCTAGCCAAGGTACGGGAAAAGCTTGAAGAGTATCGCGCATGGGGTGTTTCGCATGTTTGGCTCGTGGATCCTCATTCCAAGCGGATGTACACCTGTGATGCTGGACTCCTTGAGGTATCTTCGTTGCAGATTTCAGAACTGGGCATCCAACTGACGCCGACGGACATCTTCGAGTAGCTACTTCACCCGCAGATCGCGACCCGTCATCTCTTTCGGCTGCGCGACACCGAGCATCCCAAGAACAGTCGGCGCGATATCCTGCAAAGCGCCACCGGCCCGCAGCGGACGCTTCTCTTCATCCACCACAATGAACGGTACCGGATTCGTCGTGTGATACGTGTGCGGACCCTTCGTCACCGGATCGATCATGGTCTCGGCGTTCCCGTGATCCGCCGTGATGATCCAGCGTCCGCCCACGCGGCGTAAAGCCGAATAGATCCGACCCAGGCAGGCATCCACCACCTCAACCGCCCGCACGGTCGGGTCCATTTTGCCCGAATGCCCCACCATGTCGGCATTGGCGAAGTTCATCACAATGATGTCGAAGCCGTGACTTTCGATCGCCTTGATCGCAACTTCGGCGACGCCGTCCGCGCTCATTTCGGGTTTCAGGTCGTAGGTCGCGACCTTGGGCGATGGAACCATCTCGCGTTCTTCGCCCGGATACGGTTTTTCGTTACCGCCGTTGAAGAAGTATGTGACGTGAGCGTACTTTTCAGTTTCCGCGACCCGCAGATTCTTCCAGTGCTCCGCCCCCATCACGTTCGCCAGGATGTTGTTGGGATGCTCCCGGGTGAGCACGAACGGCACCGTCAGGCCCTTGTCGTACTGGGTCATTGTGGTGAAATGCAATTTCAAATTCGATTCGATCAGCGCCTGGGTCATCTCACGGCCACGGTCGGCCCGATAGTTGAAGAATACGCATGCGTCGCCTTCGCGAATCGTCCCCACAGGCTCGTTGCGAGCATCCACGATGGTGACCGGCTCGATGAATTCATCCGTCACGCCGTGCTCGTAGGAGCGCTTCGCCGCGGCAACCGGGTCTGACATCTTTTCGCCGGAACCCTGAACCATCGCACTCTTCGCGCGCTCAATCCGCTCCCAACGCTTGTCGCGATCCATCGCGTAGTATCGCCCCACGACTGTCGCGATGCGTCCCACGCCAATGGTTCGGATCTCACGTTGAAGCGCTTCCAGAAACTCAGCTCCGCTTTCGGGAGGCGTATCGCGGCCATCCATGAAGCAGTGGATCGCCACGTCTTTCACGCCCTCGCGCTTGGCCATTTCCAGCAGCGCGTAGAGGTGCGTATTCATGGAATGCACGCCGCCGTCGCTGAGCAAACCCATCAGGTGAAGTCGGCGGCCGCGTGCATGGTGCATGGCCGCGAGCAGCGTCGGATCCTTGAAGAAGTCACCCGAGGCGATCATCAGATCGATACGCGTGACATCCATATGGATGACGCGTCCCGCGCCGATATTCAGGTGCCCGACCTCACTGTTCCCCATCTGCCCATCCGGCAGTCCTACGAATGGTCCCGAGGTCTGCACCAGCGTATTCGGATAGTCGCGCAGCAGTGCATCATACGTGGGCTTGCGCGCCGCGGCGATTGCATTGCCTTCCACCGCGGGCGAGTAGCCCCAGCCATCCAGAATCGTCAGGACCAGCGGCCGGCCCGACATCATTGCCGAAACGCCTTACGGCCTGCATAGCGTGCGGCTGATCCGAGATCCTCTTCGATGCGTAGCAACTGATTGTATTTGGCGATGCGGTCCGTGCGGCTGGCCGAGCCTGTTTTGATTTGCCCCGCGCCGGTGGCGACCGCCAGATCGGCGATGAACGCATCCTCCGTTTCGCCCGACCGGTGCGAAACCATCGAAGTGTATCCCGCATCGGCCGCCATCTTCATCGCTTCCAATGTCTCGGTCAGCGTGCCGATTTGGTTGACCTTCACCAAGATCGAGTTGGCCACGCCGCGCTCGATGCCCATCTTCAAGCGGGCCGAGTTGGTGACGAACAGGTCGTCGCCGACCAGTTGGATCTTCTTGCCCAGCAGGTCGGTGATCATTTTCCAGCCGTCCCAGTCATCTTCCGCCATTCCGTCTTCGATGGATACGATGGGATACTGGTGCACCCAGTTGGCCCAGAACTCGGCCATCTGTTGCGAGGTGCGCTCGCTCTTGTCGGACTTCTTGAAGATATATTTCTTTTTGTCTTTGTCGTAGAACTCGCTGGCGGCGGGATCGAGCGCGATGCCGATTTGATCGCCGGGCGTGTAACCGGCCAGCGTGATCGCTTCCAGCACCACTTCCAGAGCTTCACCATTGGACTTCAGGTTGGGAGCGAAACCGCCTTCGTCGCCAACCGATGTCGAGTAGCCGCGCTTCTTGAGTACGCCCTTGAGCGTGTGAAACACTTCAGCGCCCCAGCGCAACGCTTCCGAGAAACGCTCGGCTCCGTAGGGCGCGATCATAAACTCCTGGGGATCCACGCTGTTATCCGCATGTGCCCCGCCGTTGAGGATATTCATCATCGGCACCGGAAGCAGGCATGCATTCACTCCGCCCAGGTAACGATACAGCGGCGTCTGCTGCGACTGAGCCGAAGCGCGCGCGACGGCCATCGAGACGGCCAGGATCGCATTCGCGCCCAGCCGGGCCTTGTTGGGCGTGCCGTCCAGCGAGAGCATCAGACGATCGATCTGCGACTGCCGTTCCGCATCGGCGCCCAGCAGCGCAGGTGCGATGTGCTGGGCAATATTCTTGACGGCGTTGTGCGTGCCCTTACCCAGATAACGGGATTTGTCACCATCGCGCAGCTCGACGGCTTCATGCTCGCCCGTGGATGCACCCGAAGGCACCGCGGCGCGTCCCATGCTGCCATCGGCGAGATGAACGTCGGCTTCGACGGTCGGATTGCCGCGGCTATCCAGAATCTCGCGGCCAATGATTTTGGTGATTTCCATAAGACGAATCTTTAGCTTACGGCAAGCGGGTAGAATAGGGAAAGCGCCATGAAAGTCCGCGTAAACATTTATCAAGACGAAGATGGGACGTACATTGCAGAGTGTCCTTCAATCCCAGACTGCGTGAGTCAAGGGGTATCCGAGGCAGAAGCCAAGTCAAATATCGCGGAAGCGATTCGGGAGCGCCTGGTAGTTCGCGCCGAAATGGGCCTTCCCTTGACTGTCTCAACCCACGAGGTTGAAGTGACGGTCTGATGCCTCAGGCGCCGCTGCTGCGGCCGCGCGAAGTTGTTCGCGCGTTCGAAAGCCTCGGCTGGCAGGCGTGCGGCAGCAAGGCAGTCACATCCTTTTAACGAAACCTGGGAGTGTTGCGACGTTGTCGGTGCCGGATCATCCGCAAGTTGCTCGCGGAACTCTGCGAGCTTTAATCGCGAAGGCCGGACTCTCCGTGGAGCAGTTCCTTGCCGCGCTGAAATCGTAAGTCCGTGACTTATCGGCCGCCCTGTGCCGCTTGCCTCTTCCACAAGTCCCAAGCCCTGCCATAAGGGTCGGGATCTTCGGCCCGCTTCTTGACCTCACCCTCATCGAGATAGGTAGCGCGTGCGCCCATCGCCATGGCCTGCGCCTGCACCCGGGCATTCACTTCGAGATAGACACTGCGGGCTACCGCTTCGATCACGCTCTTGCCGACGATCACCGCTCCATGGCCGCGCATCAAGACCGCCGGCTTATTCGCCAATGTCTTGGCCAGAGCCTTGCCGAGCACAGGTGTCGAGATCAGCATGTCGGTGTCACCGCCGCCTTCGCGTATTTCGAACACCGGAACGCCTTCACCGATGAAGGAACTGTTGTGATACACGGGACGCAGTGGAATCTTGGTAATGCCGAACGGAATCAGCGACGGCGCGTGGCAATGTACGATTGACATCACGTCAGGCCGGCTACGGTAGATCTCGCCGTGAATGAAACGCTCGCGATAGGAGCTGCGTTTCTCGCTGCCGGCTGTCGGATTGCTGTCCAGATCCAGTTCCATGATGTCAGCTGCGGTCACTTGGGCGGGCGCAACCGAGCGCGAGATGAAGTAGCGGCCGGCGCCAGGCGCAGTCCGGATACTGACGTGACCGAAAGCGTCGACAATCTGCTGTTCGGCAAGAATATGGTTGGCCGTGACCACGTCGTCGATCAGAGTTTCGCGGGAGGCCTGCTGGCCCGCCAACCGTGAGACCACCGCGGCTGCACCGGCAAACAGGAATCCTCGGCGTGGCAGGACGTGCATGCCTGATAACATAGCGCATAGATGACCAGCATGCGCACGGCCGGGTTGGTAGTGATCGCGGTGGCCGCCCTCGCGGCCGATTCCGGAACGTATCAGCGTGAGATCGCCAAGTTCCGTGCCGAGCGCGAGACCAAGCTCAAGGCCGACGATGGGTGGTTGACCGTAGTCGGATTGCACTGGCTGCACGAAGGCGCCAACACAGTTGGCTCCGATCCCAAGTCCGACGCTCCGCTGCCGAGTTCGGTGCCATCGCGCGTCGGCACCATCGCGCTGACCAAGGGCAAAGTTCACTTCAAACCCGCTAACGGCGTCCAGCTCAAGGAAATGGATTTGAAGACCGACCTCACCCCTCAGTACGATCGCTTGACGCTAGGGCGCGTCAAGTTCTTTGTGATCGAGCGCGAGGATCGGTTCGGCGTGCGCGTGAAAGATAACGACAGCGAGGCGCGCAAGAAGTTCGCCGGCCTTCGGTGGTATCCAGCAGATCCCGCGTGGAAGATTAAGGCAAAGTTCACTCCCGCCCCACACGACGTGTTCTTCGACACCGAAGTGGGCGTCAAGGAGAAGGACCAATCGCCGGGGTACGTGAGCTTCACGCGCGGCGGCAAGGAATTCAAGATGGAGCCGGTGACCGAAGACGATCACCTATGGTTCGTGTTTCGCGACCAGACCAGCGGGAAAACCACCTACGCCGCGTCGCGCTTCTTGTACGTGCCCATGCCCAAGGACGGCTTCGTCGAGATCGACTTTAACAAGGCCGAGAATCCACCCTGCGTCTTCACCGACTATGCAACGTGTCCGCTGCCGACTCCGCAGAATCGGCTGCAGTTGGCGGTGACGGCAGGCGAGCAGATGTACCATCGCCAGTAATTAAGTCCATGCGTCTAAGCACAGTTCAGCGCTACTGGGATCGCCAGGCGCACGCCGATCCGATGTGGGCGATCCTCACGCATCCGGCCAAGACCGATGGGCGCTGGGACGCGCAGGAGTTTTTCGCCACCGGCACGCACGAAATCGATATCTTCATGCAGCGTGCAGAGACGTGGGAGCATCCGCGTGCGCGACGCACGGCGCTCGACTTCGGCTGCGGCATCGGCCGTCTGACGCAGGCTCTGGCAGGACACTTTGAGCAGGTCTATGGCGTCGATATCGCTCCCAAGATGATCGAGCTCGCACGTGAGCACAATCGCCAGGGAGACCGCTGCGAGTATCGCTGGAATCCCGAGAATCATCTGCGAAGCTTCGGGGATGCGTCGATGGACATGGTCTATTCCTGGATCACTCTGCAGCACATGCGGCCTCGCCATGCGCGTGAGTACGTGCGCGAGTTCCTGCGCGTGTTGGCTCCCGGCGGGCTGCTGCTGTTTCAATACCCGAGCAGGCCGGTCTCTTTCCGTCTCACCATCGGCAGATGGACAGCGTTCTTGGCCAAGTCGCGGCCGATGTACATGAACGGCATGAATCGCGAAGAAGTGGTCGCGATGCTGGAGCGCGGCGGCGGTCGCGTGCTCGACATCCGCCAGGACGATCAATCGATTCCGGGATACCATAGCTTGTGTTATGCGGTTACTCGCGATTAGTTTGACCGTTTTCCTAACGTCGTTGTTAGGGCAAAAGACCGCACCCGACCCTGGAGCATTCGACCTCGGCGCGACGCAGGGAACGGGCGCCACTAAGCAAGGTCCGCGGCCTGTTGCGGGTCCGATGCCGCGGCTGCCCGACGGCAAGCCCGACTTCGGTGGCGATGGCGCATGGTATCCGGGCTTCTCCGGCAACATCGCGGAGACGAAGTGGAAAGGCATTAAGAGCGCCGACGTGAAAGTGGATGTGCCCTTTCTCCCGGCAGCACTCGAACTCTTCAATCAGCGCGTCACCAGCAACTCGAAGGACGATCCTGAAGCTCAGTGCCTGCCGGTGGGTGTTCCACGTTATATGTTCGATCCCTACGCGTTTCAGATGGTGCAGACACCCAAACAGGTCATGTTTCTGTTCGAAGGCGACAACTACTTGTGGCGCACTGTCCCTCTCCGGGAGAGTCTAGAGCATCCAAAGGATGCGAAACCGACGTGGATGGGCGACGCCGCCGGCCGTTACGAGAAGGACACGCTGGTGGTGGACGTAACCAGCTTCAACGGCAAGGCCTGGCTCGATCAGGCTGGGCATCCACAGACGCCGCAAGCGCATCTGACCGAGCGCTACACTCGCACCGATTCGTTGACGCTGAAGTACGAAGTGACCATCGACGATCCGGGGGCGTACTCGAAGCCCTGGACCACCAGCAACACGGTGTCCTGGCGTCCCGGATTTCAGTTGATTGAGTTCATCTGCCAGGAGAATGAAAAGGACTCCGTGCACATGACGAAAGAGCGGCTGTAGGCCGCTCCATCACTGTCGCGGTTCGGGTCCCTGGCACTTCGACGTAATGCAGATGGATGACGTGATCGGGGCCGGAATGGGCAGGCCTCGCTCGCGCATCAGCTTGCGGATCAGTTCCGCGGTTTCCGGATGCGGAATGGCCGACTGCACGCCTACGCGCACCAGTCCTTCGGCGTAGTTCAGCGCGATCCATCGGTGGCCGAGCATGTCCCCGTTGCCGGTATCGCGGCTCCCGAAATCGAGCGCGTCGAGTTTGGCGCCGGCATCCACCAGCATCTGGACCACTTGGTTGCGACCCTTGTGGGCCGCGCCATGCAGAGCAGTGCGTCCTTCATCGCTTGTAGCGTTGGGATCGACACCAAGGTCGAGCAGCATCTTTACCGCTTCGACGCTTTCCTTTTCCGACCATTCGTAGGTCACGCCTTCCACCCAGCCGATTCCCGATGCAACAGCCAATGCGGTTACGTTGTGCGCTGTGGCGATCTTCGGATCCGCGCCATGCGCCAGCAACAGCTTCATCTCTTCGACGTCGCCGGATTGCGAAGCGCGCAGGAAAGGAGTTGCACCTTCCTCGGGGAGCCACTGCATGGTGAAGTTGGTGCGCGTTTCGGTGCTATCGCCACGGCACTGCGTGGGAGTAGATGTGGCGCCGCAGACGCGGACGTTCACATCAGCGCCATGGTCGAGCAGACGCTTGATGAAATCCAGGTGATCCATGTCGGGCGCACGCACCGGATAATCGCCGCCTTCGATATTGCGGTTGTCGGTGGCGATATACAAAGGCGACCAGCCGCCGTTGTTGGAAATGTTGGGATTCGCGCCATGGTCCAGCAAGAATGACGCGAGCTGGTAATGCCGGTTCTGGGTAGCAGTCAGCAGCGGGCTCCATCCATACTTGGTGGTTTGATTGATGTTGGCTTTCGCGTCGAGTAGGATTTTCGCGCATTCCAAGCAATTCTCCCGCGCGGCGTACACAAGTGGGGTGAGATTGCCGCCTTTGTCGTTCGGAGGGCCGCTGAAGAAGCTGGCAGCGCCTTCGGCATCGGTGGGTGAATCGGTGGCACGCACCTCGGCCGCCGATCGAGTCCCGCCGCGACCTCCGCGTCCGCCCGCGGCGCCAGCAACACCTCCGGCCGCACCGGCAGCAGGAGCACCCGCGGGAGTCGTTCGCAAGCGCACTTGCGGCGCGAGATACGCAGTCGTCTGGACTTTGGCGGAAGTTGTGATCGCAGCGACGTCGGCCCCACGATCTACCAGCAATTTCACGACAGCCGGATGCTGCTGTTCGATGGCCCACATCAGGGCCGTGGTTCCACGAATTTTCTCCTTCGCGTTGACGTCGGCCCTGTTATCGAGAAGCACCTTTACGGCCGAGACGTTACCGGTCCGCGACGCCATCATCAATGGGGTATCGCCCACCGCACCGATCTCGTTGGCGTCGGCTCCGGCCTTTAACAGCTTCCCGATGATCTCGGCGTTGCCGCTTTCGCACGCCAGAAACAGAGGAGTGGCTCCGTCCCGATTCGCGGCTTTCACGTTGGCGCCGCCCGCGATGAGCAGATCGGCCATGGCGGGATCGTTGTTGTAAACGGCCCATTGCAGGGCGGTTGCGCCATCGGCCTGGGGCGCGTTTACATCAGCCCTTTGGGAGAGGAGCGTTCGCACCGCAGCCTGATCGCGCTTCATGGCGGCATCGGCGACGGGGCTGGGCGCGGCCGCCCAAGCAGAAATACTGCACAACAAAACGAACCCAAACTTCATTTCGATCGCGCTCATTAAACCAATCCTGTCAGATACCCGGTGCTGTCACCGATGCTGTCCTGGCGTACTCCGAACATATTCAAGATGCTTAGCAGCAGGTTCCCGGTTGTGACCGTCTTGGAGGGGAACGCCAGATGCTGATTCCCTTTGAGCTGTCCGGATGCGCCGCCGGCCAGAACGTGCGGCACGTCGTAGTGCAGGTGCTGGTTGGAATTGCTCATGTTGCTGCCGTAGAGGACCAGCGAATGATCCAGCAGGTTGCCGTCGCCGTCGGGAGTTTTCTTAAGCTTATCGAGGAAATAGACCAGGCAAGCGACGTGATATTGGTTCAACTTGGCGTATTCCGCGATGGTGGGAGGATTTTCGGCGTGGTGCGAAAGTCCATGAAATGCCCCGCGTGCGCCGCTCTCGGGATAACTGCGCGAGGTGAGGTCGCGCGCATAGAGCAGCGTGGTGACGCGCGTGATATCGCCACGGAAGGCCAACAGCTGCAAATCGAATTGCAGCTTGATGTGTTCGTCGAAGGACTGCGGAACACCGGTAGGCACCACGATACCGTCGGTGCTGACTTCGCTCGAAGCCTTGGTAGCGACTTCCAGACGGCGCTCGATCTCCCTCACATCGTCCAAGTATTGGTCCAAACGGCTGCGATCGCCAGGATCGATATCGCGCTTGAAGCGCGCCAGACTCTGCGTGACCGAATCCAGAATGCTGCGGTCTTTGTTGCGGCGCGCCGCGCGCTCAGCGGGTGTGCTGCCATCTCCGAACAAGCGCTCGAAGACCACCTGGGGATTGATCTCCATCGGATTGGGCTGAGACGGAGACTTCCAGGAAATCGAATTGGTGTAGGCGCAGCTATAGCCCTCGCCGCAGTTACTGGAATTGGCGCCCGCGTCCTCGACTCCGAGCTCGAGCGAAGGCATCAGGGTTTCCTGCCCGATTTTCTGCGCGATGATCTGATCGATGGTGGTGCCGTCGTAAATGTCGGCGCCGGTGGTTTTCTTCGGCTTGTTAGCGCAAAGGTAGGCGGCGGCTACCCAGTGATCGGCGCCTGTTACTCCGGGAGGCGGCTCAGCGGATTTCGACCATAGCCCGCTCAGGATGGTGACCTGATCGCGCAGCGGCTCGAGCGGCTTCATGATCATGGAGTAGGCGAAGGGATCGCCCGGATTTGCGCGTTTGGGCTCGCCGGGACCGCCTGCTTCAGGGATCCACCAGCCGGGTCCCATGCCGTGTGGAACGAAGATACCGGCGAAGCGCGTCTTCGGCGTCGCGGTGGTCCTCCCGAGCGGGGTTTGCGCTGGGATCATCGAATCGAGCAGCGGCAGAGCCAGCGTTACTCCCGCGCCCCGGATGAGCGTACGCCGGGAGATGTGTTTTTTGGTGATGAAGTTCATGGTTGGATCTCTTTAGGGCCGGTCAGCAAGGCCGCTCACTGACGTTCGCGGTTCTGTATGAAGTGCAGCCACCGAACCGCGCGCGTCAGCAAGCGGCTTGGCGGGCTCAGGCGACTTCATGTTGGTTTGGAATGGTTCGCTTTTGACGACGCCCAGCACCAGCGACGAGAACTTGTACTTATTGCGCTCCGCATCGCGCGCGATGGATCGGATGAGAGGCATGTCGTAATATTCGGTCCCACGGCCTAGCGCGTAGATCATCAGCTTCTCGGTCACCACGCGGACAAACTGCGGTGAATATTTGAGCAGCGCCTGGCGCAGGCTGGCTACGCCATCGAGCTTGCTGCCGTCCACTAACTGACCTGCCGCATCAATAGGATTACCGCCATCCGTAGTTCTCCATCGGCCGATCGCGTCGAAATTCTCCAAAGAGAATCCGATGGGATCCATGATCTTGTGACAACTGGCGCACGGTTCCACCTTGCGATGCATTTCCAACTGCTGACGCATGGTGGGCTTCGCGCCGCCGTGTACAGTCCCTTCCTGCTTCGGAAGATCGGGCACATTGGGCGGGGGAGGCGGCGGAGTCACGCCCAGGAAAATCGCCATGACGGTTTTGCCTCGAATCGGCGGCATGGTTCGTTCGGGATGCGAGGAGACCGCCAGGATGGATCCTTTGCCCAGAAGCCCGCGGCGCATGTCATATTCGGGACCAAGCGTCACGCGGCGGAAGCGGCTGCCGTAGATATCCGTCATTCCGTAGTGCCGTGCGAGCCGTTCGTTCACAAAGGTGTAGTCGCCGTCCATCAGATCGATGACGCTGCGATCCTCATGCACGATGCTATCGACGAACATCTCCGTTTCTGTGCGCAGGGATTGCCGGAGGTTGTCGTCGAAATCGGGAAAGATCGAGACCGTGGGACTCTGGCTCTGCAAGCCGCGCAGATTCAGCCACTGTCCAGCGAAGTTCGAGACCAGTTCATTTGAGCGGGGGTCCACCAACATCCGCTTCACCTGCTGCTCCAATATGGCTGGGTCGCGCAGCTTATTCTGGCTGGCGAGGGTGAGCAGTTGATCGTCCGGGATGCTGCTCCACAGGAAGAACGACAGGCGCGAGGCGAGTTCCAGATCGCTGAGACGATATTTTTCCCCAGGCTTCACGCTGGCCGGCGGCACTTCTTTGCGGAAAACAAATTCGGGATCCGCCAAGATGCGGTTGAGCGCCATTTCGATGCCTTGATCGAACAACCCGCTGTTTCGGCCTTGCTGATAGAAGCTCAGCAGCAACTCAGTGTCCTGCGTCGTCACGGGACGGCGGAAAGCGCGACGCGCCAGACTGTTCACGATCTGCCGGGCGCACGCGGTTTCGGCTGCAGCATTGGCGGGCTTGCAGGCAAAAATCTTGCTGCGGCTGGGACTATCGGTTGCGGGCTTGGCATTGAACGGACCCGAGATCGTCACCTTACCGAGCTGCGGGAAGAAATTGTAGCCCGGCAGATCGCCCGTT
>Ga0207674_10007964_pt1 | contig 12294 bp, 13 predicted proteins | sample KBSCornC72_FD_184303 | JGI IMG/M metagenome (GOLD analysis project Ga0207674, IMG submission 184303) | Corn rhizosphere microbial communities from Kellogg Biological Station, Michigan, USA - KBS Corn C7-2 (SPAdes) (version 2) | ecosystem: Host-associated > Plants > Roots > Rhizosphere > Soil ... | reverse complement strand
TCTTTATTAGGCCGAGTGCAACATGTGCCGCTCCTGCACCACAGCACGCGCTCGTCACGCAGTGAGTCCCGGACTCTGCCGATTCGCCTGACCGCATCGGCTGCTTACCCCGGCCGGATCCCGGCGCGCCCGGCCCGGTTCCGGCGTACCTGGCCGGATCCTGGCCCAGTCGGCCGGATCCCGGCCCAACCGCAGTCCCTTCTCAGCCGCAGTCCCCTTCTCAGTCGCAGTCCCTCTCCCCAGTCGCTGCCCGGGTTCAGCCGCAGTCCCGCCTCAGCCCTCGCCCCCATCAATCCGCCCATCATGTGACCCAGCTCATATTCTATAAAAACAATCGACTTAGTATCTTTTTACTCATGCGGTTCTCTGAGCTCTTCCAAGCCCGCCGTCACGTCGACTTCAAGCGGGTGTGCAGCGCAGTCTGTCCCTGAGGCACTGCACTCGCCCCGACCCGACCGTCACGAGCAGAGTAGGACCCGTCATGACCACGACCCAAGTGGGTACAAAGCTGGGCATTCGCAAGATCACCGCCCGCATCGGCGCCGAGATCACCGGCCTCCCCCCCGACCTCATCCTCGATCCCGAGACCATCGCCGCGGTCCGCGCGGCGCTGAACGAGCACAAGGCGCTCGTCTTCCGCGGCGTCCGCGTGGACGACGAGGATCAGCAGCGGTTCGCCGGCTACTTCGGCCCGCTGACCTCCGCGCACCCCACCGTGCCCGCCGTCGACGGCGAGCCGAACGTCCTTCCGGTCGACAGCGAGGACACCCGGGCCAACCACTGGCACACGGACGTGACCTTCGTGCTGAACCCGCCGCAGGCCAGCACCTTGCGCAGCATCGTCGTCCCGCCCTACGGCGGCGAGACCCTGATCGCCAACACCGGCGCGGCCTACCGGGATCTGCCGGATCCGCTGCGCGCCTTCGCGGACACGCTGCGGGCGGTGCACACCAACGACTACGACTACGCGGTGCCGCCGGAGAGCCTCAGCGAAGCCGACCGGGAGCGCCGCAAGATCTTCCTCTCCACCAGGTACGAGACCGCCCACCCCGTGGTCCGGGTGCACCCGCTGACGGGGGAGCGCGGCCTGTTCATCGGTGATTTCGCGCAGCGTATCGCGGGCCTGGCCAAGGGTGAGTCGCGTGAGATCCTCAAGATCTTGCAGCACTACGTCACCCGCCCGGAGAACATCCTGCGGGTCACCTGGGAGCCGGGCCAGCTGGTGCTGTTCGACAACCGGATCACCCAGCACTACGCCGTGGACAACTACGACGACGCGCCCCGGCGGCTGCACCGCGTCACCGTGGCCGGCGACATCCCGGCCGGCATCGACGGCAGCCCCAGCTATTCCGTCAAGGGCGACGCCTCCCACTACTCCCCGGTCGCCGCCATCCAGGCCGCGGCGTAGTTCCAGGCCGCCGCGTAACCAGTGGCCGCGGGCCGACGATGACGGCTACCATCGGCGTGTGACTGCCGGGTCGGCCATGGGCCGTGCACAGATGGGTAACCCGGCCACGGCTTGATCACCCCGCGGGCCCGAGGCCCGCCCCGCCGCGAGCAGCGAGAAGCGAGAAGCCGCTCGTGACGGGAGGGAGGTGATCTTCATGAGCTGGCAGGATTTCCTCGCGCGGCACCAGGTTGGTGACGTCATCGAGGGCGTGGTGACGGATCAGGTGCCGTTCGGCTCGTTCGTCGAGTCCGAGGGCGTCACCGGTCTCGCGCCCGGGCAGTCCTGGCCGGCTGGCACCCGCGTCTCGGTCCGCATCCTCGCGATGGACCCGGACACGCAGCGGTTCAGCCTGGCCCCGGCGTAATCAAGACCCATAGCGCTGCTCCGGGGGAACCGGACTCCCCCGGAGCAGCACCTAGATCAGCAACCCTAGATCAGCCCCAGCGCACTCCGAGCGACAGCTCGGCCGAGAGGTTCGCCTGCACCGACGCCACGGCCCTGAACGCCTCCCGCAGGTAGGAGCGGGCCAGCGGGTTCAGCGTCTTCGGGTCGATGAAGTCGTCCGGGGCCGAGCCACGCCGCAGCTGCTCGACCTGGTGGTCGAGGCGGAGCGTGAAGATCAAGCCGAACGCCTCCGTCAGCGTCTGCGCTTCCGCGCTGTCCATCGTCCCGGCCGCCTCGGCCGCCCGCAGCCGCTCCCGCGTCGAGGCGCTCGCCATCCCGGCCGCCATTCCGGCCCACCGGGCCAGGTCGACGATCGGGATCAGCCCGCCGTGCTTGAGGTCGAGCTGTCCGCGCCGCTCGCCCGAGTGCTCGACCACGAAATCGCGCAGGAAACCGGTTGGCGGCCGGAACGACAGCGCGAACCGGGCCAGCAGCCGCAGCAGATCGGGAGTCGGCTGCCCCTCCCACAGACCGCCGTCCATGGCCGCGCCGCCGGAACTCCACACCGGCCGGCTGTCGGCGAGCACCGAGGTCAGGATCAGCGCCTTGTCCTGGGTCGGGTCCTCGGACAGGCTCTGCGCCGCCCGCCGCCAGGAGGCAAGGGACCGCGCGAAGATCGGGTTGGCCGCGCTGGCCCCGTGTTCGTCCGGGGAGATTCCGCAGGCCCGCAGGCCCTCGTCCACCGCCCGGCTTACCCGGCCGAAGTAGCCGGCCGCATCGCCCGGCGGGGTACCGTCCCAGGCCAGCGCGCTGTCCACGTCGGAGGAGGGTGCCGCCTCCCGCCGCGCCAGGCTGCCCAGCGCGAACCAGGTGAACGGCACGGGCGGCGTCCCGGCGTCCCGGACAGCCAGCTCGACCAGCCGCCGGGTCAGCGCGTCCAGGACGACCGAACGGACCGCGGTTACCTGCTCGGCCGTCACCCGCGCGTCGTGCAGAGCGATGATCACCGGGTTCAGCCCGGCCGCGGCGGTGGCCAGCTCGGCCGGGCTCTCGGCCAGCGCGATCGCGCGCCGCAGCAGGAGCGGCTTGCGCCCCTCGGCGGCGACCAGGTCGCCGTCGTCGACCACGCCCAGCACCCGCCCGGCCGCTGACACCACCGGGATGTGGTGCACGTTCCGCTCGAGCATGTCGAGCAGGACGTCGCCGCCCAGCCGGTCGGCGGTGACGGTGAAGGCGGGCGCGGTCATGATGGACGACACCGGCGCGTCCGGGCTGAGGCCCGGGACGATCACCCGTCTGCGCAGGTCACGGTCGGTCACGATACCGAACGAGCCGGGCAGGGGCACGAGCACCGCGCTCGCGCCTTCCTCGGTCATCCGCCTGGCCGCCTCCCGGATCGGCTCGGTGCCCTGGCACAGCAGCGGCGGCGTCCTGATCAGCGTGGCCACCCGGACCTGGTCCTCGGGGAGAGCCGCGGCCGGGACCGTCCGGTTGACGATCGACCGGGCCACGAACTGGAGCACGTCCGGCCGGGCCAGCAGCGGGCGGATGACCTCCGCCGGGATGCGATAGCAGACCGTGTCCTCGGCGGCCCGGGCCTCGAAACCGGTCGGCAGGCCGGAGATCATCGACGCGTGCCCGAACAGCTCGCCCGGGCCGAGCAGGTCCAGGACCCGCCCGTCGTGGATGACTTCGACCGAGCCGCTGCGCACCATCCAGACGGACTCGACCGGCCCGGCGCCCTGCGCGAAGATCGCCGCGCCCCGCGGGGTGACCTCGGTCTCGGTCACCGCGCCGATCCGGGCCAGCTCATCCGCGTCCACCACGTCGAACGGCGGATGTGACCCGAGGAAGCCCGCGATATCTTCCACGTGTCGGCCCGTCCCGCGTCAGGCGGGCTCGTCGGCGACCGCGCCGGGCCCGGGGAGAATCGCCTCGGCGCGGTGCTCGGCCAGCACCGCGGCCGGGCGGCCGCGCAGCCTGGCCAGGTAGTAGATGATGCCGACGCCGCCGAGCACGCCGGTGAAGGTGAACGCCCCCCACTGGAAGTACCAGTGGTCGGCGCCGTAGACGGCCGGCCGCGGCCAGGCCAGGTTGATCATGACGACGATCTGGAAGAAGACGGCCAGCAGGTTCACCACCAAGCCCCAGCGGCCCAGGTTGAAGTACGGGCCATGGTCCGGCGTCGGCCACTTTCCGCGCAGCCGCGCGATCAGCAGCGGCCCGGTGACGCACATGTAGGCGATGTAGAACATGATGATCGCGACCGAGGTGAGCACGAAGAACGCGCGCTGGTTACCGACGTTCAGTACCAGCAGCAGGATCGTGAGCACGCCGATCACGATCGAGGGGATCAGCGGCGTCTTGGACTTGCCGTGCACCCTCGCGATGGCCGAGGCGAACGGCAGCCGGCCATCCCGGCCCATCGTGAAGATCATCCGGATCCCGCCGGCGTGCACGGCCAGGCTGCACACGGTGATCGCGATCAGCGAGTCGATCAGGAACAGGTTGCCGATCGTGCTACCCAGCGTCGCCTTGACCAGGTACGGGAGCCCGGAGGTGCCGAGTTCCTTGGCGTGGATGTCCGGCGTCGCCATCACGCCGAACAAGATGACGAGGAACCCGGCCACCCCGGCCGCGATCAGCGCGCGCAGGATCCCGGGCGGGGCGTTCTTCCGCGGGTCCAGGGTCTCCTCGGCCAGCGACCCGGCCGTGTCGAACCCGTACATCACGTACGCGCTCATCAGCCCGGCCACCAGGAACGCACCGAAATACCCCCACGGGTACGTCGCCCCGAGGCCGAACGTGTCGAAGATGACGGCCGGGCTGCGCCGGATGTGCGCAGCCAGCAGGATGATCAGCAGCGACACCCCGACGAGCTCGGCGGCCACGCCGAAGTTGTTGATCCGGGCCATCGTCTTGACCCCGACCATGTTGATGACGGTCGTGAACACTACCAGGCCCGCGGCCAGCAGCAGCGCGTTCTTGGCACCGTCCGGTGTCGACACCAGGCCGATGTCCGCCTGGCCCCCGATGATCTGGAACCCCGCCCAGATCTGCGGCGCCACGACCTGGTAGGCGACCGCCACCGCGGCCAGCGTGACGATCGCTCCCACGCTCAGGATCCAGCCGCCGATAAACGCGGTGAACGGCCTGGCGATCTGCTTGGCCCACTGGTAGACCGAGCCGGCCAGCGGGTACTGCCCGGCGAGCTCGGCGAAGCACAGCGCGACCAGGAACTGGCCGGCGAACACCGCGGGCCAGGTCCAGATGAACGCCGGGCCGCCCGTGCCGAAGCCGAAGAAGAACAGCTCGAACACCCCGGTCATGATCGAGATGTAGCTGAACCCCGCGGCGAACGAGGAGAAGAGCCCCAGCGAGCGGTCCAGTTCCTGCTTGTAGCCGAACTTGGCCAGTTCGTCGGTGTCCGAACTCGGCATAGCCATGGTTCGTCTCCTTCCCGGAGGCCAGATGACATCATTGTGAACCGGCCGACCCCGCAGGTGAAGGGCCTCGTTAGTCAGCGCGCACCCTGGTGGGCTAGCTGGGCGCGAGGCAGGTTTCCGAGGCCCGGCGCAGGAAGGCGCCGGCGAGCCGGAACGTGTCGCCCACCGGCTGGTCCGCCAGCCAGGCCTGGTACTCCCGGTAGCGCGTCAGCTCCCATTCCTGCCCGCGGGCCGGGCGCGAGTCCAGCCCAGGCTCGGGCAGCGACCGCCAGGTCCAGGTCGCGAGGGCGCCGCGTCCGGGCTGGATGAAGTCGGCGTGGTCCAGGTAGTAGCCCATCTGGTTACGCACGAATCGCAGGCCGCCGAACGTTCCCTCGATCGCCCGCCGCTCCGCCGCCTCGTGACCCGCCAGCACGCCGTCGTAGGCGTCCGGGTGGTAGCGCACCAAGGTGGCGTCGACCATGGTGACCCACCAGACCGCCTCGCTGACCACCGCGAAGGCGTGCGGCCGGTCCCAGCCCCTGGCGCGCAGCAGCCGGTCGATCGTCTCGCGCATCGCGGTGATCGTCCAGCCGAGCGCGCCCCCTTCGGCCGGAGTATCGCTGGCGTTCAGCCGGTTCCACGCGACCCGGCAGCGGGCCGAGCAGAAGCGCGCGTGCTCCCGGCGCGGGGTAAACAGCACGCCGCACTGCTCACAGTTCCTGCTGTCGGTCACCATGCTCTATGTTACGCGTAACGAGTCTCTGACCTGCACAATGACGCACATCGCCGGGATGAACACTTGGTGACGCGCAGGTGACTTCCGCGATTTTGACGGTAGCTCGTCCATGCTCGCCGCCACGCTGGAATACTCGACGCCACGAGAAACCGATCGGGCTACGGTGACTTCCACACTACTGACGCAGATCGACGATGCCCTGACCGCGGCGGCCATCGTTATCGGCGGCGCCTTCGCTTACCTCAAGTTCATCAAGGGGCGGGTGCTCACCGCCGCGGTCGGCTATGAGATCAGGGCGTCCGTGACCGCGCACGCGGTCCAGCGCCGGCACATGCCGCGCCAGCCGTTCAACGGGCCGCCGGTGGGAGCGCTCCTGGTCGAGGTGGCGATCCGCAACAACGGCCAGCTCGCTATCACCGTGCCCAGGGACTCCGAACAGCTCGTCTCGGTCAGCTCCATCACCGCCGAGGAACTGGCCAGGCACGGCCACGACCTGACCCAGGAGGCGGTGGGGTGGAAGGAGCCCGATGCCTATTTCGCCAGCGCGAACATCCTGCTCGACGACGGCGAGCCGCCGTCCGGCGACCTGGTCCTCGGCCCCGGGGACGTGCTCACCCTCGGCGCCGTGTTCGCCGTGCCGAGCGGGCATAACGCCGCCGCGTACCTGGTTGTGCTGAACAGCTTCACCGTCGCCCGCCGGTGGCTGAGGGCCTATGGCCGCTGGAGCGAGACGCGTAGGCTGATAGTGCCTGACCAAGAAGCCGAATAGGCGCACGGAGGCGTGGTGGCATTCGAATCCGGTGCGTCGCGGCCGCCCGGAGCCATGAGCAGGCCTCCGCGTCGGCTGCGGCGCAGCTGCACGCACGACGGTGCCGACCTGCTGCGCGACGCGCTCGGCCAGTTCATCTGCGACATCTGCGGTCAGCCCTGCGAAGACGAGCCCCCGGACGCCGGCACCGAGCCCTAGGCAAGCCCAATCCCCGGACCCCGGCCGGGCGGCCCGGGCCGCCCCCTCGTCGGCCCGGACCGCCTCGTCGGCGTAGTAGCACAGTGCCAGCCGTCAGGCCGCCACCCCATACAAAACTTCGCACAACCGTCAGCCGCTCTCGCGCGCCGCGAGCAGCGTCTGCGACTCCGCCGCCCAGGGCCGCGGCCGCGGCCGCAGCCGGCGCCAGTCGAACGGCGGGTGGCCGAGCTTGGGATGCCGGCGGTCGTACACGTTGGTCGCCACCCAGATCCCGGTCAGCGCCAGCAGCAGGGCCTTTCCGGCCCAGACGGCCCAGGCGGCCGTCCCGCCGGGCGCCGAGAGCCCGCCGATCCCCGCGGTCCACAGCCAGTAGCCGAGCACCGGGTACACCACCACCTGGTGCCAGATCTTCGTCGGCGCCACGGCCTGCGCCGGGGTGTAATAGCCCCGCCGCAGCTCGTCGCGCCACTGCGCCAGCCCGAACAGCAGCCCGAGCACGACCGCCGTGACCCCGGCGGCCGGCCCGGTCAGGCCGTGCGGCGGGTGCGGGCCGGCCAGCCAGATACCCAGGCCGGCCGCGACCGCCAGCAACGGGTCGCCGTAAGCCACGGCGGCGAATTGCTGACCCGGGACGAGCCAGCGCCGCTCGAGCACCAGGGCGATGACGATCAGCGCGCCCGGCGTCACCGCGAACACGCACAGCCCCGCCACCCAGGGCCCGTGCCGCAGCGCGGCGCCGAGCACGGGCAGGTAGCCCGTGCTCACCGTGTCCGGCCCGGCAGGTGCATGAGTAGCCAGCGTGGACGGCCTCACGCGGATAGGCCAGGCAAAACTTCGCTGTACTTGGGTGAAGGACAGTCGCGGTGGCGCCCGGCGGCGCGGCGCCCGCGGTTTGTGAGTTCAATTAGTGCTGCTCTGATGACACCAAGTGCACTCACATCCGATTCAGCGCGACCGCCATGACGCCTCGAGGAGCCCGGCCACCTCCGCGTCGGCGAAGAACTGCTCGTGGGTGCGCGCGAAATGGATGACCCGGATCAAGTTGGCGCCATGCGCCGCGCCCGGCCCGGCCGCGTCCGCCTCCGTCTCTGGCTCGGTCTCGCGGCCCGGCCGGGGGAAGTGAGCGGCCACGACGTCGATGGCAGCGCCCTTCGCCGCGGTGAAGGCGTCCAGCGTCCGCGGGTGCACGTGCGCCGCGCTCGCGATCTGGAGGCGCTTGTCGAAGCGGGCAAGCTCCTGCCAGATGCCTAGTTCGGTGCGGTTGTGCACGAGCTGGTCGAGCAGGGGCGGCCGCGTGGCGGCGGCCCGGCGGAACGGGTCCGCGTCCGGGGTAGGGGAGGGATCGCCGCGGCCGATGGCTTCGACCACGGCCCGGGTCACGAACGCGTCGGCGCGCTTGGCCAGCAGCGCCCTGGGCTCGAAGAACTGGAACGCCGCGAGCAGGTAGAGCAGCCGGTTCTCCTCCTCGTCGGTGGTGCTGATGATCGTCTTGGTGCCGGGAGAGAGCTCGCGCAGGGTGGCCAGCGCGGTCAGCCCGGTCGCGGTCGACTGCACGTAGCGCAGGTCCACGATGGCCGCCTCGAACGGCTCCTCGTAGGCCAGCATCCGGGGCAGCGCGGCCGGGTCGCGCACGCCGGCCACGGTGTGCCCGTCGAGGATGCCGCGCAGCGCCATCTCCACGTTCAGGTAGTCGTCGATCACCAGGATCCGCACCGGAGGGCCCCCCTTACCATGCCGACTGCCACCGGACGCACGCCCTCGTCCCGCCCCCGGCCCGGTCGGAAAACGTCAGCGAACCCGAGTATCCCCGCAGGTGCTCGGCCATCACGGCCAGGCTCGTGGCCGGATTGTCGAGCACCCCCGGCGGCATCCCCGGCCCGTCGTCGTCGACCCGCAGCACGGTCTGCGGCCGGGCCGCGCCCGGCTGCTCGGCCACCCTGACGGTGACCTCGATCCGGTGCGCGCCCGCCTTCCACGCGTTGGTCATCAGGTCCACCAGGCAGCGCCGGGCCAGCTGGTAGTCGGTCCCGCTGAGCTGCACCGTATGGCTGGCCGGGTCGAGCTCCGCCGTGATCTGCCCGCCGCTGGGCAGGACCCGGGTCACGCAGTGCCACAGCAGCTCGACGCCGCCCAGGTCGGCGGTCCGGCCGAGGGCCAGCAGGCGCGCCTCCTCGGTCAGCGCCAGCATCTCGCGGGCCAGCGACCTGGTCTCCGCCCCGGCGCCAGAGTCGGCGTCCACCTCGCTGATCAGCGCGTAGGCCGCGTTCTTGACCAGGCTGTGCACGGTGACCGCGTCCTCGGCCCGGTAGCGCCGGGCCAGCAGGCCCAGCGCGTCCCTGGCGGCGCGCAGGATCAGCTCGTAGACGAGCGTGAACGGCAGCAGCAGCAACACGACCGCGCAGGCCAGGATCACGCCGAACAGCCCGCCGGGCACTGCCTCATGCTCCCAGTAGATCGGGTAGCCCAGGATCGCGAACAAGATGGCCGCGACGATCAGCGGCATTACCGGCCGCAGCAGCAGCACCGCCCGTCCGGGCGGCACGTCCGGGGAGTACCAGCTCGAGTCGGTCATCGCCTGCAGGAACGCGCTCCACACGTGCACCACGATCAGCACCGTGCCCAGCTCGTAGACGATGGCGGGCAGCGGGCGCACCGCGAGCGGCCCGGCGAACAGCAGCGTCACCGAGATGATGCCGAACCCCTCCAGCAGCCCGGACAGGTCGGCGGCGGCCCGCAGCCTCGCGCCGATCAGGTGCCTGGCCACCGCGCTCAGCCCGGGGATGTCGTGATCAACCAGGAAGTCGAGCAGCGAGGACCGGTTGTGCGCCCAGGCCGTGACCGCGCCCACCGAGCCGAGCGCGAGCATGGCGGCACCCTGCGGCACGCTGCCGGCCGGGAACCACAGCAGCAGTACCCAGAAGCCGGCCATGCACCCGGCCCGCAGCAGCGCCCCGGCCCGCCACAGCGGGGTCTGGTACCGGACCGCGATCGCGTAAACCAGCGGCGTGCGCAGCGATGAGTCGAACACGATGGTCCTAACGGGCGGTATGGCCGACGGCACGGATTTTCTCACGGAAGGTGCCCGGCCGGCCTCCCCCGATCCGGGAGTACCGAACGGGCCTGGCTTCCCGCATCCCCGGCCGCTGGTCAGCCCGCCCGGCCCGGCACGGTGACCTCGTGCCACTCGCCCCCGTGGGACCATACTCCGTTGCCCTTGGTCTGGCCCGGGCCGGTGTCCGCGGTCGTGGTGTACAGCGGATGCCCGTTGTAGGTGGCCTGGAGCGCCCCGCCTGGCCGCACGATCGCGCCGATGGTGCCCGTCACCCCGGAATCCCAGGTCGCCGGCCCGGTCACCGGCGGCCAACTCCGGGCGCAGCTGTCCAGGCAGGCCGACTTGGTGGCGCTGTCCGGGCCGAACCAGTACAGCGTGTAGCCCTCGTCGTCGGTCAGTACGGTGACGTCGCCGATGGTCCGGGTCTGCAGCAAGGTCGCTTCGGCCCGTGGCCCGGGCGCCGATGAACCTAGAAGATGCATCGCCCACCCCGCGCCGGCCGCGACCACCAGCGCGCAGGCGGCGGCCACCAGCAGCCAGCGCCGACGCCGCCGTCGGCGCGCCACCCGCCTGACCAGCCGCCTCGCACCCGGATAGCCCGCATCCGGATGACCCGCACCCGCATAGTCCGCACCCGGATAGCCCGCGTCCGGAGAGTCCGCACCCGGATAGCCCAGATCCGGAGAGCCCGTACCCGGATAGTCCGCATCCGGATAGCCCGTACCCGGATAGTCCGCATCCGGATAGTACGTACCCGTATTATCCGGCGCCGTATTGTCCTCGGGGGGTTCCTGCGCGGCGGCTTGGACCGGCGGTCGGCGCAGCAGTGCGGGCAGCCCCGCCAGCCCGGCTAGCTCCGTCCGGCAGCTGGCGCAGGCGGTTAGGTGCCGCACCACCACCACGCGGTCGGCAGGAGCGATCGCGCCGGTCAGGTACACGCCCAGCTGCGGCCGGATCCCGGCACACGTATCTGCATCGTCCATATGATCGCCCCGCCAGGCCGTTTCGGCAGGCGTCTCGCCCTACCAGGTATAACGGCCGCACCCGGCAGCCAGTTCACGCGGTGCAACGGATGACCCGCAGGTGGCTACCGCCGTCTGCGGGAAATGGAAAACGGCGGTAGCCACAGCTCCACGGCCGGTCGGCCGGGAAACATTGCGGGACGCGACCGCCCCCGCAATGGCCGCTTCCGTCCCCGACATCAACACGGATTCCCAGGCCGAACGGTTCACAATTTCGCTAGCTGACGTCGCGGATGGCGTCGAGCAGGTCGCTGGCCTGCTCGGCACTGGCCAGGGCGCCGTCGGAGCCGAACCGGCGCAGCGCCGCCAGCGCCTTGTCGGTCCCGGTCACCTCCAGGTCGGTCATCGCGATCAGGTGATCCAGGCTGAGCAGCGAAGAAGACGCTGGCCCGGTACGGCCCGCTCAGCGAGCGGGAGAACCGCTCCTTGGCCTGCCGGCTGGCCCAGCGCATCCGGACCGTGAGGCTGACGATGCCGATGGGGCCTGAGTCCGGTTTTCGGGAACAGGGCGAGCTCAGCGACCGCCTTTGCCTCCGCGGCGCGGCTGGCTCGTGCCATGATCATGGCCGCGATCATGCCGAACGGTCCGTCGAAGGAGCCCGCCGCGGCCAGGCCGGCAGCCTTACCGATCCGGCGCGTTTCATGCCGCGCCGCCGGGCTTTCCAAATCCCGGTAGCGTCGTATGGTCCCGTCCTCGTCGTAATAACCGCCGTTATAGCCCAATGCCGTTTAGCTTAAGTTGATCATGCTGCGATCAGGGGTTTTGCGGGGTTGGCGAGCCGGATGGCGGGCGGGCCATCGTGCCGGAAGCCCTTATCGCTGGGTTTCTTGACGCGGTAGGCGTTGTGCCGTCCGCGCTTGATAGCGCGGGGATAGGTGCGGTGCCTGCGCCGCGGATTGAGGTTCCCGGGCCTGGTGATGTCGGTCATGACGCGCTCCCGGGCGGCCCGGGCCTGGTCAGGGGGGAAAAGCCGGGCCGGCGGCCCGGCGCGCGATCCGCACGGTGCGCTTGAACCTGACCAAGTCCGGGTCGATCCCGGCTGCTGTCGCGGCGGTGCAGATCAGGGCGCTGATCGCGTAGTGGGTCAGCAGGTAGCCCCAGAGCTCCTGCTCGATCAGCTCCGGGCTCCCGGAGCGCAGGACCTTTCCCGGGCCGCGCAGGTACGTTTTCAGCTGGGCGTTGCCGCCCTCGTGCTCCCACCGCTCGTGGTAGGCCCGCGCCAGGACCTCCGCGGGGGCAGCCGGGACATCGGTG
>Ga0207674_10007963_pt1 | contig 12294 bp, 6 predicted proteins | sample KBSCornC72_FD_184303 | JGI IMG/M metagenome (GOLD analysis project Ga0207674, IMG submission 184303) | Corn rhizosphere microbial communities from Kellogg Biological Station, Michigan, USA - KBS Corn C7-2 (SPAdes) (version 2) | ecosystem: Host-associated > Plants > Roots > Rhizosphere > Soil ... | reverse complement strand
CTGGCCGACGCCCGGCGCCGCAACCTCGGCTGGCGGGTCTGGTGGGGCGGCCCCTGGTTCCCCAGCCGCCTGGTCACGGCCCGGCGGAGCAATAAGTAGCATGACAAGATATAGTGTGGTTAGCTATCGAACCTATCGCACCAAGCCTGAGGGGGGAGCATGGTGGTGTCCTTGTCTGACCGGCATACCGCCGGAGAGTCTGTCGATCGCGGCGCACGCGGGGTGCCGGCCTGGCCGGCCTGGCTGTTCCGGATTGTGGTCACGGCAGAGGCGGTGCTCGCCTTCAACCAGGCCGTGTTCGCCGGCAGGTTCATCAACGGTGACTACGGCGCGGTGGCCACCCACTCGACGGGCGCCGGGGTCATGGAGTTCGTCCTGGTGGTCGAGGTGATCGCCGCGGTGCTGCTGTGGCGCCCGGGCCGGGGACCCGGTTGGCCGATCCTGGCGGCATTGGGTCTCTTCCTTCTCGTCGGCGTCCAGATCGCGCTCGGCTTCACGCGGGCGCTGGCGGTCCACGTCCCGCTCGGCGTCACGATCATCGTGCTCGACATCCTGATGCTCGTCTGGGCCTGGCGCTACCGCCCCGCCATCCGCGTCGCCGGGGTGCCGGCCGCGGCCGGCGGCGCGGATGGCGAGCGATGAGCGGCCTGACCCGGCGGGCGGCGCTCGGCGTGCTCGGCACCGCCGCCGCGGCCGGCGTCGGGGTGCCGCTCGGGCAGAACCTCGTGTCCGCCAGCGACTCCACCGGCGTGCTGCGCTCCAGCGGACTGCCGCTGCCGCAACGGTTCGCGCGGCCACTGCCGATCCCGCGGGTACTCGCGCCGTCGAGCACCGACGCGACCACCGACTACTACGAGATCACCGCGCGCGAGGCAAGCGTCGAGCTGGTCCCCGGCGTGCGCACCGCGATCTGGGGCTACGAGGGCACGTTCCCGGGCCCGACGCTGGTGTCGCGCAGCGGGCGCCGCACGGTGGTGCGGCACCGCAACGAGCTGGCGGTACCGGAGGTGGTGCACCTGCACGGCGGGCACACCCCGGCGGAGCACGACGGGTACCCGACGGATCTGCTGCTGCCGCGCGGCATGGCGGTACCGCCGCCGGCCATGTCCGGCATGGACATGCCCGGCATGACGAACCCCGATCCGCGGGCCGTCATCGCGCGGGAGGTCCGGGAGTACGTGTACCCGTTGAACCAGCGCGCCACCACGCTGTGGTACCACGACCACCGGATGGGCTTCACCGGACCGGGCGTGTGGCGCGGCCTGTTCGGTCTCCATCTCGTACGCGACGACGAGGAGGACGCGCTGGGACTGCCCACGGGGGAGCGCGACCTGCCGTTGATGATTACCGACCGCGCGTTCGCGGCCGACGGGTCGCTCCGCTACCCGGCGCTCGACCCGACCGGCCTGCACACGCCGGGGGTGAGCGGCGACTTCGGCGCGGGCGTGCTGGGCGACGTCATCCTGGTCAACGGCGCGCCCTGGCCGGTCGCCGAGGTGGCACCGGCAACCTACCGGCTGCGCCTGCTCAACGCCTCCAACGCGCGCCGGTACCGGCTGGCGCTGCGGCCCGGGCCGGCCGGCGGCAACGGGTTCGCACAGATCGGCACCGAGGGCGGACTGCTCGCCGCGCCGATCCACCACGACAGCATCGACATCGCCCCGGCCCAGCGCTACGACGTCCTGGTCGACTTCGGCCGGTTCGCACCGGGGCAGGAGGTCACCCTGGCCAACCTGTTCGGTACCGGCGCGACCGCCGACGTGATGCGCTTCCGGGTCACCGGCGGTACCCGCGACTCCATGCCGGTACCGGCGCGACTGTCCAATGTGGAGACTCTCGACCCGGCCCGTTCGCGGGTGACCCGCGAGTTCAACCTGCGCAACTGGAAGCGCCAGGGCCGGCCGGAGTGGCGGATCAGCGGCCGGGGGTTCGATCCGGCGCGCGCCGAGGCCACCCCGAGGCTGGGCGACGTCGAGGTGTGGCGGCTGGTCAGCGACTTCCATCATCCGGTACACCTGCACCTGGCGCACTTCCAGGTGGTCTCGCGCGACGGGCGCGACCCCGGTCCGTTCGACCACGGCTGGAAGGACACCATCGACCTGCTGCCCAACCAGCCCGCCGAGATCGTGATGCGGTTCGACGACTACCGCGGTCGCTTCGTCTTCCACTGCCACAACCTCGAACACGAGGACATGGCGATGATGTCGACGATGGTGGTGAGCTGACGGCGCTTCCGACCGGGAACACACAGTTACGGGATGCTGAAAAGATCGGCGTATCTCCCAGCCTGCATTGACGCGGCTGTCACCGGGTGATGAGAGTGGACGGGTGTGCTCTTCCCGGAACACCGTTTCACAAAGGGTGTGAGATGACACTGACTGGTAATTCCAGACTAATCGCGTTGGCCACGGCCGTCGTCACCACGGCCGGACTCGTGGCCATGGTTCCGTCCGGTGCCGCCATCGCCGATCCGACGGCTCATCCGACGGGCCAGGCGCCCGTGGTGTTGTACAGCTCCGACGGCATGCGTCCGGACCTGATGCAGCGGTACGCGGCGCAGGGGGTCATGCCCACGTACGCGTCGCTGATGCGCTCCGGCGCGACCGGTGACAACGGCCTGACCCAGGGCTTCCCGCCCAACACGGGGCAGGGCTGGTACACGTTGGCCACCGGCGCCGGACCGGGCGTGCACGGCAGCACCAACAACACGTTCTTCGACACCCGCCAGCCGTTCACCAACTCGGACTCGTTCTCCTTCCACGGCCCCAACCCGACCAACCCCGGTACCGACCCGGGCAGCGTGCTGGAGGCGCAGTCGGTGGCCTCCGCCGCCGAACTGGCGGGCAAGAAGGTCGCGCAGTTGGAGTGGACCGGCGGGCTCAACGCGAACATCAACGGCCCCACCGTCGACTACGCGTCGTTCCTGTCCGGGCGCGGCGTGCTGGAGTACCCGGCCAACGCCACCAAGCAGGCGTCCGCCGCGAGCTTCGGCCTCTCGTACCAGATCGCCGCGTTCACCCCGGCGAGCGGCTGGACGAACGTGCCGGCCGGCAACGCCCCGGCGCAGCAGAGCGTGCTGACGGTACCGACCTCGTCGGCGGCGACCAACCCCAACCGCACCTACGACCTCTACGTGTACGCCAGCGGCGCCAAGGGGTACGACCGGGTCGTGATGGTGCCGACCGCCGCCGGTAAGGACGGTTCGAAGGCGGCGGCGACCCTGACCCCGCGCACCTACAGCGCGGTGAAGCTCAAGGGCGCGGACGGCCTGATCGGCAACGCGGCGGGGGAGAGCGCCGGCTTCTACGTCGACGTCACCAACCTGGCCGCCGACCTGTCCGGCTTCCAGCTGTACTTCACCTCCATCACCCGGCCCAACGCGCACTGCGCGACGGCGGCGTGCAACGCGCTGCCCGCGGGCGCGGCGGGCGAGGACCACCTCGCGAAGTACATCGCCGACAACCTGCCGCCCGCCATCTTCGGCGACTTCGCGCCGGAGGAGGCCGGGCTGATCGACGAGGACACCTGGTACGGGCAGACCGTCGGCCTCAACCAGGCCTACGACCTCGCGGTGTTCAACTACGTGCTGGGCACCCTGCAGCCGGACACGCAGGTGCTGCTGGCCGGTACCGACCAGACCGACGAGGTGAGCCACCAGATCCTCGGCCTGCTCACGCCGACCGCGCCGGACGGCAGCCCGAACCCTTACTTCGACAGGGTTTCCGGCACCGGAGCGCGGGACAACCGGCTGGCGCAGCGCGAGGGGTACCTGCGCGGGGCGTACGCCTCGGCCGACGCACGGCTGGCTCTGGTGCGTTCGCACCTCAGGAACTCGGACGTGCTCGCCTCCAGCGACCACGGCTTCGCACCGCAGTGGTACGCGGTGGACGCGCCGCTGGTACTCAAGAACCTCGGTCTGCAGGACGTCGAGCAGACCGGCAACTGCCGGCCGGCCGCGGCCAGCGCGCCGGGAAAGACGATCGCGAAGGCGTGCTGGGCCGGTGGAACCACGCAGATCTACCTCAACCTCTCCGGTCGCGACCCGGACGGCGTGCTCGACCCGGCGAACTACCAGTCCACTGTGGACAGCATCGTCGCCGCCTACAAGAACCTCAAGGATCCCGCTACGGGCAAGCCGGTGGTGGAGAAGGTGCTCACCAAGGCGGACCTGGCGAACGTCGCCGGTACCGACTCGCTGAACCCGACCCGGTCGGGTGACGTGGTGGTGGTCACCAAGGTGCCGTACGAGTTCGACGGCAACACCGTCGGTACCATCGTCGCCCCGTCGAAGTTCTTCGGCCAGCACGGGTACCTGCCGGACGACGTGGACCTCGCGCACAACGTGAACCTGCACGCGACGTTCGTCGCGGGCGGGCCGGACATCTCGCACGTACCGTCGGTCAAGGGCGTGCACGCCACCGACCTGGCGCCGACCCTGGCCGTCCTCGGCGGCTTCGACCCGCCGCTGCAGGCGCAGGGCAGGGTGCTCACGGAGATCCTGCGCAACGGCGGCTGGTTCACGACCGGCCAGTTGCTCGCCGTCAACGACGTGCATGGCCAGTTGACGCCGGGTACGGCGTACACCGACCCGTACACCGGCGTGCGGGACGCGGCCGGCGGGATCGCCACGCTGTCGACGTACCTGAAGAAGGCGAAGGCCGCGGACCCGAAGGACACCGTGGTGGTGGAGGCCGGTGACATGGTGGGCGCCAGCCCGCCGGCGTCCGGCCTGCTGCGGGACAAGCCGACGCTGGATGCGCTCAACCAGATGGGCATCGACGTCGGCATCCTCGGCAACCACGAGTTCGACCGTGGCGTCACCGAGGCCCTGCGCCAGGTCAACGGCGAGCAGTCCACAGTGGACCCGTCGATCACCTTCAACAAGCTCAACTTCCCGGTGGTCGACGCCAACGTGATCAGTGACGCGACCGGCAAGCCGCTGCTGAAGCCGTACACCATCAAGACGATCGGTGGGGTACCGGTGGCGTTCATCGGCGCGACCACGATCACCACGCCGTCGATCGTCACCACGGGCGCCACGGCGGGCGTGCACTTCACCGACGAGGCGACCGCCATCAACGGCGTCGTCACGCAGTTGCAGCACGCCGGGATCCACGCGTTCGTGGCCGTCATCCACGAGGGCGGCAGCCAGGCGGCGTACCCGGTGGGTACCGTCAACGGCCGCGTCAACGACATCGCGGCGCACCTCGACCCGGCGGTGTCGGTGGTCATCAGCGGCCACAGCCACACCGTGGTGGACACCCGGGTCGGCCACGCCCTGGTGGTACAGGCGTCGTCGGCCAGCCGCGCCTACGACCAGGTGCACCTGCTGCTGAACCGCAAGGCGGGCACGATCGCGGCCAGTTGGGCGACGGTCGCGCCGGTCTGGCAGAACCTCATCCCGGTGTCGACGGATCCGTCCGCGCCGGCGATCGCGCCGGACCCGAAGGTACAGTCCATTGTGGACGCCGCGCTCGCCGCGACCGACCCGGTCACCCAGCGGGTCATCAACACCGCGTCGTCGGACATCCTTTCGCAGCGGGAAGGCGGTGCGACGGCGGCCGGCGAGTCCGCGGCCGGGGACCTCATCGCCGACTCGCAGCGCGCGTACGCACACACCCAGTTGGCGTTCGTGAACACCGGCAGTGTGCGGTCCGGCCTGACGGCGGGCGAGGTCACCTACGGCGACCTGTTCACCATGCAGCCGTTCCAGGACGACTACGTGGACACGTTCAGCATGACCGGCAAGCAGGTGTGGGACCTGCTGGCGCAGCAGCTGGCCTCGGGCACCGGCGGCATCATGCAGATCTCCGGGCTGCACTACACCTACACGGGCAGCCAGGGATCCGGCACCATCACCGGTGTCTGGCTCGGCGCGGTCGGCGACAACGGCACGCCGATCCCGAACGACGCCAGCACGACCTACACCGGTACCGCCAACTCGTTCATGATGGGCGGCGGCGACGGGTTCACGGTCCTGACGGGCACGAGCAACATCGTGCAGACGCCGGACGCGGAGCTCGTGCCGCTGGTGAACTACGTCGGTACCCTGCCGAACCCGTTCACGTACACGACGGACGGCCGGATCGCGAAGAGCTGAACCGTGTTGAGAGGGCCCCGGTGCACAGAGCACCGGGGCCCTCAGCGACTACAGGGTGCGGGCCAGCCGGTCGGCGAGCAGCCGGGTGAACCGCGCCGGGTCGGGCAGCTCCCCGTCCTCGGCGAGCAGGGCGAGCCCGTACAGCAGTTCGGCCGTCTCGGCGAGCGCGGAGTCGTCGGGTCGCTCGCCGTGCGCCTGGCGCAGCCCCGCCACGAGCGGGTGGGTCGGGTTCAACTCCAGTGCCCGACGGGTCGGCGGCAGCTCCTGGCCCATGGCGCGGTACATGCGCTGCAGGTTCGGGGTGAGGTCGAACGCGTCGCCGACCAGGCAGGCCGGTGAGGTGGTCAGCCGGTTGGACAGCCGTACCTCCTTGACCTGGTCCTTCAACGACTCCGACAGCCAGGCCAGCAGCGCCTCGAAGTCCTTGCGCTGCTGCTCCCGTTCCGGCTGCGCCTCCTCGCGCTCCTGCTCGCTGTCCAGGTCGATCTGCCCCTTGGCGACCGACTGGAACCGCTTGCCCTCGTACTGGTCCACGGCGCCGACCCACATCTCGTCGATCGGGTCGGCCAGCAGCAGCACCTCGTACCCCTTGGCGCGGAAGGCCTCCAGGTGCGGCGAGTTCTCGATGGTCGAACGGGACTCGCCGGTCAGGTAGTAGATGTCCTCCTGCCCGTCCTTCATCCGCGACAGGTAGTCGCGCAGGCTCGTCGGCTGCTCACTGTCCTGAGTGGACGGAAACGACGCGATGTCCAGGATCGCCGACTGGTTGTCGGTGTCGGACAGCAGGCCCTCCTTGACGGCGCGCCCGAACTCCCGCCAGAAGGTGCCGTACCGCTCGGCGTCGGCGCTCATCAGCTCCTTGAGCGTGGACAGCACCTTCCTCACCAGGCGGCGGCGCATCAGCTGGATGTGCCGGTCGCGCTGCAGGATCTCGCGGGAGATGTTCAGCGACAGGTCCTGCGCGTCCACCACACCCTTGACGAAGCGCAGGTACTCGGGCATCAGCGCCTCGCAGTTGTCCATGATGAACACCCGCTTGACGTAGAGCTGCACACCGCCGCGCGCGTCGCGCATGTGCAGGTCGTACGGCGCCTGGGACGGGATGAACAGCAGCGCCTCGTACTCGAAGGTGCCCTCGGCCCGCATGTGGATGGTCTCCAGCGGGTCCCGCCAGTCGTGGCTGAGGTGCTTGTAGAACTCCTTGTACTCCTCGTCCTTGACGTCCTCACGGGCCCGCGCCCACAACGCCTTCATCGAGTTGAGCGTGTCGACGGCCGCGTCGTCGCCGTCCGCACCGTCGCCGTCCGCGCCTTCCGCCTTGGCCGCGCCGTCCGCCTTGGCCGCGGCCATCCGGATCGGCCACGCGATGAAGTCGGAGTACCGCTTGACGATTTCGCGGATCTTCGCCCGGTCCGTGTAGTCGTACAGGTGGTCCTCGGCGTCCTCCGGCTTGAGGTGCAGGGTGACCGAGGTGCCCTGCGGCGCGTCGTCCGCGCCCTCGATCGTGTAGGTGCCGCCGCCGTCGGACTCCCAGCGGGTACCGCCGGTCTCGCCGGCCCGCCGCGTCACCAGGGTCACCCGGTCGGCCACCATGAACGTGGCGTAGAACCCGACGCCGAACTGCCCGATGAGTTCCCGGGACGCCGCCGCGTCCGAGGACTCCCGCAGCTTGCGCAGCAGTTCGGCGGTGCCGGACTTGGCGATGGTACCGATCAGCTGCACGACCTCGTCGCGCGACATGCCGATCCCGTTGTCCCGTACCGTCAGGGTCCGCGCGCCAGGGTCAACCTCGATCTCGATGTGCAGATCCGAGGTGTCGACCGCCAGCTCCTTGTCGAGCAGCGCGCCGAGCCGCAGCTTGTCGAGCGCGTCCGAGGCGTTGGAGATCAGCTCCCGCAGGAAGATGTCCTTCTCGGAGTAGATCGAGTGGACCATCAACTGCAGCAGCTGCCGCGCCTCGGCCTGGAATTCGAGGGTCTCGACCGGCGTACTCAACGCGGACTCCCTTCGTGATCGACACGTCGCATTCCGTCGTCGAGAATGGTAACGGTCAGTCGCCCGGCTCCGTGCCGGAGGGCTCCGTGCCGGAGGGCTCCGTGTCTGCGGGTTCGGCGGCGGGTTCGGCGGCGGCGGGCTCGTCGACGGGCCGCACGAGCGCCGCGCCGATGAGCGCGAGGACCAGCACCACGACCGGTATCAGCAGGGTCACCCGCATCGCGGGGATGTAGGCGTCCTGGAACGACTTGAGGGCGACCTGTTCGATCGCCGGCCGTACCGTGTCGGGCAGGTCGGCCGGCAGATGCGCGCCGGTCTCACCGGCCCCGACCTCCAACCCCTTCACGCCGTGTGCCGCCTTCGCGAACCCGTCGAGCAGCGGAGCCTGGAACGACTGGGGCAGCGCCTGGACGTCGGCCTGCGCGGCCGGCAGCAGCCGCGAGGCGAGCTGGGACTGCAGCAGCGCGCCCGTCGCGGCCGAGCCGAACACCGCGCCCAGTTGCCGCGAGGTGTTCATCAGCCCGGCCGCGGCACCGGCCATCCGCGGCCGCACGTTGCGCATCGCGATGCTCTGCAGCGGCGCGAACGTCATGCCCAGGCCGAGGCCGGCGACGACCAGCCCGATGATGAGCTGGTTGCGGTCGTAGTAGATCCGGGTGGCCCACAGCACCAGGCCGATTCCGCCGGCCCACAGCACGAGACCGGCGATCAGCGCGTCCTTGGCCGCCGCCCGGTCGGCCATCCGGCCGGCCACCGGCGCGCTGGCCACCGAGGCGAGCGACATCGGGGCCAGGATCAGACCGGCCTGCCACGCGCTCATCGACAGCACCGACTGGAGGAAGATGACCAGAGGCAGGAACAGGCCCAGCATGCCGAACGAGATCGCCGCGACCACCGCGCTCATCACCGCGAAGTTGCGGTCCGCGTAGATCCCCGCCGGTACCAGCGGGTCCCGGTCGCGGTTGCGGCGCTGCTGCCAGGCGAACAGCAGCACCACGACGACGCCGGTACCGACGAGGAGCGGGATGCTGACCGGTCCCCAGAGCGTGCCCCAGTGGTGCGACGGGCCCTCGATCAGCCCCGCGCAGACCAGGAACAGCCCCAGCGAGGCGAGTACCGTGCCGGTCCAGTCCAGCCGGGGACGCCGGCCCGGACGCGCCTCCGGCAGGTACCGCAGGGCGAGCAGCGCGGCCGCGACGCCGATCGGCAGGTTGACCCAGAAGATCCAGCGCCAGCCCAGCGCGGTCACCAACCAGCCGCCGAAGGTGGGCCCGGTGATGGTGGCGATCCCCGCGACCGCGCCCCAGATCCCGAACGCGGTACCGCGCCGGTTGGCCGGGAAGGTCACCGTGAGGATGGCGAGCGTCTGCGGCGTGAGCAGCGCCCCGCCGATGCCCTGCAGCGCCCGGGTCGCGATGAGCATCGCCGGCCCGGTGGCCAGCCCGCAGGCCGCCGAGGCGAGGACGAACACGGTCAGCCCGATCAGGAACAGGCGCTTGTGGCCGTACAGGTCGCCCAGCCGTCCGCCGGTGATCAGCAGGCCGGCGTAGACGAGCGTGTACGCGTTGACGATCCACAGCACCTGCGTGAGTACCGCGTGCAGGTCCGCGGTGAGCGCGGGCACGGCGATGTTCACGATGGTCGTGTCGAGCAGGATGATGAAGAACCCGATGCACAGCACGGTGAGGATGAGCCACGGGCTGGTGCGCCGGTCGGGTACCGGGGACTCCGGCGCGACCGGCGGGCTCGACGTACCGCTGGCGGTCATGGCGATCACTTCCCTCTGATAGCGGCGTGCGCCGGGTGGGTGCCGCGCCGGCCCGTACGGACCGGCGCGGCACCCGGCGGGCTACTCGGGCGGGGTACCCGGGCGGCGCCGGCGGCCCAGTTGCCGCGCGCTCGGATAGCCGGACACACCGCCCGGCGTGGTGTTGTGTTGGGTTTGCGGGCTGACCGACCGGTCGTGTCGGGTCAGCGCCGACGGTGCGGGGGTGGCGGTGGCGGCCGGGGCGGCCGCCGGAGTGTTCGGCGCGCCGGGCAGCCGGAACACGTTCGCCGGCAGGCTGGCCGCGGGGATGTCGGTGTTCAGCGCGATGAGCTGCGCGAGGGTCTTGCGCGAGTCGATGCCGAAGTTGCTGCGGATGTAGCTCTGCAGCGGGTCGTTGAGGTAGAAGAACCGGTCGCCGTCGCGGGCCGCGCCGAACTGGTCCTGCCAGATGGCCAGCTGCAGCTCGCCCAGCTCCGATCCGCTGACGTGCTTCTCGGACATCATGCCCACGAAGGCGTCCACATTGGACACCGATCCGTAGATCGCCTTCAGCCGGGCGGCCAGCGTGCAGCGCCGCACGACCCGTACCGCGTTGTCCGCGTCGACCGTGGTCGGGTTGCCCTTGATGTCGAACGCCGCCGTGATGTCCAGGCACGACGGGCTGTCGATGCCCAGGCCGGTCGGGAACGCGTCGGTCGACTCACCGGTGATCGCGGTGAACGACGTCTTCGAGGACAGGCCGTAGGCGTTGCGCATCTGGTTGTACGTCGGCATGCCGTGGTCGCGGCCGCGCTGCAGGTCGATCGCGCCCAGGTCCTCCACGCCGCGGAAGCACTGCGGCATGGTCGGGCCGTCCAGGCAGTCGGGGTTGCTCGACGTGGGTACCTGGAACAGGACGCTGCGCAGCTGGTTGTCGATCATTTCATCGTTGCGGTAGTCGGACTCGTTGGTCAAGCCCGTCATGATCGGGCCGAGCTGGATCTGCTCGACCAGGTGCGGGTTGAAGAACAGCACGTTGTCCGGTACGCCGATGTGCACGTTGGCGCCGTCGACCTCCACCTCGACACCCTGCGCCTCCAGGGCGTCCAATGTGGACTGCGAATACCGGCTGAGGTTGGTGTCGGTCTCGACCTCGCCGTGGATGAAGCTGTGCGCGCGGTAGCCCACGGTGGCGAACTCCTGCGCGACCGACGGGTCCAGGAACTCGTCGTAGCCCTGGTAGGCCGGCAGGGTCACGCCCATCGCCGGGAGGAACTCGTTGTAGGTGATGTACTGGATCTCGGCGATCACCACGGCGCGGGCCAGCTGGAACTTGTCCTCCTGGGACAGCGAGCTCGGCAGGGCCGCGACGATCCGGTTGTGCTCCCGCGCGAACAGCGTCTGTACCGCCGTCAGCGCCATCTGCTCGTTGGCCCGCACGTCACCCGCGACGATGGCGCTGCTCGGGTCGGCCAGGAGGTGTCCGTCGACGGCCATCGTGGGTGCCGTCGAGGCGCTGCCCCGCGCGTCCGCGCGCGGCAGGTAGTTGTTGGTCAGCATCAGGGTCGCGGAGTTGTTGTCGGGGTTGCCGTCCAGCCTGCCGGTGCGCAGCCAGTCCAGCCGGCTGTCGGTGTCGCCGTAGACCGCCTCGGCGTCGATGAACGAGGTCTCCGTGTTGATGGTCTGACGCGCGTTGTTCACGCCGGTACCGGGCGCGGCCGCCGACCGGTTGAACGGGATCACCCCCAGCGTGTCGGTGAAGGACTCCAACGGGTCGGACGCGTTGAACGGCAGGTTGGCCGCGGTACCGTTCTCGTCGCGGTGTCCGACGTTGTGGTCGAGGAACTGGCCCCAGACGTTGCCCCACTGCGTCACGCCACGCTCGGAGAACACGTTGGCGTTGGTGTCGTTGAAGACGCGGTTGGACACGTACCTGGGGTCGGGTCCGGCGACCATCTGGCTGCGCCCGTCGGCGTAGCGGGCCGGGCCGATGCGCAGGTACTGGGTACCCGCGGCACCGGAGGTGGGGAAGTCCGGGTTGTTGTTGATGCCGTTGAGGCTCTCAACCTCCCAGATGCCCAGGATGGGGGCATCCGAGACGCCACCGTCGTCGGCGCGGGCGGGATCGGCGATACCGACCATCGCGACGACGACGAGTGCCGTGAGGACAGCGAGAAGGGATCGCCTTCTCCTGCCTCGCAGCATCGCGTGCATGGGGAACCACTCCTCTCGGGGTAGACCGCTGCCATGGTGCGGTCAGGAGTTGGCGACAGCATGCGCGTCGTCTCGATCGCCTTCAATAGAGATGCGAGTAAATCTTTCGTTTCGGGTCAAGATTGGCGTAAACCGGTTGGACACGCCCGACCCCGGCTCCCTAACGTTCCCCCGTGACCGAACGACGGGTGATCCTCAGCGGCTCGACCTTCGAGGAGCAGATCGGGTACGCGCGTGC
>Ga0207674_10007958_pt1 | contig 12300 bp, 10 predicted proteins | sample KBSCornC72_FD_184303 | JGI IMG/M metagenome (GOLD analysis project Ga0207674, IMG submission 184303) | Corn rhizosphere microbial communities from Kellogg Biological Station, Michigan, USA - KBS Corn C7-2 (SPAdes) (version 2) | ecosystem: Host-associated > Plants > Roots > Rhizosphere > Soil ... | reverse complement strand
ATCGGTAAGGAGAGGGAAGTATGGCCCGAACACTCATCGGGACACTGCTGTTCGTCATTGCGGCCGGTGCCCTCGATCCACTCGGCGCATGCGGCGACAAATACCTCAATCTCGGGCTTGGGACCCGCTACCACTGGTCGGCCAAGGAGCGGCGCGCCGCGGCGATTCTGATCTACGCCACCCCCAACTCCGAGCTGTCGAGTCTGCTGGCGTCCCTCTCGGTTGAGGATGCGATGAAGAAGGCGGGATATCAGCCGACCTTCGCGTCATCCGGTGATCAGCTTGACGCCGCGCTGCGCACGAAGACCTGGGATGTCGTCGTCGTGGATGGCGCCGACACCGACGCCGTTGGACCGCGCCTGCGCAAGGCGCTTGGTGCTCCCCAGATCCTCCCAGTACTAACCAGAGCGACAAAAGAGGAAGTAAAACGGGCCGAAAAGGCCTACGACGTCGTGCTCAATGCACCGTCCAGGAACCGTGTGTTCGTAGACGGTGTCGATGACGCGATGGACGTGCACGCCTTCGAGATGGCCGAGGCGGCCAGGGCGGCGAAACGGTCGACTCGTTAGATGATGACGCGCGCGACGCTGCCCTTGCTGGTGATCGTCGCGCTCATCTCGAGCGGCCGGCCCGCCGGCGCACAGGCATGGGGACCTCGCGCGGGTGAAGGAGGCGTGACATTCGCAACCCAGGTGATCGACCACATCGGCCGCGTCTTCGGCGATCAACGGTTCGACTGCTGCGCCACAACCAACGTCGCGATAGCCGTGGATGTCGACTTCGGGTTGACCAACCGCTGGTCCGTTTCCGCGACGCTGCCGTTTGTGTTCGCCAAGTACTACGGCGAACCGCCGCCGCCGAATCTTCCATGGCTGCCTTACCAGGAGGTCGATTCCTGCCACTGCCTGCACGGCGGTTTTCAGGACCTCGGGCTCGGCGCGCACTACAACCTCATAAGAGTGCGACGCTCGTTTTCGCTCGTCACGTCGGCGTCGATCGGCCAGCCCACGCATAACTACGAATATGCCGGAGAGGCGGTCATCGGGTTCGGTCTGACCGAACTGGCCCTCAGCGCTGACGCCAGCAAGCGGCTCGATTTCATCGCGCCCGGATTGTCCGTCGACGGCCATTACGGATACACCATCGTCGAGCGCGCCCTCGACATCAGCCACAATCGAAGTAACGCACGCGTCAACGCCAGCTACGTCTTCCCGAAGCGCATCGAGGGTCACATGATCCTTTCCTGGCAGCACACCTATGGCGGCCTGCAGTTTCCGGCCGACGTAGAGCCCTATCCGGAGCGCTACACGGAGTTCCACCGCCTGTTGCAGGACAACTACTTCCAGGCGGGCGCTGGTGCGTCGTACACGTGGCACGACTGGGACTTGTCCATGGCGTTTCTCAAGACGGTTAGCGGCTCGAACACGCACAACGTGCACGTCTACACGGTCGCCGCCGGCCACTCCTTCCGGCGCAGCCGATAGGGCCGACATCTTCTTTTCGAAGTTCAAAGAAGCCGGTGACGGTTTTCCGGCGCCATTCCCGCCTATATCACCGGACCTCTTCCCTTTCCACTTTTGGAGGTGAATGATGAGACGGTTGGTTGGTGCAATTCCGCTGGCGGTCGCGTCTCTACTGATCTGTAGCGCATCGGCAACGGTTCACGGCGACGGCCAGAGTCCGGACGTGAATCGGCAGCTCGCGCTGGCCAGGGCCGCGACGGCCCGCTTCCACGACCCCGATGTGGCGCTCGCCGAGAACTACATCGACCTGGGGGTAAATCCAGAAGAGGGAGGAGCCATCGAATACGTCAATTTCGACCTGATCTTCTCGTGCACGCTTGACGTGGAGCACCCCCAGGCGCTCCGCTATGTGCCGTCCGGTAACGGACTGCGTCTCGTCGCTGTCGAATATGCGATTCCGACGCCGTGCGCGCCGACACCTCCGGAGGATTTCCTTCCGGGCGTGGGCGAATGGGAACACGAGCCGAACGCGCCCGCCTGGATGAAGGCGGTCTACATCTGGAGCGGTACGTCACAGCAATCTGGCGGGCACTGACGCGGCTTCGACGCGACGAGGTCAACATGCTCCGGACACGTTCGATCAGCGCAGCACTGCTGCTTTACGTCTGCGCGCTGGTTCCCGGCCTGCTCGCCTCAGAGCCTGCGGCGCCCGACACGCTCGATCACGAACTGGCGGCGGCGTTGTCCGCCGCCGGCTTCACCGGCACGATCCAGCAGACGTATCAAGCCCGCATCGAGGCCAATCTCGGACGCCCGATCGATCCGCGTCTCGTCGAAATCGGCCGGCTGCTGTGGTTCGATACCCTGCACTCGCTCCATGCCGACAACACCTGCGGCGGCTGTCATTCGCCGACCAATGGTTTTGGCGACACGCAACCGATGGCGATCGGCGTGCAGAACAACGGGCTGGTCGGACCCCATCGAACGGGTCCCCGCAACCAGCGTCGTTCCCCGCTCGTCATCAACACGGCGCTCTACCCCGCGCTGATGTGGAACGGCCGCTTCATGTCGTTGTCGGGTGATCCGTTCGACAACTCGCGCGGGTTCCGTTTTCCTTTCCCCGAAGCTGACGACCGGTTTTCGCACGCGCAGGATACCGCTCATGGTGTGACGCACCTGCTGCAAGCACAGGCGCACATGCCGCCGACCGAGCTGATTGAGGTCGCCGGTTTCACCGGAACCTGCCCGGATGGCGTTCCGGACCCGACACTGGGGCCGGCGTTCTGCCAGTTCGACGACGGCCTGGGGGAGCTGGTGCCGCTCCCGGATCCCACAAGCGGCTCTCGCGATGAGCCAATCCGGCAGAAGGCGCTGGATCTGTTGAATGCCACGACGGCATACCGGCAGCTGTTCGGCGAAGTGTTTCCCGAGGTTCGGCAGGGGGCGCCGATCGACTTCTTCATGTTCGGCAAGGCGATCGCGGAATTCGAGTTCACGCTGGTGTTCGCGGATGCGCCGATCGATCAGTTCGCCCGCGGGAATACCGCGGCAATGACCAGCAGCCAGAAGCGCGGAGCGCTACTCTTCTTCGGCCGAGCCGGATGCATCACGTGCCATAGCGTCGCCGGAGCGGCCAACGAGATGTTCAGTGACTTTGCCGAGCACGTCGTCGGCGTTCCACAGATAGCGCCGGTGTTTGGCGCCGGGACCGGCAACGTACTGTTCGACGGCAAAGGCCACGACGAGGATTTCGGCCTTGAGCAGGTCACGGGCAATGCTGCCGACCGCTACAAGTTCCGGACAGCACCGCTACGGAATCTGGCCGTCTCGCCCGGTTACTTTCACAACGGCGCGTTTACCCGGCTGGAGGACGCTATCCGCTTCCACCTGAACGTCGTCGCCGGCGCACGCACGTACGATCCGCCGGGTTCCGGAGTGCCGCCGGATCTCGCGCAGCGCCTCGGGCCGGTGGTGGCACCGAAGCTCCTGGATCCTGCGGTGCGGGATCTGAGACCGCTCGGTCCGCAGGCGTTCGACGATCTCGTCGCCTTCGTGCGGGACGGGCTGCTCGATCCTCGGGTCACTGCGCGCAATCTCTGCCCGCTCGTTCCGCCCGCCGTTCCGAGCGGCAACCCCGTGCTGCAGTTCGAAGCCTGCCGGTAAGATCGGGCGAAGCCTTCGTGCCAATGGTATTGTCGTTGGCCACCCATGCAACGTTCGGCGTTATGTCTCGCGCTGCTGCTCGCCGGTTGTTCCGCGCGCGTCACTCTTCCCGGCCCTGCGGCGATCGACACGCAGGTACGCGCGGCGATGGCCAGCACACAGGCGAACGGCATGGCGATCGCGCTGATCGACGACGGCCGGGTGGTCTACGTGCAGGCGTACGGCGCCCGCAATGCCAAGGGCGATCCGTTGCAGGCCGACACGGTGATGTATGGCGCCTCGATCACCAAAACGGTGATGGCGTACACCACGCTGACGCTGGTGGACCAGGGCAAGATCGATCTCGACAAGCCGCTGACCGATTATCTCGACAAGCCCTTGATCAGCTACGGCGAGGGGGAGCAACACCTCGCCAAGTACGGTCCGTATCGCGATCTCGCCGGCGACGAACGATGGCGCACCATCACCGCGCGCATGGCGCTCACCCACTCCACGGGTTTCCACAATTTCTGGTTCATCGAACCGGGCCAGAAGCTGCGCATCCACTTCGATCCCGGCTCGCGCTACAGCTATTCGGGCGAGGGCTTCAGCCTGCTGCAGTTCACTATTGAACAGGGCGCGAAGAGCAAAGGGCTCAGCCTCGACGTCAAGCAGCTGACGGACGCCATGTTCACGAAGTTCGGCATGACCCGCACGAGCCTGCAGTGGCGCCCGGACTTCCGGCCGAACCTGGCCGACGGATGGAACGACAAGGGGGAGCCGCAGGAACACGACGAGCGCTCCAACGTCCGGGCCGCCGGCTCGATGGACACCACCATCAGCGACCTGGCGAAGTTCGTCGCGGCGCTGGTCCGCGGCGACGGCCTGTCGTCGGCGTCCCGTGCCGAGATGGTCAAGCCGTCCCTGCACATCGGGACGGCGCACCAGTTTCCCAATTTTGCGCCGTCTCTGCCGGAGGCCGAGCAGCGCCGAGACCTCGCCGCGGGATTGGGCGTCATCGTCTTCGACGGGCCGCAGGGCCGCGGATTCTTCAAGGGCGGCCACAACGAGCAGACCGGCAACAGCTTCGTCTGCCTGGAGCGCAGCAGGCGGTGCGTGCTGCTGCTCGCCAACGATGTCCGGGCCGAGGCATCCTTTCCTGACCTGGTGCGCTTCGTGCTCGGTGACACCGGCGTCCCGTACGACTGGGAATATGGCGATCGAGCCGGGAAGTCCTGAGTATCAGTCGACCGCTATCGCGAGACAGCCTGCCTTCCCTGATACTGCCTCTTGCGCCGTTCGTTGCGCCATTGATGCCGCGATGAGACACGCGCGCGTCGAGGTGGTCGACGGCTGCAGTCATTACGTGCATCTGGATCGGCCGCAACACTTCGTCGACATGGTTGTGGAGTGGGCCGAGTCCGCCGCCACGATGACCGGGTAATGCCTGGCAGCCGTGTCTTGGTTCAGTCGGTCCGAAGCGATGGCGCGTCTTCCGCTGTGCTGAAGAACGTCAATGTCCGAGAAGTGAATCGGACCCTTCCCAGTTGGACGCGTTGTATGCGGCACACTTTCGCCACGCTCTCTCTCATGGAAGGTGCACCGCTCGCCAACGTGAGCAAGCAGCTCGGGCACGCTGACAAGGCGATCACCCTCCGCGTCTACACGCATTGGTTGCCGGACACTGACGTTGAGCAACCCGAAGCCGCCCGGCGGACGCATCACGTCGCCACGGACGCGAGATGGAAATCAGCGGGGAAAAACGGTGAGCCAGATTTTCACCAGTTGCAACCCGACGTTGAGCTGCCTAGTGCCAACTCGACAACCTGCGAGCATCGAAACCTCCGCGTTGAATGACTTGGACACGCGTTAGCTGAGCGCTTGCGCTGTGGCGTCAGTTCACCGCGCGAACGCCGCAAGCCGCACGTCGTCCTGTGTGAACACCGCAAAAAGGAACGGTTGTGATTCGAGAAAGCGCGCCAGATCGCGCAACGTCAGACCAAGTGCCGATAGCCGCTCCTCATCGACGAATATTTGGCTGTTTTCCGGTTCGAAGAATGTAATCAAGCGCTTCGTCTCCGGATCGAACTTCGCGTGCAACAGGTCGACGATCGACTGCGCAGAGTGTCGGCGGTCCGGCGACGACGGTTCCGACGGCATGCCATGGTCCGCGGTCAGCGCGAGAAGATAGTTGCTACCGGCCTTTGCCTCCAGCGCCCGGAGTATCCGCGCCAAATGACGGTCCATCTCGCCGAGAGTGACGCGAAGCTCGTTCGAATCGGGACCGTACTTGTGGCCCACGAAATCCGCGCCCTTGTAGTTCAGCAGAATGAGATCCGCGACATCGTCTGCACCCACGGGCTCGCGCTCAATCATCGCCGACAGCGCATCCGCTTCGAATGCCGGAAACAGAGCCGAATAACGCACATCGGCAGGCGAGTCGATTCTGTGACCCATCCACTCACGGTCGGCCTGCCACAGCTCCCTCGCATTTCTCTCCTTCAGATACTCAGGCAGCCGGAAGCAGTCGGGGTTCGTCGTCCAGTTGCCCGTCTGTTGATCGTAGGCAGCGAGCACGACCGGCGTTCCATTCAACTGACACGCTCCATGCCCTGCGAGCGGCGTCGCGGCTCGCTCGATGCTGCCCTGCGCCAGCACGATCGCGCGACCAGCCGTCGCGAGTTGCCAGACGTCAGCCAGGCTCAGTGCCATAAGGTCGTGCGGCCTTCCTCCAGCGAACAGGTCGTAACGTTGTCGGTGAGTGCGATCGTACACGTTGACGCCGGTGATTCCGTGCACGCGGGGGTCGGTGCCCGTCGAGATCGTCGCGTGCCCCACTGCGGTGTTGGTCGGTACAAAGTTCACCTGCGCCTGCGTGAACCAGGCGCTTCGCCGGCGAAGAGCGGTCAGCGTTGGCATGGACGAGGCGTAGCGATCGAAGTACTCGCGCCGCATGCCATCCAGCACGAGCAGCATCACCACTCGGGGCCGTGCAAAGCCGGTCCGCAAGATCGGTAATACACGGCCTGTCGCGGTCGGCGGCATCTGTACGCCAAGCGACGCCGCAAGCGTAGGCGCGACATCTTGCTGCGCCGCCGGCAGCACAAACGAACCGGTTTTCACCGCAGGGCCCGCAAACATCAGCGGAATCGAGACGTCATAGGGCCACGGCGAACCGTGCATATAGGCGACGTTCGGGTCAGGCCGAGTGATGAAGTCGCCTTCACGCGGCACGATCAGGAGTTGGCCCGTGCGTCCGGGAAAATATGCCCGGGCGAACATCTGCAGGAAGCGCTGGCGCGCTGGGGAATTGGGCCGCGGCTGCGTGGCCTGTTCGCTCGCGACTGTCCCGGCGATCGCGGCCACGGCCAGCGCAAGGAGACCGGCACTGCGACGGGTAGTGGTGACCAAGGTTCGCCGCGGCGTCATGGCAGCTCCATCGCTTCAAAACGGATGAGACCGCTTTGCAGATTCCTTCGTGCGTTTTCCGCCGTACTGCTCCAGCAGCGCGGCGATGCGGGTCGCGCCGCACGTGTCGGCCATGTCGAGCGCCGTTACACCGTTGCCCGCAACGATGTTCGGGTCGGCGCCTTTCTGGAGGAGGAGTCTGACCAGCTGCTCGCGGCGCGTTTCGTCGTGCGAGTGCAGCCCGTCGACATCCTCGAGCCTCAGCCACGCCGCCCAGTGCAGCGGCGTGCACTGCGGCACGTCCCATTGATCGATTCGTCTGTTCACCGACGCCGGATCCTCATTCAGCCTGGCGTGGACATGCTCCCGCAGGTCGAAGCACACGGCGTCGTGGAGATCCATCGCGCAGTGCGCACGCAGCCAGTCGAACACCTGCTGCTGCTTGTTGTGCTGCGCCCACGAGAGTGGGGTCGCGTTGAACGGATTGTCGCGGTTGCCGATGTCGGCGCCCTTCGCGACGAGGCGCTTCACCATCTCGAGATCGCCTTCCCATGCCGCGCGATGAAGCGCCGTGCCGTTGTTGACGCCAATGACATTCCAATTGCCGTCCCGTTCCAGCAGAAAGTCGACGGCCTCGCGCTGTCCGCGCACGTAGGCGTAGAGCAGCGCGAGCCCGATTGCGTCGCGCTCAGGCATTTCGTTCCCGTGACGCCGAGGCCGTGCCAGCAGGCGGCCGTCGCGATCGAAGAAGGCGCGCAGCAGGTCGATGCGCCCGAGCGCCGCAACGGCGAGCACATCGGCCTTCGCGCCGAGCGCGATCATCTTCTCAGCGGCGCGCGGCGAGTGATTCGCCAGCGATGCGTCCAGCGCGTCGTCTTTTGTCAGATCCAGGTGCGCGCCGCGCTCCAGAAGCAGGTCCATCAGCGGGCCGGTCACGCCCATGTCGCTGGCCTGCTTGCCCGTGACCAGCAGTCCCATCGTGGAGCCGCCGTTCTGACTCGGTCGTACGCGCCCTCGGCGCTTCGAATGACGCGGTCGAGTTCAGGGGCGAGCGCAGGCAGGTAGTGCATTTCGAAGCGGTGGGTTTCGGTTCTCAGCCACGACGATCGGCCCTGCCGGGACGGCGCCGTGGCGGCTCCTGATGATAGCCACACGTCAGCGCTGGTCAGAGTCAGCGCGATTATGAGCGCTCGATGAAGCATGGTGCTCTCCGGTGGCGAAGGCAATCGGAAGTCTACATCTTTATTCGCAAATACGAAGCTGAAGTCGGGCGTCGGTAGTGAGTCAGTTTGAACTCGGTTGCAATACTCAGGGCACGTTCATCAGCAGAGTGCGATTCAACTCCGCTCGAGTGCCGCGAGCGCCGCGAGATACCGATCGGCCACCGTCCCCATCTCTCGCGCATGAGCTCGAGATGGGGCTGGCTCGCGGCTGAGCCGTGAAGGAATCGAACCTTCAACCCGCAGACTAAGAGTCGCTTCAAACGCTCGAAATGAGGCTATTCCCCTACCTTTTTCTATTCCCGCTTGCAGAATGCGGCAAGGCGCGGCAGATCGCTGCAACCCTCGCGCAACCAGATCCGCCATCACCATCTCTGGACGCTCAGATTCGTCGATTCGGGCGACGACTTGACGGCGGAATCACCTGAGGTTCGGAATTGCGCAAAGCCGCCTGGAAGTGCCCCGAGAAGACGCCCGGGAAGCAGTTGCGCCGCATTCAGGTGAAGACACCCGTATCTGGATTCCGGCCGACGCTCGCGTGTTCTCTTCCATCCTGTCCTTCAGGCCGCGAAGGATGCGAACTTTGCCCGCAGGACTAAGAGTCGCTTCCAGTATTCGAAGAGTGCTGGTTTCGCGAATGTCTTTCCGGGAAAGAAGCATGGCCTGGCTTGCCGAACTTGTTCCGAATATCGGAAAGGTCGCAACCGTCGGCGTAGACCTTGACGCGGTGATCACGTCCCAATGCGCGCTTTAGGGGCCGCCGTCGTCTCGCACTGGGTCGTCCGGTCGATCGTCGACCACGCTGCGCAAGCTTCATTTACTTTTACGACCACCGTAGCCATGAACGAGGAGACAGCGAATGGCAGCACGAATTCGCGTGTGATCAGCGATGTTGCGGGGAATACTGAGCTTGCCGGACCATTTACCGGTATTCGCGTAGACCGAAAGGCTACCTCGATTGTGATTTCTACGCCCTCTGCACAGACATACACCCTCAACGCAACGATCAACGCCTCGTTCACATGTCATGACGGGGGCTCGGGATTGGCCTCATGCGACGGGACGACACAAAATGGCGCTGCTTTCCCTACGAACGCGGTCGGGACCAAGACCTTCGCGGTGCAAGCGAGCGATGCCGTGGGCAACAGCTCAGAGGCACGCCAACCGTATACCGTAAGCTATGGCGTGTGCGTGATCGGCGAGGAGCGCACCGTTCGAAGCGATGCGGTAGTTCCCATGCGCGTGCAGCTCTGTGACGCAGCCCGGACAAATGTCTCCAGCAGTGACATCAGCGTCACCGCCGCAGGAATTGAGAAGACCGGCACAGCGGTGGTCGGCACGGCCGAGGATGCCGGCAACTCCGCGCCTGACGGTAATTTCCGCTTTGATCCGGCTCTCAGCGGCTACGTTTTAATCTGAGCACAATTGGGTTGACCCAGGGGACGTACCGCCTACTATTCACTGCATCCGGAGATCCGACAATCCACTTCGCTATGTTCTCGGTGCGCTGACGTGGTAACCCAGCGGCGGAACAGCAGAGATTGGCACGCAGGCTGACCGCCTCTCGGATTTCAGATCCACCGGGGTTCGCGATCGCCGGTCGAGAGCAATTGTCGCTGGCGTGACGGCACGCGACGATCGCGAACCTTACGCGAGGAACAGGTTAAAAACACGGGATCAGTTCGGCATTTCGGACGTGCGCTGGCCATTGGGTCCGCAGTGCCGAGTCATGTTTTTTGACGATGAATCCTTACCAAAGTTTGGTGAGCCGCGAAGGAATCGAACCTTCAACCCGCAGATTAAGAGTCTGCTGCTCTGCCAATTGAGCTAGCGGCCCACGAGGCGCGATGCGCTTGGGATGATCGCCACCTACGTCCGCGCGTGCGGCGCGGCGGCGAACATCAAAGTATAACATGCCGCACACGCGCAACAGAGCTCGACCAATGCCCAACACCGAGTCGATCCGGTCCTGTTGACGCTGCATGTTTCGAGGCGTACTCTCGGAACGCGGCGTCGGCACGTGAAGAGACTCGCTGCTCTGCTCGTCTTGATCCTCGCGCTCGCGTGCGACGACACCCCTACGCAACCCGAGCCGCTGACGGACTGCGCCATCCTGGGTGTGATCGTTCCGCGCACGCTCGACATCGGCCAGACGGTTCGGCTGTCTGCCTTCCTCGAACACTGCCGTCCCATGTACCTGGCGCTGGATCCCGCCGTGGTCCCATGGCAATCACTGGATCCCGCGGTCGCGTCCGTGAACGCAGATACGCTCACCGGCGTCGCGCGAGGCCCGGCCGTGGTGCAAGCGACCTACGGAAACATGACCCAGCAGGCTCTGGTGATTGTTGGTGGGAATCTGCCGCAACCTGGGCCGGCGATCCAGATGCGTCTGCGGATCTATGGTGCCCCGGTGATGTCGGTTCAACAACGCGCCACATTCGGCGCGTTCGCTGTGCTGGCAGATGGAACGGTCGCCCGCGTCTCCTCGGCCGCGACCTGGCAGTCCTCGAGTGCTACGGTCGCGGCGCTATCAGGCGTGACGGGCGACGGCGCGGATCGCGCCGTTGATGCGCTCCGCGCTGGAGCTGCGAGCATCACGGCGAGCTATCAAGGTTTGTCAGCCGAGATGTCGAGCGAGGTGCGGAACTAGAAGTCGAGTCGCCGATCACGCCCAAGCGAGGGAGCCATGACCGGCGACTCATGTTTTGCGTGCGGGCCGAACCTTAGGGCTTGTTCACCCTCACCGAGCTCACGACGTTACCGGCCGAATCGTACGTCAAGGTCGCGTGCGTGACGTTCGAGACCGTCAGGTCGACGCTGCCGACGGTGTTGGCGATGCGACCCGTCGCGACGGAACACTGGCCTGCCGTGTTCGTCACACAAGAATCCCCACCGCTATATCCGTTGCTCCACGCCGCGCTCACGGTCGCATTCGCTACCGGCGCGTTGTTGTTGCTCCTGATCGTGATCGTCACCGACGCCTTCCACCCCGCCTTCCCATTGGCTGAGGCCGAGGGAGTCAGCGCGTGGACGTGCGTCGTCGTATCACCCTGCTGATCGCCGGCCGTCGTCGCCGAGGCGGTATTCGAGTATCCAGATGACAGGTTCAGCGTGGCATTGACCGCCTTCACTCGATACGTGTAGCTCGTCGACGCGGCAAGTCCGCTATCCGCGAAGGTCGTCACATTCGCCGCCGTGGTCGTCCGCGGCGCGAAATTCGTGCAGCCGACACCGGCGCAACGTTCGATCGCAAATCCCGTTTCGTCCGACGAGTTGTCGGTCCACGCGAGATTGATATTGGAGGTCGAGGTTGCGGTCGCGCTCAGCGCTGATGGAGCCGCGGGCGGCGTCGGTGGGGGCGGCCCGCCGCCGCAGTTGCCGACGCGGAACGAACCGACACTGGTCTTCCATCCAGCGCTGCTCGTCCCCTGGTAGTACTCGCTCGTGTACCAGAACGTGCAGCCGTCGCTCGGATCGACCGCGAGCATGGCGTAGTCGCCCCATCGGCCCGAGGAATGCGTCTGCGATCCCGTGCCCACGCGCAGATCGCTCTCCGCGACCGTCAACGTGCCGAGCGGGTCACCGGCGAGACGGCCGCTGAAGCGGATCGACGGGAACGTCGTGGTATTCGACACGCTATAGCCAATGCCGATGTTGCCGGCTGCATCCATCGCGGCACTGCCGAGCCAACGGTTCAGTGTGTCAGCCGGCGCAAACGTCCCCTGCTGGTAAATCTCGGGGGCCGTTCCAGGGTTTCGCACTTCATACCACCGCACGCCGCCGCGATCGGCACCGACATCCACCGTGTGGTTGGTGACGAGCGACTCGTGAGTTCCGAAGTTCCGATACTGCAGCCGGTACATCAACCGATCAGCGATCGCGTCGATCTTCGGCACGTTCGTGCCCGGCTGCGGAATGCAGTTGCGCGACCCGTTGCACATGTTGGAATCGAAGGCGGCGGTCGGCAGGAGCGCCTTGCGGGTGAAGGCGGAGTTTGCGGTGTTGTCCCAGTCAACATGGAAGTGCCAGACTTGCAGCTGGTCCGGTTGATCGTCGACCTGAACGAA
>Ga0207674_10007952_pt1 | contig 12310 bp, 13 predicted proteins | sample KBSCornC72_FD_184303 | JGI IMG/M metagenome (GOLD analysis project Ga0207674, IMG submission 184303) | Corn rhizosphere microbial communities from Kellogg Biological Station, Michigan, USA - KBS Corn C7-2 (SPAdes) (version 2) | ecosystem: Host-associated > Plants > Roots > Rhizosphere > Soil ... | reverse complement strand
TCCGAGTGTCATCTGACGTGACTCTCGTGCTCGCGATCGACTGTGCCGTGAGCGGCCTTGCTGCAGCATTGGTGCGCGATGGCGAGATGCTGGTTCTTCGGCGTGAGGAAGGCCGCGAGCAAGCAGCGCGTCTCCTGCCGGTGATCGGAAGCCTCTTTGCCGGTGCGGGTATCGATCGTCGTGCGCTGTCGATGATCGCCGTCACCACCGGGCCGGGCAGCTTCACAGGTGTGCGTGTCGGCCTCGCCGCAGCGCGCGGGCTTGCCGTCGCGCTCGACGTCCCGCTGGCCGGCATTCCGACCACAACAACGTTGCTCGCCCAGGCGCCGAAAGGGTCGCGGCTCGCCGTTGCCGCGATCGACAGTCAGCTCGGCGACTGGTTCTGTGCGCTGGCTGCGCAGGATCGTAAACCGTTCCTGGCGACGGCCACCCTCCTGGCCGCGAGGCTTAGGGACCGGCCGAGCCTGGTGATTGGCCCGCAAGCAGCGTCCCTTGCCGACGAACTCGTCGCCGCGGGCATCGATGTCGAAGCTCAGGTGGCGTTGCCCGACCCAGTTGTGCTCGCCCAATTGGCGTTGGCTGAAGGCGTTGTTGCCTGGGGCGCGCGTAATCGTGCCGAAGGCCTGCCACGGCCCCTCTATCTGCGGGGAGTGAACATAACTTTGCCGGACGGCCAGCGACGGACCGTCGAGTGACGACGTCCTTTTCACATCGTCCGCTCGGGATACTCGATCTCGATTTCGCCAGCTCGCTGCACGCCAATGCCTTTGCGCCGCTGGGAGAGCGCGGTTGGACGCGGCAGGAAATCGGAGAGCTCTTGGCCGCCCCCGGTGTCGCGGGCTTCGCCCTGCTGAGCGATGAAAAGGAGATCGGGTTTGCCCTGTGCCGGATCGCAGCCGATGAGGCTGAGCTGCTGACGGTGGCCGTGCACGCTGATCATCGTCGCCAGGGCGCCGGCCGTGCCTTGTTGAAATTGACTATCGCTCTCGCGCGCCAACAGGGGGGGCGCCACCTGTTCCTGGAGGTGGGGAGCGACAACCCTGCGGCCCTTGGCCTTTATCGCGGAATGGGCTTCCAACCCGTCGGCCGCCGTCCCGGTTATTACCAGCGATCCGGCCGACCAGCTGCCGATGCGGTCGTGATGCGCCTGCGGCTCGACTGATCAGCCGCGTCGGATAGTCACGATATGGTCATTCCCCTCGGCTACGATCCCCAAAATGATGTGGCCTTCATCACGCGCGGCACGTGGCACGTTGCGCAAAGGCTCTTCGCCGCGTAAGCGCACGCTGAGCACCTCGCCGGGCCGCATGCGCTCCAGCCGTAGTTTGGTGCGTACGAAAGTCATTGGGCAAACTTCGCCTGTGATGTCGATGGTCTGGACATCAGTGGGGGAAAGAGAATTGGACATGTCCCCAACTATACCGCGCCAGCCCGCCGGTGTAGGCTATTCTGCAATGCCTGAGCAGAAGTCGAAACTCGAGGCCCTGTGCGCCGAACGCGGTCTCAAGATGACCGACCAGCGCCGCATCATTGCGCGCGTGCTCTCGGAGTCGTCCGACCATCCGGACGTCGAAGCCCTGCACAAGCGGGCGACGGCCGTTGATCCCAATATCTCCATTGCGACCGTATATCGAACGGTGCGCCTGTTCGAGGAAGCGGGCATTCTCGCCAAGCATGATTTCGGCGATGGACGTGCGCGCTACGAGGAAACGCCAAGCGAGCACCACGACCATCTCATAGATATCCAGAGCGGCAGGGTTGTGGAATTCCACAACGACGAGATCGAGGAACTACAGCGGCGAATCGCAGAAAAAGCCGGATATCGTCTGGTCGGCCATCGTCTGGAGCTGTTCGGTGTTCCCCTGAACAGCAAGTCCGACCCCCAAAAATGAGTGGACGCAACCTTTGCCACCTCGATAATGGGAACATGATCGGGGCGGCCCCCTTGCGGATGACGCATGCGCATTGACCGCGCTGACAGCGAGGCTGAACTGCTTGGTCCTCCGATATCGAATGCGGAGATCGTCAGGGTCGTCGCTGGTGACTTCGAGGTCCGCCTGGCCCAGACCGCGGCGGAAATCGATGCGGCACAGGCATTGCGCTTCCGCGTCTTCTACGAGGAGATGAAGGCCAATCCGACACCGGACATGGCGCGGTTGAAGCGAGACTTCGATCCCTACGACGAGGTCTGCGATCATCTCCTGGTGCTGGACCGCCGGCGGGGCGAGGGGCCCGAAGGTATAGTTGGCACATACCGCCTGATCCGCCGTGCCGCAGCCGCCAAGCTCGGTCGCTTCTATTCGGCTGCCGAGTATGACGTCGGCCCCATGGTCAATTTCCCGGGTGAGGTGCTGGAGCTCGGCCGTTCCTGCATCGCCAGGGATGCGCGCAACACTGCGACCATGCAGATGCTCTGGCGCGGAATCGCGCTCTACTCGTTCCACTACAACATCCAGGTGATGTTCGGCTGCGCCAGCCTGCCCGGCACGGAACCCGCGCACGATGCCATGGCGCTGAGCTACCTCTACCACCATCATCTCGCGCCGCCGGAGATTCGCGTGCGCGCGCTTGAGAGCCGCTACATCAAGATGGATATGCTAGCGCCTGGCAGCTACGAGCCGCGCAAGGCGCTGGCGCGTGTCCCGCCGCTCATCAAGGGCTATTTGCGTCTCGGCGGTTTCGTCGGCGACGGCGCGGTCATCGATTCCGAATTCAACACGACCGACGTTTTCATCATCGTCAAGACCGAGTTGGTGACGGAGAAGTACATCCGCCACTACGAACGCGGGACGCGCGAGTAGCACCGACGCATCCGACGCAGCGATGTGGATCGGCTCTCCTCTGCGCGGCGCCTTCAGGTTGGCGAGCTTTTTGCTGCTCACCCTGTTGTTGTTGCCGATTCATACGCTCGCTCGCGCGCTTGGCTTGCGTTTCGTCGTCAACCACCTGCCCGTGTTCTATCACCGTATATTCTGCGTCATCCTCGGCATTCGCGTGCGTGTGCATGGCAAGCGCTCCGAGGTGACGCCGACTCTGTTCGTGTGCAACCACGTCTCCTATCTCGATATCGTGGTGCTGGGCAGCCAAGTGCCGGGCAGCTTCGTCGCCAAGGCCGAGGTTGCGACTTGGCCGTTCGTCAAGACGTTGGCCAAGGCCCAGCGCACCATCTTCATTGAGCGGACGTCCGCCAAGACGAGCGCCAGCCGGGACGAGATGATGAAGCGCCTCAACACCGGCGACAATCTCATGCTGTTTCCGGAAGGCACCAGCAGCGACGGCACCCGCGTGCTGCCGTTTCGCACCGCCTTGTTCGGCGTGGCGCAGCTCAGGCGAGACGGCAAGCCGATCGTGGTCCAGCCGGTGGCGATCTCCTACACGCGCCTCGACGGCATTCCGCTCGGCCGCTATTGGCGGCCGCTGTTCGCCTGGTTCGGCGATCTCGATCTCGTACCGCATCTCTGGCAGATGATATGCCTCGGTGAGACCGAGGCGGTCGTGACCTTCTTCCCACCGGTCGACATCGACCAGCTCGGCGATCGCAAGAAACTCGCCGAATTCTGCTTCCGCCAGGTGTCATTGGGCGTGCAGGCCGCCAATACCGGTCGGCTCGAACTGTTGCCTCCGCCGGCCGAAGCCGCATGACGATTCGCTTCACCGTCGAGAACCATGTCGGCTGGCTGGAATTCAATCGGCCACCGGTCAACGCCTTTAACCGCGAGATGGTGGAAGCGACGCACGACGGCATCGCCACTGCGTTGGCTGATCCGGCGGTGCGTGTGCTCGTTCTCGCCAGCTCGGTCGAGCGCTACTTCAGCGCCGGCGCCGATCTCAACGTGTTCCGGGGCATGACCGGAGAAGGGATGCGTCGTTGGGCCGAACGCTGCCACGACATCGTCCGTCTCCTTAGGGAGTCGCCCAAGCCGCTGCTGGCCGCGATCAACGGCACGGCGGTCGGGGGTGGGCTCGAGATGACCCTCCATTGCGACCAGCGTTTCGCCGCGACCGACGCCCAGCTCGGCCAGCCGGAAGTCCGCATCGGCTTCATTCCGCCGATCGCCACCACCCAGGCGCTGGCCCGGCTGATCGGCCGCCCGCGCGCCATCCGCTATCTCTACGACGGTGGCCTGGTGCCTGCCGCACAGGCGCTCGAATGGGGCCTGGTCGACGAGCTGGTCGAGCCCACGGACCTGCGCCGGCGGGTGCAAACCTATGGCGAGGAGCTGGCAGCCAAGTCGCCCGCCGCCCTCGCGGCCGTCCGGCGCACCGTCACGCTGGGCGGCGGCATGACCTTTGCGGAGGGCCAGGCCTTCGAGCTCGAAACGGTGGTCGCGCTGGCCGAGACGCCAGACTTCGCCGAGGGGGTGGAGGCGTTCCTGGCCAAACGGCCGCCGGTCTGGCGCCGGCCTTGAGACGATGATAGAACGCGGCCGTCCCAGCAACGAAAGGCCGATGACCTCCCTCCCGACCGCCGGGAAGCGCAAGCGCGTGTTCATTCGCACCTACGGGTGCCAGATGAACGTCTATGACTCGGACCGCATGGCCGACGTCTTGCGGCCGCTTGGCTATGCCCTGTCGGAAAGTCCTGAACAGGCGGATCTGGTGGTGCTCAACACCTGCCATATCCGAGAGAAGGCATCGGAGAAGGTCTATTCCGAGCTCGGTCGCCTGCGCGACGTCAAGATCGAGCGTCGCCGCGAGGGAGGTGACCTCACCATCGCGGTGGCAGGCTGCGTGGCCCAGGCCGAAGGCGAGGAGATCGCGCGGCGCCAGCCGGCCGTCGATATCGTGGTCGGCCCGCAGGCCTATCACCACCTGCCACAGCTCCTGGCCGAGGCCGAGCGCCGCGCGGCCGTCGGACGCGCCGGCAAGCGCCTACCGGGGGCGGGTGTGCTCGACACTGAGTTCCCGGCTGAGAGCAAGTTCGACCATCTGCCGGCGCCTGCGGGTGTGCGTGCGGGTTCGGCCTTCCTGTCGATCCAGGAAGGCTGCGACAAGTTCTGCACCTTCTGCGTCGTCCCCTATACGCGCGGCGCCGAATATTCGCGGCCGGTCGAGGCGATTCTGCGCGAAGCCCGCGCCTTGGTCGCGGCAGGCGCGATCGAGCTCACGTTGCTGGGCCAAAACGTCAACGCCTATCACGGTGAAGCCGCCGACGGTTCGACTTGGTCCCTGGCGCGGCTCCTGCGTGCGCTCGCCGAGATCGAGGGCCTGGCGCGCCTCCGCTACACGACCTCCCATCCACGCGACATGAGTGACGACCTGATCGCCGCCCATGGCGAGATCCCGCAGCTCATGCCGTATCTCCATCTGCCGGTGCAGTCGGGATCGGATCGCATCCTCGAGGCGATGAACCGCGGTCATGGCCGTGATCTCTTCCGTCGCCTCGTCGACCGGTTGCGTGCGGTGCGACCTGATCTTGCGCTCTCCTCCGATTTCATCGTCGGCTTTCCCGGTGAGAGTGACGGCGATTTCGACGACACCATGCGGCTGGTCGACGAGGTCGGCTTTGCCTCGGCGTTTTCCTTCAAATACAGCCGCCGTCCGGGTACGCCGGGCGCGACGCTGGCCGATCAGATCCCCGAAGCTCTCAAGACGGCACGGCTGGCCGCGCTGCAGGCGTTGTTGGCAGACCAGCAGCGTGCGTTCAACAGCATGAAGGTCGGCGCTACCGTGCCGGTCCTTTTCGCCGAGCCTGGGCGGAAGCCGGGACAGATGCTGGGAAAGAGCCCTTGGCTGCAGTCTGTCCATGTCGAGGGGCCGATGTCGCTCCTCGGCCGCATCGCCGAGGTCGAGTTGACTGAGGCGCATGCCGTCAGTCTGGCTGGCAGGGTGGTGTCGCCGCTCGAGGTTGCTGCGTGAGCGATCAGGCTGCCAGCGCCGGCCGGTCGGCTGATCTGCGCCGCATGACATTCGACGACAATGCCCTGTTGGCGGTGCTCTACGGCAACCATGACCGCAACCTGGTGCGCATCGAGCAGCTGGCCAATGTGCAGATCAGCGCCCGCGGCAATCAGCTTGCCATCTCCGGCAGCGTCGACGATGCCGGCGTGGCGCATCGAGCGATCACGGGCCTCTACGAGCGGCTGAAGCGAGGCTTGTCGATCGAGCCTGCGGATATCGACGCTGCCGTGCGTTTCGCCCGCACCGATGATGGCGGCACCGAAGAGGGCATCCGCACGCGCCGTCGCACTGTGCAGGCGCGTTCACCCGGCCAGCGCGGCTACCTGGCGGCGCTGCGCGAGCGTGACATGGTGTTTGCGCTTGGCCCGGCCGGCAGCGGCAAGACCTACCTCGCCGTCGCCATGGGCGTATCGCTGCTGTTGGCCGGCAAGGTCGAGCGCATCGTGCTGTCACGGCCCGCGGTCGAGGCGGGCGAGCGCCTGGGCTTCCTGCCTGGCGACATGAAGGAAAAGATCGACCCCTACTTGCGCCCGCTCTACGACGCGCTGCACGACATGCTGCCGGCCGAGCAGATCGCCAATCGGATGGAATCGGGCGAGATCGAAATCGCGCCACTGGCCTTCATGCGTGGCCGCACCCTGGCGCATTGCTACGTTATTCTCGACGAAGCGCAGAACACGACTCCGATGCAGATGCGCATGTTCGTCACCAGGCTCGGTGAGGGATCGCGCATGGTGATCACCGGCGATCCCAGCCAGACCGACCTGCCGGGCGGGCAGAAGTCCGGCCTTGCCGATGCCGTCGAGACGCTCAAGACCGTCGATGGTGTGCGTTTCGTCCGGCTGACCTCGAAGGACGTGGTGCGCCACGATCTCGTGACCCGGATCGTCGAGGCCTATGACGCGCGCGACAAGCAGCGCAAGGATTAGCTGCGCGATTGTCGTGCTCGATCAGGGCTGGCGCCGCTCGCTGCCCGGCGTCGAGCGTATTGTCAGGCGTGCCGCTCGCGCGGCCATCGCCGGCGCCCGACGGACGAGCCGCTGTTCGCTCACAATCGCCCTTGCTGACGATGCGCGGGTGCGGGCACTCAACGCGCGCGATCGTCGGAAAGACAAACCGACCAACGTCCTGTCCTATCCTTCGGGCGAGAAAGGCTTCCTCGGCGACATCGTGCTGGCGCGCCAGACTGTATGGCGCGAGGCGCGCGAGCAGGGGAAGGCGGCGGCAGACCACCTCACGCATCTCGTGGTCCATGGCACATTGCATCTTCTCGGCTACGACCACGAAACGAGTGAGGCCGATGCCGAGCGCATGGAAGCGCTCGAGCGTCGCGTGCTGGCAAAACTCGGGATCGCTGATCCGTACGTTTGATGGCAGCGGCTAAAGCATCTCTAGCGACTGCTTGCCCTTGGGCGGAGGGAAGGCGCGGTCGAGTTCGGCCAGCACTTCTGGCGTGAGCGTCACATCAAGCGCGCCGAGATTTTCCTTCACGCGCTCGCGGCTCGCGGATTTTGGGATGGTGACGACGCCCGGCTGGGCCAGCAACCAGGCAATCGCGAGTTGCGCTGGCGTGCAGCGAAGCTCGGCCGCGACCTTCTTTAGCGCAGCCATCCCCAGCAATCGGCCCTGGTCGAGCGGCGAGTAGGCCATCAGCGGTATCGAGCGCCGGCGCATCCAGGGCAAAAGGTCGAACTCCGGCCCGCGACGTGAGAGGCAGTAGAGAACCTGGTTGGACGCGGTCAGGCCCTTGTCGAGGCGCGACGCCTCTTCCATGTCACCGAGATCGAAGTTGCTGACGCCGAAGTCGGCGATCTTGCCGGCATCGCGCAGATGGTGGAACGCCTCGAAGGTTTCGGAAAGCCGCGCGCCGCCGCGCCAGTGCAGCAGGTAAAGATCGATGCGTCCGATACCCATGCGCTTCAGGCTGCGCTCGCAGGCCGCAACCGTGCCGCGCCGGGTGGCATTATGTGGATAAACCTTGCTCACGATGAACGGGCGCTGCGAGCGCCCGGCCAGCGCTTCGCCCACGATCTCTTCTGCCACGCCTTCGCCATACATTTCGGCGGTATCGATCAAGGGATAGCCAAGATCGAGAGCATGACGCACGGCATCCAGCTCCTGGGCTCGCCGCCGGCTGTTTTCGCCCATCCGCCAGGTGCCTATGCCGAAAACCGGCATCGAAGCGCCGGAGGGGAGAGGACAGGAACGCATGCGGAACTTCCCTGATTGCAACGCAAGGCCTTTGCCCTATCTTAGTTCATCATGCCGGACTCCACAGCGCACGGTTCGCAGCCGGGGCTAACCAGCCCGGCGTCGCCCGGCGAGTCGCCCAATGCGTCGTCGTCGGCCGCTGATTCCGCGGCGCACAGTAGTTGGTTCCGCACGCTCTGGCGTCGCCTGCGCCGGCGCGAACGAAACGAGGCGGTTCGCGAGGCCATCGAGGAGCTGATCGAGGGCACACCCGAAAGCGACACGCCGATCAGTGATGACCAGCGCGAGCTTTTGGCCAACATCCTGAAGCTGCGCGACAAGACGGTGGCCGACGTCATGGTGCCGCGGGTCGATATCGTCGGTATCTCGGCCGACACGCCGCTCGATGAGGTGGTGCGGCTGATTCAGGCCGAAGCCCATTCACGCTATCCCATCTATCGCGATTCGCTCGACGACGTGATCGGCATGGTCCACATCAAGGACGTGCTGGCCTACTGGGGCAGATCAAAGAAGTTCAATCTGCGCGATATCCTGCGGCGCGTGGTGTTCGTCGCGCCGACCCTGCCGGTGCTCGACATGCTGCTCGATATGCGCCGCTCGCGTACCCACATGGCGCTGGTGGTCGATGAATTCGGCGGCACCGACGGCCTTCTCACCATCGAGGACCTGGTCGAAGAGATCGTGGGCGAGATCGAGGACGAGCACGACGTGGCCCAGGCGCCGACGCTGGCACGTCGGATGGACGGCACGATCGACGTCAACGGTCGCACGCCCGTCGAATTGCTCGAGAAGGAGATCGGCGACGTATTGTCCGAGGACGAACGGCGCGAGATCGACACCGTAGGCGGCCTGATCTTTTCCCTGTTGGGACGCATTCCCGAACGCGGTGAGGTCGTGCGCCATCCGTCCGGAGTCGAGTTCGAAGTTCTCGACGTCGACCCGCGTCGCATCCGGCGTCTGCGTGTGCGGCCGCCCGCCGCGCCGCAAGCCGCAGCCTGATCCGACACTCTGCTGAAATGAGACTTGAGGGAAAACGCGCCCTGATCGCAGGGCTGGTTGCGGGCGCGCTGGCGGCACTTGCCATGCCGCCGTTTAACTGGCTGCCGCTTGCCGTTGTGGGCATCGTCGTCTTCGTCTGGCTGTGGGATGGAGCATCGACGCCGAGAATCGCGCTGTGGCGCGGCTGGGCCTGGGGGCTCGGCCATTTCGCCGTCGGCTGCTATTGGGTTGTCGAACCCTTCTTCGTGCCACCGGCGGATTTCGCACCGCTGGGGCCGCCGGCCGTATTGGGACTCGCCGTCGTGCTCGGCTTCTTTCCGGCTGCCGCGATGGCTGCGGCAAAATGGGTCGCTTTGCGTCGGCCCTATCTCGGCGGCCGCTATCGCCGGCTATTGCTGCTGGCCATCGCCTGGACGATGGCCGAATGGCTGCGCGGCCACCTCTTCACCGGCTTTCCTTGGAACCCACTCGGCCATGTCTGGACGTTTGCAACGCCGCTCCTGCAGGGAGCCGCGGTGTTCGGCGTTTATGGCCTCGGCGCCGTCACGTTCCTGATCCTGGCCGCGCCCGCGGCGGGTTGGCGCGCCTCGATGGCGGCCTTGGTCGCGATCGCAGGTGCTGTCGCGGCAGGGTTTTGGGTCATGCCGCCGAAAGATTCCGATCAGGCAGGCCAGGTCGTTGTGCGCATCGTCCAGCCGAATATTTCCCAATCGGAAAAATGGCAGCCAGACAGCAGGCAAAGGCATCTGGCTCGCTTGCTCGAATTGAGCCGCCGTCCAGGTCTCGACCATCTTGCCGCCGTGATCTGGCCTGAGACGGCGGTGCCTTTCGCGGTCCAGCCGGGATCGCCCATCTTGCCAGTTCTCGCGACCGCCGTTCCTCCCGGCGGTTATCTATTGGCTGGCGCCGAGCGGGTGGCCGAGCGCCCCGAAGATGGCATTTGGAATTCCCTGCTCGTGCTCGACCGTCGCGGCGAGGTGCGCGCTCACTACGACAAGGTCCATCTCGTGCCATTCGGGGAGTACATTCCCTTCCACAAGGAATTCGGATCGATCTCGACCTTCGTCGGTCGTGGCTCGTTCGATATGGGAGAGGAACACGTCACGCTCGATCTCCCTGGCTTGCCAGGCTTTGCGCCGGTGATCTGCTACGAGGCGATCTTTCCCGGTGAGATCGTCGGCCCGAAAACGCGGCCGAGCTGGATCGTGAACATCACGAACGATGGGTGGTTCGGTGTTTCGAGCGGCCCCTACCAGCATCTCGCCAGCGCTCGCCTGCGGACGATCGAAGAAGGTCTGCCGATGTTGCGCGCGGCCAATACCGGTGTATCGGCCGTGATCGATGCTTATGGTCGCGTGCTTCGGTCGCTCGACATGGAGCGCGAAGGAATCATTGACCATGAATTGCCGCCGGCGCGATCGCCTACGCTCTACAGCAGGTGGCACGATTGGACATTACTCATCTTGCTCGTGGCGATTGGATCGTTAGCCGCCGTGCGGACGCGCACACACTGATCACAAGAGAAAGTTTTTGCGTCGGATGGACTGGCCAAGGTTCAGCTTGCATTATGTTGGAGAGCAGGTAATGTCATATGCACTCCTGACGTGTAGATATGCATTTATGCACTGATGGATTGGTGAAGATTGACGCAATTTTTACGTGTCTTGGGCCTTATCTGTGCAACGGCATCACGTTTCGGGAAGCCAAGATAAAAAGGACTAGAAGCCATGGCGAGATCGCACCCTGTCGATGTTCATGTGGGCGCACGCATGCGGCAGCGGCGGACTTTGCTCGGAATGAGCCAGGAGAAGCTCGGGACCGCGGTAGGGCTCACCTTCCAGCAGATTCAAAAATATGAGCGTGGCTCCAACCGGATCGGCTCGAGCCGGTTGTTCGAGTTCGCCAAGGTATTGGACGTGCCTGTGTCGTACTTCTTCGACGAGATGCCGTCGAATGCGCTCGCCGGCCGGCCCATGTCGGGCCGTGGCCGCAAGGGAGGCTTTGGCGAGGCCGCGACGCCGTTCGAGCAGGAGAAGGATCCGCTGATCAAGCGCGAGACGCTGGAGTTGGTGCGCGCTTACTACAAGATTCGCGAATCACGGGTGCGCAAGCGCATTTTCGAGATGGTGAAGGCCGTGGGCGCGGCAAGCCATGCCGAGGTCCTGGGCGGCCGTAAGGGGCGCTGACGCACCGCCGGAAGGGTGACTGAAAAAGCCACAATCGCAGCCCTTGATTTCTCGATCTATTTGGCGTTTTTAGCGGCGCGGCCTCGATGGTCGATGCCGCCGCGGACGGATTTGGACGACTTGCCACCGCGCAAATAAAGGCTAAGCCGGACGGCGGCCCATCCGCCCTGCCCGGAGGTCCAGCGACATCTGTGGAGGGCAGTCTTGGCGCTCAAAGACTATATTTTCACCAGCGAGTCCGTTTCCGAAGGTCATCCGGACAAGGTCTGCGACCAGATCTCGGACGCGATCCTCGATGCCTTCATCACGAATGACGTGAAGCTTGGCCACGCAGACGACAGCCACACCAACACGCGGCTGGGTTGCGAGACGCTGGCCACCACCAACAAGATCGTCATCGCCGGCGAAGGCCGTGCGTCGGAGCCGTACATGCGCAAGTACGGCAAGCACACCATCGTCAATCGCGAGGCGCTGGCCCAGATCGCGCGCGATGTCGTGCGTGACATCGGCTACGACCAGGATGGCTTCAGCTTCCACGGCGCCGATGTCGAGGTACTGCTGCACGGCCAGTCGCCCGATATCGCGATGGGCGTCGATGCCAAGAAGAAGGGCGGCAATCTCGGCGAGCAAGAGGGTGCCGGCGATCAGGGCCTGATGTTCGGCTTCGCCTGCCGCGACAGCGAGGAGTACGAGAAGAACTCCTTCATGCCGGCGCCGATCTATTTCTCGCACAAGATCCTGGAAGTGCTGAGCCTGGCCCGCCGCTCCGGCGAGCTGCCCGACCTGCAGCCGGACGCCAAGAGCCAGGTCACGGTGCGCTATGTCGACGGCAAGGCGGTCGGCGCCGTGAAAGTCGTGGTCTCCACGCAGCATCGCGAAGCCACCGCCAAGGGCAAGAAGTACAACTCGGCGGCGATCCGCGAGATGATCAAGCCGTTTGTCGAGAAGTCGCTGCCCAAAGGCTGGATGCCCAAGAAGGCGTCCGACTTCTTCGTCAATCCGACCGGCAATTT
>Ga0207674_10007951_pt1 | contig 12311 bp, 7 predicted proteins | sample KBSCornC72_FD_184303 | JGI IMG/M metagenome (GOLD analysis project Ga0207674, IMG submission 184303) | Corn rhizosphere microbial communities from Kellogg Biological Station, Michigan, USA - KBS Corn C7-2 (SPAdes) (version 2) | ecosystem: Host-associated > Plants > Roots > Rhizosphere > Soil ... | reverse complement strand
GGCATGTGCTGATGAACGGCGACTATCACAACGTCGTCATCGTCGCCACGGTCAGCAACACTGTCTACGCGTTCGACGGCGACGACGGCACGATCTTCTGGCAGAAGAACTTCAACGCGCCCGGGATGCGGCCGCCGACGCGGTTCGACATGACGGGCGCGTGTGATGGCGGGTACACCGATTTCAGCGGCAACATCGGAATCGTTGGCACACCGGTGATCGACCCCACGACCAATAGGATTTACTTCGTCGCCCGCAGCACCAACGGGGTGACGTACGTGCAGCACCTGCACGCGCTGAGCGTCGTCGACGGCGCGGAGGTCGGCGGGAGTCCGGTCCAAATCGACGCGACGTACGACGGAAACGGCGATGGCAACGTCAACGGCGTGATCACCTTCAACGCGCAACGTCAGAACCAGCGCCAGGGACTCACGCTCGTGAACGGTACCGTGTACGTGACGTTCTCGTCGCACTGCGATTGGGGTCCGTACCACGGGTGGATACTTGGCTACGACGCTGGGTCACTGCAGCAGAAGAGCGTTTACAACGACACGCCCAACGGATCGGCGGGCGGATTGTGGGAGAGCGGAATGGGGATGGCCGCGGACGCCGAGGGCAATCTGTACGTCGTGACCGGCAACGGCAGCGTCGGCGACGCCGGCGATCCGACCAATCCCACCAACCGCGGCTCGAGCGCGCTCAAGCTAACGCCGAGCGGTGGGACGTTGAGCGTCGCGAGCTACTTCACGCCGTTCAATTTTCAGTTCCTGAACGACAACGATCTCGATTACGGCGGGATGGGGGCACTGCTCGTGCCCGGCACGAGCATGTACCTGACCGGCGGCAAGGATGGGAAGCTGTACCTGCTGAACAGGGACGCCATGGGCGGCTACCAGTCGTCGACGAACGACGTTCAGCAGATAGTCCCGCTCGGCGGCAACAGCGCCAACATGCATTGTCAGGCCGCCTACTATAAGGGAAGCGCCAAGGAGCTCGTCTACGTCTGGTCGGAGAACGATCCGCTGCGGGCGATTCCGTTCGACCGCGCTGGCAACCTGCTGAGTCCGCAGAGCGAGGTGTATGGTGGTGTGCCGGGTCCGACGGGGCAGAGCGGGGCGATTCTTTCGGTGTCGTCGAACGGCTCAAACGACGGAACGGGAATCCTGTGGGCCTCTTATGCATCAGCCGGCGATGCCGAGCACGATGTGTCGCCGGGAATTCTCCGCGCCTTCGATGCAAACGATGTGAGCAAAGAGCTGTGGAACAACAATCAGGATCCGCGCGACGCCGCCGGCAGCTACGCAAAGTTCGCCGCGCCGACCATCGCAAACGGGCATGTGTACCTGCCGACGTTTTCGGGGAGGGTTGCGGTGTACGGATTGAGGTAGAACCTAACCGATAACTGCGTGTTCTCTGTTGGAGTTGAGGGTGGGGTGGGTGGTGTGTGAGCGCAGGCGGTGAACACGCAACTCCAACAGATAACACGTTGTTTGTGGTTCCTCCAAGTGCGTGTTATCGGTTGGAGTTGCGAGTGGGGTGTGTGTGCAGCGGGACACCTTTTGCGGTATGTCCGCTAACCTTTTCCGGAATTCCGCATGAAAGTGTTCGTTACAGGTGGCACCGGGGCGATTGGGAAATTTCTGCTGCCGCTGCTGCTCGAGAATAAGCACGAAGTCGTGGCGCTCACGCGGTCGGTGATCAAGGCGACGGCGCTCGAGGAAGGTGGAGTGTCGGCGGTGATCGCGGATCCGCTCGATAAGAACGCGCTCACCGCCGCGGTGAGAAGAGCCGAGCCGGAAGTGATCATTCATGAGCTCACCGCGCTGTCGAAGGCGGGCAACTTCCGGAAGCTCGACCAGGAATTTGCGCTGACCAACCGCTTCCGCACCGAAGTCACCGACACCCTGCTCGCCGCCGCGCGGACCATCGGCACGCGGAGGTTCATCACCCAGAGCTACTGCGGCTGGCCGTACGCGAAAACCGGTGGGCCGGTAAAGACCGAGGAAGATCCGCTCGACCCCAAGCCACCGGAAAGTTTTACCAGAACCCTCGCCGCGATCAAATCGCAAGAGGACAAGATTCGCGCGACGACCTTTCTCCAGGGTGTCGCGCTGCGCTACGGAAACTTCTACGGCCCCGGCACCGCGATCGGCAAGCGAGGCGTGGTGGTGGAAATGGTCCGCAAGCGGAGGTTGCCGATCATCGGCGGCGGCGGCGGAGTGTGGTCGTTCATCCACATCCTCGACGCCGCGCGCGCAACGCTGGCGGCGATGACTCGCGGCGCGCCCGGGATCTACAACATCGTCGACGACGAGCCCGCAAAAGTCTCGACCTGGCTACCCGCCCTCGCCGCCGCCGTCGGGGCCAAGCCGCCGTACAAGATTCCCCACTGGCTCGGCGAGCTGATGGTCGGCAAGGCCGGCGTCATGATGATGACCCAGATCCGCGGCTGCTCTAACGCCAAAGCAAAGCGGGAGCTCGGGTGGACGCCGGTGTACCCGAGTTGGAGGGTGGGGTTTGCGGACGGTCTGGAATAACCTCGCAGACGGAGACTGATAACGCGGAGCTGGAATCCTAACTGCGTTTTATGTGTTGGAGTTGTGGGTGAGGTGTGCTGGCGGCGGCCACGCCACACATAACACGCAACTCCAACCGATAACGCGCAGTTTGGAGCAAACGTCAAACAACGTGTTATGAGTTGGAGTTGCGTGTACTCTGTTTCGGGTTTTCAACGCCCAACACACCCACCCGCAACCCCAACAGAGAACACGCAGTTGGAGAAAGCCCCTAACAACGCGTTATGTGTTGGAGTTGCGTGTTCTCTGCTCTCCGCGTGTCAACGCACAACACAGCCCACCCTCAACCCCAACAGAGAACACGCAGTTATGCACTTGTCATCCTCGCTAATCCCCCTCCAACCCGCTATCTTTACTATAGTAGGCAGCGGTCTGGCCACCGCCTCGAATGCCTTTTCGGCAAGCCGTAACCCCACGAGCGGTTTTTGGACGCAGGTCGTTCCCCTTGTTGATAGCGCACATGCGCATATCCAGGCCGCAGGTAACGATTAATGCCCTCCCGCACACCCCGAAAAATCGACGCTGTCGATTCCGTTAACCCGCTGCCAGCCTTCAACGAGGAAGGCACAACGCTGTTCAAGCGGCTTCGCCCACGCATTATCGGCATAACCGAACAGCGGCTCCGCGCCCGCAACCAGGGCTCGTGGATGATGAGCGCGAAAGCGTGGAAGAAATTCATGCTCGACCTCACCGCCCCCCTGAAGAAGAAGGGCTCGTGACATCTTCGCCGCACGTCGACACCAGCGCGGCGAAGGGCTTCAACATCTGGGGGCGACGCAAGAAGGGAGTGCTGAACTCCGACGCCCTCCAGAACGCAATCTTCAATAGCGCCAACTTCTCGAGCATCGCCACCGACGCCAAAGGCGTCATCCAGATCTTCAACGTCGGCGCCGAGCGCATGCTCGGATATACCGCGGCTGAAGTGGTCAACAAGATCACGCCGGCGGACATCTCTGACGCAGAGGAGATCATCGCCCGCGCCAAAGCGCTGAGCGCAACGGTCGGAACCGAGATCGCCCCCGGCTTTGACGCACTCGTATTCAAGGCATCGCGCGGCATCGAAGACATCTACGAGCTGACCTACATCAGGAAAGACAAGAGCCGCTTTCCCGCCGTCGTGTCGGTCACCGCTCTGCGCGACGCGTCCGACATGATCATCGGGTACCTGTTGATCGGCACCGACAACACCGCCCGCAAGCAGGTCGAGGACGAGCGCAGAAAGCTCGAGCAGCGTCTCCAGCAAAAGAACGTCGAGCTCGAGGAAGCGAGCCGCATGAAATCCGAGTTCCTCGCCAACATGTCGCACGAGCTCAGAACGCCGCTCAACGCGATCATCGGCTTTTCCGAAGTGCTAGGCGACGGCCTGATCGGCAGCCTCAGCGATCAACAGAAGAAATTCATCGGCGATATCTTCAGCAGCGGCAAGCACCTGCTGTCGCTGATCAACGACATTCTCGACCTGTCGAAGGTCGAGGCAGGCAAGATGATGCTCGACCTGGAGTCGGTGCAGATCGCGTCGCTCTTCGCCAATAGCCTATCGATCGTCAAGGAAAAGGCACAGGCGCGGCACATCAACCTCACCCTCGACGCGCCGCGCGAGCTCGGCTCCATTCGAGCCGATGCGCGCAAGGTCAAGCAGATCGTGTACAACCTGCTCTCCAACGCGGTGAAGTTCAGCACCGATGGCGGCGAAGTAACTCTGCGTGCGACGCGCGTCCCCCGATCGGAAGTTGGTCAGATCTCGGCCGGGTCTACCGGCCGGGTGTTCCCGCTGCCGGACAACGACTACGCGGAATTCCTCGAGATCAGCGTCACCGACGGCGGCATCGGCATTTCGCCCGCCGGCATGGACGAGCTGTTCAAGCCCTTCAGTCAGATCGATAGCGGCCTCGCCAGAAAGTATCAGGGCACCGGGCTCGGCCTGGCGATGATCAAGCTGTTGTCCGAGCTGCACGGTGGAACCCTGTCGGTCGAGAGCGGGGTCGGCAAAGGCTCGCGCTTCACCGTCTGGCTTCCGCTCCGCTCTGACGACGAGCAAGCCGTCGAGCAGATCGTCAACCCGGCCGCGCTCGTCGACGTCTCGCCAGAGGATCGTGTCGCGCTGGTCATTGAGGACGATTTCAAGTCCGCCGAGCTCATTCGGGTTCAGCTCGAGGCCGAAGGCTTCAAGATCCTGCACGCACCGTCGGCCGAGGAAGCGCTGGTGTTCGCGCAACAGCACGTGCTGTCGTTGATCACCCTCGACCTGATGCTGCCCAAGATGGACGGCTGGGAGCTGCTCGGCAGGCTCAAGCAGATGCCGGCGCTCAAGCACGTGCCGATCGTGATCCTCTCCATCGTTGCCGATCGCAACAAGGGATTCGCGCTCGGTGCCGCCGCCGTGATGCAGAAGCCGCTGTCACGGCAGGAGCTTTACGATTCGCTGGTGACCCTCGGTTTGATACCGCTGGATGCCGGCGCCGATCTCAGGATTCTGATCGTCGACGACGATCCACGGGCAGTCGATCTCGTGGCCCTGCACGTCCAGGGTCTGGCGAGCGATGTCCTGCGCGCTTACGGTGGACGCGACGCGATCGAGATCGCGCGGCGCGAGCTGCCCGACTTGATCGTGCTCGATTTGATGATGCCCGACGTGACCGGCTTCGACGTCGTCGCCGCGCTGCACGAGCAACCGGGCACCGCGAACATACCAATCGTGATCGTCACCTCGAAAACGATTACCGCCGAGGATCGCGGCAAGCTGAACGGACTGGTCTCGACAATCCTCGAGAAGGGCGACTTCAGCGGTGGCCAGTTCGCGAGCGAGGTGCGTCGCGCCCTGTCGCGCCGGCACTCGGCGGTCTGATGGCCAAGGTTCTGGTGGTCGAAGACAATCAGGCCAATATGACGCTGGCGACGTTCCTGCTCCGTTCTGCGGGCCACACGATTCTGGAGGCACGGGACGCCGAGGCGGGAGTCGCGCTCGCCGGCACCGATCAGCCGGATCTCATTCTGATGGATATCCAGCTGCCTGGAATGGACGGCCTGACCGCAACGGCATTGCTGAAGGCGGACGTAATCACGCGCGACATTCCCGTCATCGCGCTCACGGCGCTGGCAATGAAAGGGGACGAGGAGCGGATTCGCGCCGCCGGGTGCGACGGCTACATCTCGAAGCCACTGTCCTACAAGGATTTCCTCGCCACCGTTTCGACCCACCTCGAGCAGCGCGCGGCCCGGAACCGCTAGCTGCGCGGCTTGCGCCGCCTGTCCGCGTGGCCAGTTCGTCTCTCCGTGGATTGATCCCGCCGGTCGGGTGCATCGGGCTCTCCCGCACGAGGAAGCGTCAGTGTAAACCGCGATCCTTTTCCCTCGGCGCTTTCTACGGCGAGGTCGCCTTTCATCGCGCGAGCGAGGTCACGGCTTATAGCCAGACCTAGACCGACCCCGCCAGCCCGGTGAGCCAGCCCTTCTTCCAGCTGGGTGAACGGCTCGAAGATGGTCTCCTGCTTGGACCCGTCGATTCCCTTTCCAGTGTCGGTTACACGCAGCATGATCGTTTCCGTTGTGCCGACACAGTCGGCGCTGATGTGGCCGCCGGCCGGTGTGAACTTGATGGCGTTGGAAAATAGATTCACCAGAATCTGAGTCACTCGTTCCAGATCACCGCGGGCGATAAGGCTCTCGTCGCCGGTGACGCCATCGAACGTAAGACCATTCTGCGCGACCAGCGGCTCGACCAGCTCGAACGCGTGTTGTATTGTCCCGCAAGCGTTGAGGTCGATGAGATTATATGACACCCTCCCACCGCCGACGCGGGCGAAGTTGAGAATCTCGGTGATCAGTAGCGCGAGGTGCCGCTGGTTTGTCAAAACCCGTTTGAAGTCGGCGTGCTGTTGCTCGGTGACCGGCCCACGCAACCCCATGTCGATCAGCTCGATGTAGCCGCCGATCGCATTGAGCGGTGTGCGCAGCTCGTGGCTCATCGCCCCCAGAAACGCTGTCTTGGCTTTGTTCGCGGCCTCGGCGGTATGCTGCAGCACGAGCGCCAGATCGTATACCTGCGCATTGTCGAGCGCGAGCGCGCCACGTGCAGCGAGGTGTTCGGCCAGCTGGATATCCTCGGGCTGGAGCGATGAATTACGCTGGGCGCCGACAAAGGTGATCGCACCTAGCAGCCTTTGCCTGGCAATCAGAGGAACGGTGAGCAGCGAGCCGATGCCGAGCTGACGCAGGGTGTGGAGATTCTCGACGCTGTGCGCGCTGGCGGAGAGCGTAGCTTCGACGTTCTCGGTGATTGCTGTCGTGCGTGCGTTGCGCAGCATCGCGGGCGCGCCGAAAGGATCGTCGGGTTCCGGACGCCAGGCTGTCTCGAGCTGCTGCGCGAGCCGTTGCTTTTCTGGGTCAGGGTGGTAGATGCCGAGGCGATGGATCGCACCGCCTTCCTCCAGAATATCGACGATGCACCATGCGTCCAGCGCTGGTAGTGCGAGCTTTGACAAGGCCAGAAGTGTGCTGGCCTGATCGACGCTCTGCGCCAGCAGATTTCCAGCTTCCGCCAGGAAAGCGGCCCGGCGCCGCGCGGCCTCGGCGTCCTCGGCCAAACCGCGCTCACGAAGTGCGCCGAGTAGCATCTGCTCGGCAACCTGTCGCTGGAGTGTAATTGCGGCGTCGGGTTCGCCAGTCTCCCGGATCTCCAGACCCAGTGCCTCGACGTTTCCGCCGGGTCCGATCACCGGCCACACGCTGCACCGCCAGGGGCTCCCTCTCTCGCTCGACGTGTCGATCGCCTGATCCACCAGCTCGACGCGCTCGTGAAGCGCGCGGTCGAGAAGTGAGACAAGCCCGACGCGCTCGACGGAATCAAAGAGCGTCGCGATCGACGTATCGCCCGGATCCCCACCGGTCAGGCCCGCAAGTCGGGAAAAGGCGGCGTTCATGTAGACCAGCGTGTGGCCGGGCCCGCGAGTAATGGCGAACGGCAACCGGCCCTGCTTCAGGTAGCGCCGCAGCGCCTCCTGAATTGACGGCTCGGTCGCGCCCTGATCGCGCTCCTTATCGGACCTCGGCACCTACCTGACCCGTTTTGCGGCGGGCGTCTTGGGGCGGAGGGTTGGTACGCCGGTGATGATTCCGTCGTACTCGGTGAGCGATCCACCGACGACGACGCCCCTTGCCGTCACCTCGTACGATCTGAACTCGTGGGTGTGATCGCTGCCGCGCATCTTGATCACGGCCATCACCCGCTTCAGCTCACCCTTCATCTCGACGTACCGTTGCACGATGATCTCGTCGGTGATGAACGACACGTTCTCCGAGGTGAAGCGCGCTTCGGAAAACGCCTCTGACACTTCCGCCGTCATGAAGACGGTAACGCCGGTCGCAGTCAGGGTTCCGACGAGACGATAGAGCGACTCGCGGAAGTCCTCGCGGAAAGTTGGCGCCAGGGCGACCTCGAACCCGGAAAGTGAATCGATCACTACCCGCTTTGCCTTGAGTCGCTCGACCGCTTCGAGTATCGCGGCGAGCGCCTCGTCGACCGACAGATCGAGCGGGCGGAGGTAGATCAGCTCCAACTTGCCTGCGGTGAGCATCCTCCCGACCTCGGGGTTCCGCGAGTTGGCGCGGGCGAGGTATTCCTCAGGGTACTCCTCGAATACAGCGATTACGCCGGTTTCTCCTTTCGCCGCGCCGGCCACCATGAATTGCGTGGCGACCGTCGATTTGCCGCTTCCGGCCGGTCCGGTAAGCATCACCGCATCGCCGGCAATCACTCCGCCGCCGATCATCTCGTCGAGTCCCGGCACACCGGTCGAGAGCCTCTCGCGACTCTGGAGCCGCCGTGTCCGAGTCTGCTCCGGGATGCGCGGGAAGATCTGGAGGCCGTTGTCGGTGATGCGGAACGTATGGAGCCCGGGCATCGGTGCGCGTCCCCTCATCTTCACGACCTGCAGCTTGCGCACGACGGAGTTTCTGTCGGTCGCCTGCGAGAGCCACAGGATGCCGTCAGCCACGGTGAAGATCGGATTCCTTTGCTCCTCTTCGCTGTACTCACCGAGCAGGAATGACGTCACTTCCCACGTCGTAAGATTGAGGGCGAGCCGCTGGACGAACCGCTCGAGATCGGACATCGCTCCCCGCCCGGGTGCGGGGTCGGGAGCGCGGATCGTTCTGAACGAATCAACGACCACGATCGACGGTTTGATCCGCTCCGTTTCGCCGATGATTCGATTGAGAACGTCGTCGAGGTTCCGATCCATGACCTCCGCGCTGAGGTTGACGAACTGGATCGCAGACCCCACGAGGCTGGGATCGAAGAATTTGAATTGCTGCTGGTAGCGCAGCATCTTGATCGTCGGCTCGCCAAGGACGGTGAAATAGAGCGCGGGTTTCTCGACGGTTGCATTCGCGAACATGATCTGGTGGGCGAGGATCGTCTTTCCGGACCCGGGACCGCCGGCGATGAGGTTGAAAGAGTATTCGGGCATCCCACCGCCCAGCACCGCGTCGAGCCCGGGAACTCTGCTCGGAAGACTGCGAATGAGTCCTCCTTCGTTGGCGCTCACGCTTCCTCCCGACGGTCATTGGACGATGCTTCACTGCCTGCAGATGACGCGATGCTTCGGTCGATCAGAGTCGTTGCCATGTCGTCACCTATCATTCGACCGAGTAGCTCGACCAAGTGGACGAGCACCGACTCGAGAGCTACGGCAGTCGCCGCGTCTCCTCGCGCCTCGATCGTCTCCTCCAGACCTTCGACATACGTGTTCTTGTCTTGCCGGAATCGGATCTGGTCGAGTGCTGCCGATTCGGTCCGCGCCTCGGCGAGAGCGCGGTTGAAGAGCGCGTGACTGCCATCTGGTCCGACCCATCGCGAGAGGCCGCGATAAAGTTTCTCGCAAGCCGCCGCCGCGGCGCGCGCGCCGCTGCCGGATCCTGTTCGCTCTGGCTGTCCACTATCGACCAGCCGGCGCACGATGTCTCGGGTCGACAGGTTGTCCTTACCGGAACGGACCGAGCTCACGACGCGAGCCGACGGCTCGCGGTCGGTCCTGACGACGGATACCAAGCGAACCGGATATGCAGCGCATGGGGAAATTCATCGACAACCTCCTTATGTAACCTAGCCGTCGACACCCGGAGTATCCAATCATAGTGGCCAGACTACCGCGTTCAAGGCGTGATTCATGCCATTAGATGACTCACTGGGACCATCGCACCAGGCGTCTCAGGGAGAGTAATCCGGTCGTTCATGGCGCTACTGGCGACGCCGTTTCGAGCTCAGGCGGTCCCCATGATCGGCACTACGAATTTCACTGACATTCCGGCGGCGGACGCGCCGAACATCACGCGCGGGCGCCCTCGGCGAACCGACACCGCTACGCAGCAGACCATGCGCTTAGCCGACTTCATCCTGACGCATCGCGAAGCGATCCTCGCAGAGTGGGCTGCATTTGCGAAGACGTGCGCTCCGGCCAGCGCTTCGATGGGCATCTCGGCACTGAGCGACCACGCCAGCGAGATGCTCTCCGTTATCGCGGCCGATCTGAAAACTCCCCAGGACCGCTTCGAGCAGTCCGAAAAATCGAAGGGATTGGCGCCGCCGCCGGCCTCCACAGAGCTCACCGCTGCCGAAAAGCACGGCACCGGCAGGGCGGAGAGCGGGTTCACGCTCGATCAGATGGTGGCGGAGTACCGCGCGCTGCGGGCCAGCGTCATCCGGCTGTGGACGAAGGAGCGAACGGAAGCTTCGGCGACCGACCTGGACGACCTGACCCGATTCAACGAGGCGATCGATCAGTCGATGGCCGAATCGATCACTCGGTTCACCGAAGATCTCGACAAGTCGAAGGAGATGTTCCTCGCCATCCTCGGCCACGACCTGCGCTCGCCGATCGGCGCGGTGCTGACGTCGGCCAAGTTCATGCTCGAGACCAACGAGCTCGAGGAACCGCATCTCACTCTTACGAGGCGGATCGTGAGCGCGACGACGCGGATGAATCACATGGTCGGAGCGCTGCTGGATTTCACTCGCAGCAGGCTTGGCGGTGGCATCCCCATCGCACCGTCGAGCATGAACATGGGCAAGCTCGTCCACGATGTGGTGAACGAGCTTCTGGCGGGGCACCCGGGCCGGAAGATCCACGTCAATGCGCGGGGAGCGCTAAAGGGAGAATGGGATTGCGACCGGATGACACAGGTGATGACCAATCTCATCGGCAACGCGCTCGAGCACGGTTCGTCGGGCACGGCGGTGGCCGTGGATGTCCAGGGAAGCGATGACGAGGTCACCATCGCCATCCACAATCGCGGCGACGCGATCCCCGAGGATCAGCTCGATGGACTTTTCAGCGCGATGAAGCGGCAATCGGTGACGAAGACGACCGGGTCGTCGGCGAACCTCGGGCTCGGCCTCTACATCGCTGATCGTATCGTCCACGCGCACAAGGGGACGATCGCGGTGGAGTCGTCGGAGGAGAAGGGGACGACGTTCACGGTGCATCTGCCGAGGCGGGCGTAGGCGGAGACACGCCACGGCTGAGTGGGTCCACGCGCAACTGCAACAGCAAACTGCTTGTTATCGGTTGGGGTTGCGGGTGGTGTGTAACTGGGCCGCGCATCCACTTGGGAGAGGTGGAAAAAACTACGTGTTAAGTGTTGGGGTTGTGGGTTATGGGTGGTGCGGCCCGCGCACAGATCAGTTGCGCAAGGGCACAAAACAGTCAACCCGCAACTTCAACGGATAACACGTAGTTACGCGCGCGAGCGCCGGCTTTCCGGTTCATACATATCTCATCCACCCCTGCCGATCCGTCGACTTCTTCTCCCAGTACCATCGACACGGGAAGTACAACGCGCCGACCACGATCGCGAAGACGAGGTACAGGAGGCCGAGCGACCACGTGTAGCCGGCTGGCGGAGGCGGGCTCATCATCGGATGATTGGTGAATAGCCACGGTTCAGCCTTCCCGCCGCGGATGAAGGAGACGATCACCGCCGCGAGGTGGATCGCCGGGATGTGCAGCAGGTAGTAGAACATCGGCACCCTGCCGTAGAGCGCGACGATTTCGCCGATCTTGCCGCGCGCGCGGTCGAGCAACGGCATCGCGAGAATCGTCGGGCCGAGCGTCATCAACAGGAATTGCAGCGATGCCGGATACTTGCTGGTGTTGATGTAGCGGAAGAAGGTCGGCATCGGCGTTTGAATCGTCTGGTGCCAGTGCCGCGGGTCGCCGTACACATCGACGGTGCGCAGCACGAAGAACAACGCGATTGCCGCCACGCCGATTATGACGCAGATCCGGTCGCGACGATGCTGTTCCATCGTCATCACCGCGCCGAACGCGTAGCCCGCCGCCATCACTCCGATCCAGGGCACAATCGAGTACAGCACCGCCAGCGTCGGGCCGTCGCCGATCTGAATTGGACCGCCGAAGTAAAGAATCTGCCACAACGGTGCGAGCGCGCTCTGGGAGAGCTGCTCGCCAGTCGATTGCGGGAGGAAATCGAGCAGGTTGTGCAGGAAGATGACGGCGACGCCGAAGCCGCCGACGGCAATCGTTGGCAGCCAGACCAGTCCCGCCATCAGCACCATGCACCAGCCGAGCATCCAGATCACGCCGGCGAGGAGGTACGCGTTGAACTGGAAGTTGAAGGTCCAGCAGACGCGAATAAGCGTGAGCTCGAGCAGGACGAGAACGAGCCCGCGCGTCAGCAGGTACCTGGACAGCGCCTTCTTGCTCCCGAGATTCTGGC
>Ga0207674_10007946_pt1 | contig 12315 bp, 9 predicted proteins | sample KBSCornC72_FD_184303 | JGI IMG/M metagenome (GOLD analysis project Ga0207674, IMG submission 184303) | Corn rhizosphere microbial communities from Kellogg Biological Station, Michigan, USA - KBS Corn C7-2 (SPAdes) (version 2) | ecosystem: Host-associated > Plants > Roots > Rhizosphere > Soil ... | reverse complement strand
CGGAACGGGTCCAGCCGCAACCCCGCGATATCCCGCACAGGCGGCCTGTAGTGCGCCCGCCTGCGGTCGAGGGCTCTCAGCCTGAGCACGAGCTCTCGCAGCTCGAAGGGCTTGGTGAGGTAGTCGTCGGCTCCGAGCCCGAACCCGGAGGTCTTGTCGTCGAGCCGGTCCGCGGCGGTGAGCATGAGGATCGGCACGCCGCTGCCAGACGCGACGATGCACTCGGCGACCTCGTCACCGGACGGCCCGGGGATGTCCCGGTCGAGGACGGCGATGTCGTAGGCGTTGACGGTCAGCAGCTCCAGCGCGGTGTCGCCGTCACCGGCGATGTCGGCCGCGATCGCTTCCAGGCGCAGCCCGTCGCGGATGGCCTCCGCCATGTAGGGCTCATCTTCGACCACCAGCACACGCATGCTCTCGATGCTAGGCGCCGGTACGTATCGTCGGCCTATCGAAAATCGCGTATGAGCTGACAACACGCCGCTGCCTTGGCTCACAGCATGAGTCAATCGGTATTCGCGCGAAAAAGGTCCCGCGGGACCCTCAGGCCCACTGTCGTCGGCTTGGCCGTCGTTACCGCTGCGATCATAGGAGCCGTCGGCTACCAGTCGGCGTCATCGGCTCATTCGCTCGACGAAGCCCTCGGCGACGACCGCGATGCTACGAGTACCGAGGCTGACGGCGCCTTGCCCCAGGGCGTGACCGTCTTTGACGACGAGTACGCCGGCGTAGCCAAACTGGACCCAGATCTGCTCCACGCCCTGCGTCAAGCGGCGACGGCTGCCGCTGACGACGGCATCCACGTCTACGTCAACAGCGGCTGGCGTTCACCGAAGTACCAGAATCAGCTTCTTCGTGAGGCGGTCTCGAAGTACGGCTCGGAAGAGGACGCTGCCCGCTGGGTCGCCACCGCGGACACGTCCGCGCACGTGTCCGGGGACGCGGTCGACATCGGGTCATCCGATGCCACGGCGTGGCTGTCCGAACACGGCGCCGAATACGGACTGTGCCAGATCTACGGCAACGAGCCCTGGCATTACGAACTGCACCCAGAGGCGATCGATCGTGGTTGCCCCGCCATGTATGCGGACCCCAGGCACGATCCGAGAATGCAGCGGTGACGCGCGCTTCCGGTCGATCGTGCTCGGCCGGTCGTTTGCTCCATCCAGACCACCGTAAGCCGCTGCGCCCGTCGGGATAGGCTATTCACCTGCTTGCGGGCCAGCCGCACGACCGTGCTCTGGCGGAACCCGTGCGACGGACGGTTCGGCCCAGGGACTGGGCGAGGGCCGTCGGCGGACCGACTCCACCGCGACGTTCATCGCCGCCCGGTAGTCCGCACGTTCGCTCCAGCGAGACACGACCAGCGTCCCGTCGTCGGACACGGCGCCAGTGCCGGGGACTACCGCCAGCACGGCCCGCACATCGATGGTCGGCGGCAACGTCGGCCCGGCCGGCCCCGCCAGAGTCCTCCGCAGCCACCACCATTGGTCCATCCAGTGGCGCCACCGATCGTCCCGCCACCGGTCGTACTGGGCGCGCACTTCCGGAGGCCCGTCCGGGGGCGGTACGGCGAAGACCGCGCGCCAGTGCGGCGGGACGACCACGATGCACCGGTCGAGCAAACGCTGCCGCACGACCTCGTGCAGCTCCCACGCCAGTCCTTCGCCGCCGCCTATCACGATGACCACCAGGCTGGACTTCTCCAGCCATTCCCGGACCGCAGCCTGCCACCGCCCCAGCGGCAGGTAGGCCCGCCGAGCGCCGAGCGGGGCGAGCGGCACCGGACGTGAGGCCTTCACCTTTCCGTCCTGACGCCACTCGAGGTACGTGTTGTGCAGCCGATCGGTCCGCTCGATGGGTTCCCCGTACCGCCGGTTGAGATCGGCATAGACGGACGAGTGGTAGGCCGGCCGGGCCGCGGCAATGACCGGTCCGAGAGGCCGCAGGCCTTCCAACAGTCCCGCTTCGAACTCGCTGGATTCGCCGGTCTGACTGTTCCACTGCTGGAGCCGGGAAATCACGGTCCGTTCGAACCGCGTAGGCGGCGCGAGCCGTAGCAAGTCGTCATCGAATGAGCGGAGGTAGATGATCGGCGGCCGGTGGTCATGGCGAAGCAGGACGTCCGCCGACTGCAGCTGTGCATGGCGCCTGACGAAGTCCCGGAGACCGGACGGACGGCGCCGCGCGCGGTCCGCCAGTCCGGTGACGTCGCACTGTTCCATGTCCGAACCTCCGCGGCTCGGCGGCGGACCCACACCCCGTCGGTCGGCGACACCCGGTCATCGCCTCGCGAGTGTCCCACGGTCGCGACGAGTGCGACATCGGACGCGTCCGTCGGTTCTGCCGTCCTCCTCGATGGGACCCGCCGAAAGATCGCGCGCCGGACCCCCGCACGATGGTGCGGTGGTTTGTCGCGTGGCCGTCGCGGTGCGGCGGTGAGGACCAGCTAGGTGCCGTGACGGAGTGCTGCGGCGGCCCGGATCGCCTCGACGTACGGTTCGTCTGCCTGCTGGGCGGCGGGCGCGAGCTGGTCGTAGGACTGTAGGGCGGGATGGTGCCGGTTCCTCGGCTCCATCCACGCCGCCCACGCGTCGTGCACGTCCGACGCCGTGACAGCGGCACCTTTGGCGCGCAGGAGCACTGCATAGATGAGGAAGAGGGAGTCGGCGTCCTCCGGCGGCGTTGCGTCGGAGAGCATCGTGCGGATGAGTCGCGCGTCCCGCGACAGGTAGGACGTCACGTGGTGATCCGTCCGACGAACAGCAGGAGGTAGAGGGCGGCGAAGACGGCTGGAACGATTCGTTCGACCGCTCCGAGCTCGGCGTATCTGCCCCGCCAACCCTCCACCCGGTCCTCCTTGAGGATCACCCACTCATCGGCGAACACGTGCACAGGGAGCTGTTCCTCGAGCCTGTTGATCACGGCGAACTTCGCCCGGTTGAGGTCGCGGTAGCTGCGCAGTTGCAGCCACCACGATGCAGACAGGGTCAGTCCCGCAAGCGCCACCGCGAGGCTCACCCACCAGGGCGACCGCGCGAGGCCGGGCGTGGCGACGCTGAGTACTGCGACCAAAGCAGTCTGTACGGTGAGGAAGAAGGCGTTGGCGGTGCCGCGGCGGGCGGACACCCGGTCGGCCAGCTCCACCGCCAATTTGTAGAGTTCGAGCACCCGAGGGTCCTCGACCGATGAAGCCGTCGTCATCAATCATCCGATCAGCGTCCGCGACCCCCGCGGCCGCGGGGTCGAGCCTACTCAGTCCAGTCCCTGCTCGAGGCGCCGGCGGCTGAGCAGCGGCGGCTCGTGGCGGCCGGACCGCACGGCCGCGACGGCCTCGATGGCCGTCCGTATCGCCGCCTCCTCGTCGTCGCGGGCGTCGATCATCGTGTAGCGCAGCCCGAAGTCGTCGAGCTGACCTCCGGGCAGGCGCACCGGGAGAATCCAGGGGTTGTCGAAGGCGGTTTCGCGGAACCGGATCTCCTTCCGCACCCAGTTGTGCTCCAGCGCCTTGACCATCGTGTGCGGGGAGATGAATGCCACCATCGTGAGGGAGTCCAGCAGCGAGTGCTCGATCCTCGTCGTGAACCGCTCGCCCGGCACCGGGGTGTCGACGTAGATCCGCAGTCCGGCCGCGGTGAGCGCCGTCCGCCACCGCTCCACGGCGTCCCCGTCGCCGAAGTTGTAGGAGATGAAGACGTCGTAGTGGTAGCGGCGGGCCACGTCGCGCTTGAGCTCGTCCATCACCCCGGCGAGCACCGCCGGCGGCAGCTGGTCCAGCGCCGGAGCGCCGATGTGGAGGATCTTGACCGGCCGCTGCCGCGCCACATACTCGTGGTCGGGGGTCAGGAGGGCCCGGGGAAGGTCGACGTACAGCACCGGAAAGTCGGTACCGACCAGGCTCTTGTCGGTGATCGTGCGGCTCTCCAGCGAACCGGCGACCAGGACGTACAGCCCGGGGCCCGTACCCTGCGCGCCCAGGGAGTCGAGCGTCACCGGACCGTCGACCGGCCCCCAGGTCACCATCCTCGTGTCGACCAGGAGATCCTCCAGGAGGCTCTCCGCCGGCACGGTGGTCGCGGCCAGCGGCCCGGAACGGTCGCGACCGATGAGGTACGGCACGTCGTGGCTCACGTGCTCGAGGACCCGGGACGTGATGAAGCGGTCGATGCCGACCCTGATCTCCGCGTCGGCCGGCGTGGCGGCCAACCGTTCGGACAGCTCCTCGACGGTGAAGGCGAGCAACGAGGTGTCGGCCAGGGTGACGAGGTCCGCGGTGCGCTTCCGGTTCAGCCCGAATGCCAACTCGCCGACGATCTCGCCGGGTCCGAGGACGAACTCCGGCCGCCCCAGCTCCTCGCCCGGCGACCCGCCGGTGTTGTAGACGCCCACCAGTCCCCGCAGGATCAGGAACATCGTGTTCCCGTCCTCGCCGACGCGGCAGAGCACCTCCTCGTACCGGCGCTCCACCAGCTGCCCCAGCCGGATGACCTCGCGCAGTGCGCGGCCGCCCAGTTGCCCGAAGAACGGGTTGGGCAGCTGCGTGTTCGCTTCGCGCGGGACCTGCAACCAGAAGTCCGTGGCCCGGAGCTGGCGCAGGGCGAGATCGACGTCGGCGTCCGCGCTGTTGATCTGTAGGAGCCGCTTGGCGTGGTAGAGCGCCTCCCAGCCGGCAGCGTGATGAATGTGTTCCCGATCGTCGTCGGCGGGGGATGCCCACAGCGAGGGCAGGCCGGGAAGGGACATGAGGAAGAATTCCCGCTCGCCGGCGTTCCGGAGTAGGTGCGGTCGCGGGTCATGGAACCGGACGTCCCCCGCAGCCGCGGCCTCCAGCTCCCGGCGGAACTCGGCCGACACCACGATTCCCCGGGCCGTGCCCAGTTCGAGGATTGCGCCGGCCTGGTTGATCCCCTCGCCGACCGGCTGGTCACGCCCGTCGGCCCCGCGCAGGACGCTCACGGCCCCGGCGTGTCCGACGATCCGTAGCGGCACGTCCTGCTCGTGCGCCCACTGCCGCAGCGCCCGGACGAGGTCGAGAGCGTCCGCCTGCCAGTGCGGGGCGAGGAAGAGGACATGGCCGCCGTCACCGCCGGAGGCCCAGATACGGGTGCCCGTGCTCCCGCGCGCGAGCGTGCCCGCCACGATGTCGTTGATCTCCTGCACCCGTCGGCGCTGCACCGCATGGTCCTGCACCGCCGAGTGGCCGACAATGTCGCAGGACACCAGCCCGGCTGCGTACAGGCTGTCCGACCAGCTCGAGGTCATACCGCAGAAGATTACGCATCGCCGGCCCCCCGACAGTGTCAATGAGGGCGGCACCGGCGCCACCGACAGCGCGGGATGCGCAGCTCGGCGGAGCCGTCCTTCCGCCGGCAGCCCACTCACTCCGGTGACGCCCTGGGGGACTGTGCATCTAAGGGTGTTTCCGGCCTGACTGGCCAGCCGGTGTAGCTGGCGGGAAGGCGGGGAGATGATCGCGATACTGGCCGACGTGGCCGCGAAGAAGAAGCTGGCCGAGCAGTCGGCTGAGCAGCAGGCAGCTGCCGAACTGGTCCGCCTGGCCAAGGAGCAGGGGTTGTCCCTGACCGGGTCGGACGGCCTACTCAAGCAGCTGACGAAGACCGTGATCGAGACGGCATTGGCCGAGGAGCTGACCGAGCACCTCGGCTATGAGAAACACGACCCGGCCGGCGCCGGGAGCGGAACATCCGCAACGGCACCAGGGGCAAGACGGTGCTCACGGAGGCCTCCGGTCCGGTCGAGATCGAGGTGCCCCGCGGGATCGGGGCACGTTCGAGCCGCAGCTCGTGAAGAAGCGGCAGCGTCGGCTGGAGGGTGTCGACCAGGTCGTGCTGTCCCTCTACGCGAGGGGCCTGACGACCGGTGAGATCAGCGCGCACTTCGCCGAGATCTACGGCGCCTCGGTCAGCAAGGAGACGATCTCGCGGATCACCGACCGGGTGCTGGAGGAGATGCACGACTGTGCCGCCCGCCCGCTGGACGAGGGGCAGTCTCTAGCGAACGTTGCGAATGAGCAGCTGGCTGAGTTGGTGTCCTGATCGTCGCATGGCCTGGCGTGGAGTGAGGTCATTGAAGGCACTTGCGGGGGTCGGTCGTTGAGCTCGGCGGCGACGCCGTGGATGTGCTCGACGGTGTAGACGGCCAGGTCGGCACTCTTGGGGAAGTACTGCCGCAGCAGCCCGTTGGTGTTCTCGTTGGTGCCGCGCTGCCAGGGCGAGTGCGGGTCGGCGAAGTAGATCCGCATGCCGGTCGACGACTCGATGCGGGGGTGGTGGAACATCTCGTTGCCTTGATCCCAGGTCAGGGACCGGCGCAGCGGCGCCGGCAGCCGGGTGAAGGTGTCGATGAGGGCGTCGCCGAGCAGCAGGGCGGTGTAGCCGTCAGGCAGCGGAACGAGCACGGTGGCCCGGGTCTTGCGCTCGACCAGCGTGGCCAGGGCGGCCCGTTGTCCGCCGCCGACGATGAGGTCTCCTTCCCAGTGGCCGATCTGCCGGCGGTCGGTCACCGTGGCCGGACGGTCATGGATCGAGCGCATCACCGTGCACTGCTTGAGGGCGCCGTCGCGGGTTCGGCCCCGACCGCGGCGATGCCGATAGATCCGGCCGGTGCGCAGCCTGGCCGCATCCAGCCGGCCGAGCACGCCGCGGTAGACACTGTCGTAGATCGTCTCGGCGCACAGGTGCCAGCTGCGTCGCCTGGGATAGCGACGCCGCAGCCACCGCGCGATCTGCTCCGGTGACCACCGGCGGGCCAGCTTGCCGACCACGAGCTCCCGCAGCCGCGAGTCGGCCGCCAGCCGCCGTGGCTTGGGCCGGCGGCGGCGCTGGTAGGCCTGGTTGTGGGCGTAGTACGGCTGGTAGCTGCTGTCGGGCTTGCCGTTGCGGGCGAGCTCCCGAGAGACCGTCTGGTAGGACTTGCCGATCCGAGCCGCGATGCTCGTCACCGGCTCACCGCGGCCCAGGCCGTCGCCGATCTCGATGCGGTCATTCTGAGACAGATGCGACGCGAGCGCCGGTGGCCGTGTGGCGGCTGGTGCCGACCGAGAGACGGCCGTGTCGGGGGGCGCGATGGCGCTTCTGGCCTCTCACTCATCGGCGCTCCCGTGTCCCCCTGCCGGCCCGAGATGGTGTCACAGTGATCCGACTGTCACCGCTCCCCCTCCGGCGACTTGCCAAACCTCCCGGGATGATCACGGTGGGGCGCAGTCGCCGTGGCGGAGCACGCCGAGCATCTCGACCGCGTCGGCCGCTGGCCTGGCCCCTAGGCATAGCTTACGGGCGCCAGCCCACCCTCGCGCTGGGCCGCCAGCAACCGCTGCGGGTCGGCGGCCGCCGAACCGCCTGCGACGGAGATCGCCGGCGCCGACGACGGCCCTGGCACTCGGCCGGCGGAGGGCGTATAAGGATCAACGGGGAGAGCCGGTCCGGGTGGGAGTGCGCCATGCGCGGAACCCGTCCACTCACAGGAACCATCGTCGTGACTGCGATGGCCGTCGTGGCCGCCGCCGGCACTGCGGTTGCTCAGCCTGGAGCGCCCTGGCACCAGTCGGTGCCGGTGACGAACCAGGTCGCGAGCTCGGCGGTCCCGGGTGGGGGATATCCCACGCCGGATGGGGTCTACGTGCCCGGCCGCTGCGGTGCTGGGATGATGAACTCCAACCGGTCGGAGTCGTGGATTGCGGCCAGGCGGGGGACCGAGGATCTGGTGGGGACCTCGAAGTTCTTCTTCGACCGGTACAGCACCTTCTACAACTTCCACCTCGGCTCGTACACGATCCTGAACGGCACGCCAACCGGCAACAACCAGGTCCAGGGCTACGAGTGCACGACGGTCGGCACCCAGGCGATGCCGCCGAGTTGGACCCAGAACACCGACCCGAACGTCGCCTTCGACACCACGGGCCGCGCCTACCAGGTGACGCTGCCGTTCAACGCGTTCTGGCAGAACCTGCACCCGAACGCCGCGATCATGCTGTCCTACAGCGACGACATGGGCCGGCACTGGGTCACCGGCAACGGCGGCCGGCCGCTGGAGCAGTCGCCGAACGCGTCGAGCAAGCAGGTCGGGCACGTCGAGGACAAGCAGTGGGTCGCGGTCAACGACATACCGGGCAACCGCTACGCCGACCACGTCTATGCGGCCTGGGCCGTCTTCAACGGCTCGGCGACCAAGGTGCGGATGGCGATCTCCCGCGACCGAGGGCGGACCTTCGACAGGGCGTTCACGCTCAGCGCCCCGGCCCAGGTCGGTCCAGCGGTGACGTACGTGTACCCGTCCGTCGACGCCGCCGGCAACGTCTATGTCTCGGTCGTGTCGTTCCCGCCGAGCGGTAGGGCGTCCTCGATCTACGTCGCCCGGTCGACGGACGACGGCCGGACCTGGAGCCCGTTCGTGGCCGCGGTGCCCGACGTCGGCATCCTGCCGATAGCGGCGCTGCCGAACACCACGTTCCGAGACGGCATCGTCGAGAACTTCACCGCGAGCCGGACGCACGCCGGCCACCTCTACCTGACCTACGAGGACTGGGACGGCGCGCAATTCGACGTCTACTTCACCCAGTCCGTCGACGGCGGCCACACCTGGTCGAAGCCCGCCCGCGTCAACGACAACGCCGACCCGGCCGCGACCGACCAGTTCCAGCCGTCGGTGGCCGAGGGGCCCGGCGGCGCGGTCGCAGTCGCGTTCTACGACCGGCGGGCCGCGTGCCCGAACGATCCCAGCGTCCTACCGGCTGATCGCGGCCGTACGAACTTCTGCATCGACGTCTCCGTGCAGGCCTACCGGGACGCCGGGCAGGGAGCGGTGCCGATTGGACGCAATGTGCGCGCCTCCGCCTTCACCTGGGACCCGGAGAATCCCGCCCAGCACGTCGGCGGCCTCGGGCAGATGGCGTGCGCCAGCCACGACGACCCCTGCAGCGTCTCCTTCATCGGCGACTACTTCGGCCTGGCCATCTCGGCCGGCAACATCTACGTGCTTGCGGTGTCGACCCACTACCCCTCGTCGGTGATCGCGGACGAGGGCGGGCCGGTCTACTACCAGCAACAGGTCCTCTCGACCCTGAGCAGGGCGACACTGGGCATCAGCTGACGGCCGAGGCCGGGCGTCAGCCTGACGCCGTCCGATCCCCTGGGTGATGAGCGCCCGTCGCGCTCGAACAGCGTGGCGGTCGGGCCGCCCTCCGAGTAGGGGGCTGAGCCTGCACTCAGGCGGACCCTCGCCGGTGGTGCTCCGGGCGGACGGGTGCCGGACCACGGGCAACGATGTGCTCCTCCGCCGTCTCCTCGCCGAGGAGCTCCTCGCCCGGAACGTCCTCGGCGCTGGCGGTGCCCACACCCGCCGGGAGATGCTTGAGTCCGTGCGCGAGCCGGGCCTCCCGCACGCCCTGCGAAATGCTGTGCCACAGATGGTCCTCGCCGAGTTCGGCCATCAGCCCCGACCGGCGCAGTACCTTGCGGACCGGCCACATGACGCGGACCAGGTACAGATCGACACCGCGCTCTCGCAGCTCGCCCAGCAGGTCGGCGAGCACGTCGGCGCTCGTCGTGTCCATCTGGTCGGTCGCCTCCATGTCGAGCACGAGCGCGCGGGTGCCCGGTACGGTCTCGACCTTGGAGAGGACGACGTCATGGATCGCCGCCGCGGTGACCCAGAAGATCGGCGAGCCGACGCGGAGCACCATGACCCCGGGGAATGTCGGTCGCTCCTGATGGTCTCGGGTGCTGCCCCATGCGGCCTTCTCGTGCGGGACCTTTCCCATCACCTCGACGTCGACCCGGCTGGATCGGTAGACCAGGCCTAGCACCGAGCCGGCAACCGCGAGCAGCAGGCCGTACAACGGCCCGAAGGCCAGCACGCCCACGGCAGCGACAGACGCGGCGACGATGTCGTTCCGCCGCACCCGGGCGTAGCGGCGGATCGCCCCGAAGTCCAGGAGCTTCCATACGGCGTTGACCACGATGGCGCTGAGGACGGCCTTGGGCAAACCCGAGAGCACCGGCGCGATGATGAGGATGACGAGCAGCGACAACACGGCTGCGGTGATCCCCGCCATCTGCGTACGACCACGGGCGTCGCTGACGGCTGCCGTCTTGGACAGACTACCGGCCACGCCGAGACCCCCGAACAAACCGGAGCCGAGGTTGGCCACGCCCGTGGCGAGCAGCTCCTGGTCGGCATCGACCCGGTAGCCGCCGCGGGCGGCGAACAACCGGGCAGCGCTGAGCCCCTCCGCGAGACCCACCAGCGCCAGGGTCGCGCCGCCGCCGAGCAGCGCCGGCAGATCGCCGACGGCGACCGACGGCAGCCCCGGCGCCGGCAGCCCTCGCGGCACCGGGCCGACGACCTCCACTCCCCGCGCCTGCAGATCCAACGCGGTGGAGGCGACGAGACCACCGATGAGCAGCACGAGCCCCCACGGCACCCACCGGACCAGGAGCGGGCCGCCGAACAGGACAAGCAGCGAGACCGCCGAGAGGATCACCGTCGCCAGCTCGGCTTCGCCCCGGGTGAGGCTCCCACCCAGGGCGCCGACCCGCTCGACCACCTGGCCCTTCGGTGTCGGCACACCCAGCAGGTGCGGCACTTCGCCGAGGATCACCAGGACGGTCAGGCCGAGGACGAAGCCGGTGACGATCGGCTTGGAGAGGAACTCCGCCACCCACCCGATTCCGAGGAAGCCCGCGGTGACCAGGACCAGGCCGGAGCCCAGTGCCAGAGCGGCCGTGTACGACGCGGCCTGCGCCGTGCCCGCAACCCCGAAGCTGGCGAGCAACGAGCCCGACAGCACCGAGACCGTCGACACCGGACCCACGACGAGCTGCCGCGATGAGCCGAAGATCGCGTACGCCACCAGCGCCACCGGCACCGCGTAAAGGCCCACCTCGACCGGGGCACCGGCGATCGAGGCATAGCCGAGCGCCTGGGGGACCGCGAGCGCCGCCACCACGGCACCCGCGAGGACATCGCCGCGCAACCAGCCCCGCTCGTATCGAGGCAGCCAGGCGACCGCCGGGACCCGCCGCCAGCGGCCCGCCGATGCTGCCTCGGTGCGATCGCTCATGCGGGGCCCCCGCGTCCACCGTCCGGACACGAAGGCTATCGAGAGCTACGCCGAGCCGGGTCACCCGCACCAGAGGATGCGTAGGGTCTGAATCGGTGCTGGCCCCACCGGACCTCGTCGACGACCGCGCCGTCCAACGGCGGAGGTCAATCGCCCCGGTGACGACGACGCTTCCGATTTCGCAGTCCGCACCAGCGCCCGCGTATCTCACAACTGGCGATGCGGGTAGTTCGCCGACCGGCCCTGGAACGAGAGAATCTTGGGGTTCTGCACAACGCCGTCGCGGATCTCGATGGCCTTCCGGATGGTCTGGTCCTGGTCCCAGGCCGGCGGGCCGCCGATCACCGTGCGCAGGTACGGAATCAGGGCCTCGCTGATGCCCCACGTCGCGCTGTTCCACAGGTAGGTCGGGCTGTGGTCTACGCCGTAATACGCAACTCCGTCCCCAACCGTGAACACTGGCTCCTCGAAGCTGGTCGGCCGCGCGAACTCGAACCCCATGCCGGCATCGCACGACACGTCGACAATCAGGCTGCCGGGGCGGAAGGCCGCGATATCCGACTCTGCGACGAACATCAGCGGCGAGTCCGTGTCCTGCAGCACGCAGTTGACCACAATGTCGTAGCCGGCGAGGAACTCGGCGACCGCCATCGGGGCATCGGCCGTCCGCACCACCGTGCGCCTGGGGTCGTCTTCGGAGCGCTCGAGGTGCGCGAGCACGATGGACGGGATCGGTGAGGCGACTGCTGTGACGTCACGCATGGTCAGCACCGTGACGTCATGGACCCCGAGAGCCTGCAGCGCGGTGATCGCGCCCCGCGCGGTGTTGCCGAAGCCGATGACGGCGGCGGTGAGCTGCCGACCGTAGTGACCCGTGGAGCCGATCAGTGTCATGGCGTGCAGCACCGAGCAGTAGCCGGCGAGCTCGTTGTTGAGGTGGAAAACGTGGACGACGAAGCGACCCGAGGGCGTCCAGTGGTTCATCGCTTCCCATGCGATCAGGGTCAGCCGCTTGTCGATGGCGAGTTGGGTCAGCTCAGAGTCCTGGACGGCGTGTGGCCAGCCCCAGAGCACCTGCCCGTCGCGGAGGTCGCTGACGTCCTGCAGGGTGGGCTTGGGTAGCAGCACCACGTCGCTGGTCGCGATGATCTGCGCCCGCGACCGCATGCCGGCGACCTGGGCGGCGAGCTGCCGGTCGGAGGCGCCGTAGCGGTCGCCGTAGCCGTGCTCGAGGA